>ENA-OWPJ01000249-OWPJ01000249.1-human-gut-metagenome-genome-assembly--contig:-NODE-249-length-66543-cov-13.0981_pt1 | contig 66543 bp, 57 predicted proteins | sample MGYA00248264_ERZ651846 | MGnify/ENA primary metagenome ERZ651846 (study PRJEB26924, sample SAMEA4378271) | human gut metagenome | biome: human gut; feature: human-associated habitat; material: faeces...
TCTCCGCCTGCGGCGGGTCGCTTCTGCGACAAAATTCTCTTCCGCCGCATGGCGAGCCCCGCGGAGCGTTTTTATGTCATAGGATGAACTTTCCTATGACATAAAAAATCATCCGATCCTCTGCCGTCTGACCTGACGACAAGGGACCGAATGATCAGATAAATTCGGCGGTACCACCCTGCTTAGTATTCCGAAATCCAGGAAAATCCGTTTCGGATACTCTCTCTTTTTCCATTAACGCCGGAATCCGCGCCGCAGTTCACTGCAGAACTCCAGGGCCGGTTCAGCTTCCAGTGACACAAGAGCCTTCCACCATATAGCTCTCTCTCTGAATGTGTATGCAGGCCTACTAATCCCCTTCACAGTCGATTTTTTCCTTTTGTATGGGCAGCTCTTTCTGCCCGTGTATGCTTGATTCTACGCCATTTTTTAGTGCTTGTCAAGCAGTTCTCGTCCTATTTCCGGCTTTCCTCATAACACTTGCGCACAGCCTGAGCCAGCTGATCTGCGCAAGAGGTATTCCGGAAACCGCAAGTATTTCCCTTTAAATATCCTTCAATCTGCTCCACCGTCATTCCATCTACCAGCTTGCTGACAGCCTTCAAATTTCCGTTGCAGCCTCCGGTAAAGGCCACATTTTTAACCACATCCCCTTCCAAATCAAACGTAATCATTCTTGCACAAACATTTTGGGGTCTTACTTCGTATCTCATAATTTTGTCTCCTCTGTATTCTTAGTCATTGTCCGGCAGCAGCTTGATCCGAACCATAATATTTTTCACTACCGCACCTTCCGGCAGATCCATATCCTCCACATGAGTCTGGCCTGGAAAATCTCCGCCGTCCTCCAGCTCTACCAGAAGCCAGTTGTAGGCTGCGTCTCTCGCATCCTCGATAGCGTCCTCCAAATCCGGTCCATCTGCTTCGCAGCACTCCAAATCCGGAAATACTGCATGATATCCTTTTCCATCCTTATGGGGTGTAAACACCGCCGGGTAAGTAAATGTCATCTCATTTTGCCTCCTGTTCTATCTGATTCTATCTTATTTTCAGTATTCTTCCGCTTCCTGCCGTTTTTCTGTGTTTTCTCCGTTCCTCATTATACGACAAATTTCCTCATCTGTAAACGTCCCCAAAACTATGCTATAATAAAAAGAACAAACTACCAAACAAGAAAAGGAGTGTGAAGCCCCTATGAAGCTTTTGGCTGATCTGTTTTTGACCTTTGCAAACATCGGTCTGTTTACCTTCGGTGGCGGATATGCCATGCTTTCTATGATTGAACATCACTGTGTAGAACAGAAAAAATGGATCACCCATGATGAAATGATGAATATTACTGTCATTGCAGAATCCACCCCCGGCCCCATTGCCATTAACTGCGCAACCTTTACCGGATACCGGCAGGCCGGTTTATTGGGCGCTCTTGCCGCTACCCTGGGCATTGTTTTTCCATCCTTTGCCATAATCTATATTATTTCCCAATTTCTGGATCACTTTCTGGAAATTCCCCTCATTGCCCACGCCTTTCAGGGAATTAAAATAGGCGCAGGACTTTTGATTCTGGATGCAGCCGCTGTTATGATTCAGAAAATGCCTAAAAAGCTGCTTTCCAGAGCCATCATGGTCTTCTCAGCGGCAGCCATGCTGATGATTTCTGCTTTTTCCTGGAACTTTTCCTCCATCAGCCTGATGATGACTGCAGCTGCTGTCAGTCTTTGTGTCTTTCTTTTCAAAGACTCAGCCCCCAAAAAAGGAGGTGCCGCCTCTTGATTTACTGGAGTTTATTTTGGGGATTTCTGCAGATCGGCTGTTTTTCCTTCGGAGGCGCCTACGGTGCCATTCCCCTGATCCGCGACCTGGTATTGTCCCGGGGCTGGCTTGAGGAGGATGCTCTGACTTATATGATTGCAGTAAGTGAAAGCACGCCGGGGCCCATTATGGTCAATCTGGCTACTTATATCGGAAGCAGCCAGGCTGGTTTCTTTGGCGCTGTCATTGCCACCCTGGCCGTTGTGCTTCCCTCCTTTTTGATTATTCTGCTGATCACTGCAGTTTTAAAAACAGCACTGAAAAACAAATACTTTCAGGCTGTTCTCCAGGGACTTAAGCCCTGCGTCATCGGCATCGTTCTGGCTGCCGGAATCCAGATGACCGCCCGATGCTGCATAAGACTGGAAAATGTCCCCTGCAAAGCCATGTTCCTGCGCCCCGACGGAATTTTAATTGCTGCTCTTCTGTGGGCTGCCATGCTGCTCAGCAAAAAATTGCGGAAAAAGAAGCTGTCCCCTATTCAGCTTATTCTGCTTTCTGCTCTGGCAGGAATCATATTTTACAGCTAAGAAATGCCACTGCCTGAATATTACTCATAAAAAAGAAAGAAGGTTTCCCTATGATACAGGATATTGCACCGCACCATTTTGACAACGCTTACCGGCCTGCGCCGCCATCTCCAGACAGCTATGCCCTCTGTTTTCAGGAACGAAGAGCCCTGCTGCTTCGCAAAGAAGATGGCTCCTTTGACTTCCCCCGTTTCCGGGATTTGGAAAAGGAAAACGAAGATATTTACCAGAACAGTACCTACCTCTTCGCAGTTGACGGTCAGACCTTTTATCTGCTCCAGAACCTCAGCATTCCGGCGCCCTCCGGCTTCTCCCTGGAAAATATCCAGTTTTTCCGCAGCGCCGCTCCCCGCCACCTGGCTTTTGCCGGGATCACAGGGTATCAGCTTTCCCAGTGGTATGAAAGCCGCCGCTGGTGCGGACGATGCGGTTCTCCCCTCCAGCATGATGAGAAGGAGAGAATGATGCGCTGCCCCAAGTGCGGTCAGATGGAATATCCCAAAATCTGCCCTGCAGTCATCATTGCTGTGACAGACAAAAACCGCCTGCTGCTGTCCAAATATGCTGGACGCACCTACAAGCGGTATGCACTTCTGGCCGGATTTACAGAAATTGGAGAAACTCTGGAAGAAACTGTAAAACGTGAGGTTATGGAGGAGGTCGGTTTAAAGGTCACCAATATCCGATATTACAAAAGTCAGCCCTGGTCCTTTTCTGATACTCTGCTGGCAGGCTTCTTCTGTGATCTGGAAGAACCGGGGCAAATTCGTCTGGATGAAAATGAACTTGCTCTGGCCGAATGGTTTGAACGGGAGGACATTCCCCTGGAAGATGACGAGCACGCCAGCCTGACTCACGAAATGATCCGGTATTTCCACGATCAGGAATCGCGATAAGCCGCTTCTGTCAAATCCTCAATCAAAAGCAATCCCAAAGGCCCCAGAAAAAAACCGGCAATTCCAAACAGCTCCAGCCCCACATACATGGCCATAAGATTTTCCAGGGGAGACAGGCCCACCTGGCTCCCCATCATTCTGGCCTCCAAAAATTCCCGAAGCAGATAACAGATTCCATACAGAACCAGAAGCGCCAAACCGCCCTTCCATTTTCCCATAAAGAAATTTATAAGAGCCCAGGGAATCAGCACCGTCCCTGTCCCAAGAACAGGAAGCGCATCCAAAAGCCCTATCCCTGTCCCAAGCAGAAAATAATAGGGATTTTTCATCAGCCACAAACCGGCTGTACATACAGAAGCAGTCAGCACCAGTATCACCCCCTGAGTTTTCAGCCACGCACTGACTGTCCCAGACAGCCTCCTCACAATAATTTCGTATTCCCTATAAAACATGGATTTCTCCATTCTGACCTTCCATGCATCCATCTCATGAAGACAAAGCCCTGTAGATACCAAAAGAAGCAGCAAACATACACTGCATCCAATTCCCAGCTTTAACATCAGCAGGGAATTGCTCATCAGATAAGGAACCGCGCCGTCTGTCACCACCGTCAGCAGCCCTCTCAACATTCTTCGCATCAAAAAAACCAGAACATTGCTTTTCAGGCACAGTATTTCCTCCATGCTGTGGCACACTGCCGTCAGCCATACGTCCAGCTTCTCTATCCAGCCCGGAGCTGCAGACAGCAGCAGGGCCATTTCCCTACACAGCTTCTGCCCGCCGCTGTAGACGGCAACTCCCAGAACCGCCAGTACAGCCAAAAGCTCCAGTACACCTGCTGCCCCCAGCGGTATTTTGTATTCCCTTCCACGAAAGCAAAGGCGGCACCGCTCTTGCAGCCACCGGGCAGATGGCCGCAGCGCCGCAGCAATTCCCCAGGACAGCAAAAAGGGAATCACAAGAGGCAGAAGGAAGCGAAAGCTTCCATAGACTGCTCCTGTCATTCCCATAATTATAAAAATTTTCTTCAGTTTCTTATTCGGCTTACCCATGGACTCACCTGTTTCTGTTTTGTACTTCCTTTGTACTAATCCTAGTATAGCCCAATTCTTTGATTTTATAAGCCGCTTAGAAACTTTTTATAATTCCATTTTTTTACGGTGAAGCTCAGATGAGCTATTAATGTTTATCAAATTAAACTAAATGCTTGTCTGCATAGTCCATAACGCAGTTCCAGTCATATTCATCCAAGTCATGATTTCCTGTCTTAAAGTGATATCCAATTTCTCCATCATGAACTGGCCGTTCAGGCTTTGGCTGCTTTATCAAAGGCATTCCAGTTTTTCCCAAAAGGCGATACACAGGAGTTGCCTGTACCAGTGACTCAAACTGTCCTGCCGGATCTGCCCAGCTGTCAAAGGTTTTCGATGTAGTATATACCAGTCTGGGGGCTGCCAGAGCAATCAGCATGTGCTGATCAAACGGCATCGCATCCTCATTCTCCGCATATTTCTGATAATTACGGCAAAACCAATAAGGAAATCTTGTGACAATATCCTTGATTCGTTCCCCTTTAGACTGACGAGCCAGCGCATCTCCCGAATTGCCTGCACAGCTGCTGAGAGCCATGGCAAAACGCTGATCCTGCGCCAGTGTCCAAAGCGCCGTCTTTCCGCCTCTGGAATGGCCTGCAACTACCGCTCTTTTTTCATCAATCAACGGCTCCTGTTCAAAATAATCCATCATTCGGCTGGCTCCCCAGGACCATGCACTGAGCGCTCCCCAGGCATCATCTGGTCTGTTTTCTTTCAGTTCCGGAAACAGTTTGTGGAAGCCCATAGAAAATCCCTCATCATAATCAGGTGCAATATCCTGAGTCAATATTACTGCAGCCGCATATCCTCTGGATACCATTGTTTCTGCTGGCCAGAAGGGACTTAAAAAGTGACGTGCCGGATCCCCATCCTTAATTCCCCGGTTGCAAATCGTCAAAAGCACAGGAACCGGTTTTTCCTGCTCTGCCGGAATAAACACGACTGCCGGAAAGCTAAAATGAATCCCGTTTCTCACTGCAGTAATTTCAATCGTTCTGCGGATCGCCCTTCCTTCCATAATTTCTTTTCCCTGTCTGGAATCTGCTATCCGAATATCAATGGAAACATCACTCATATCCGGCAGTCTTCCATATTCTTCCCGTTTCAGCATATCCAAAATCTCTGGTCTGCGCTTTTCAAACCATACTTTTTCAGAAGTCACCGGCGTTCCATCCAGGCAAGTCAGTAAATCAGGAAGATGCCTTCCACAATCAGGTGCTTGATACATATTCAATTCCTCCTTTATCAACTCTTTTTTTGCATTTTTGTTTCTGTAGGCGAATGTCCAAACCATTTTTTAAAGACCTGAAAAAAATACGTATAATCATGATAGCCCAGCATTTCTGCCACCTCATATACCTTATTCTGAGGATCCTGAAGCAGCCGTTTAGCCATATTCATTTTCACCATAGTCAGGTACGTTAAAAATCCAATCCCTACCTCTCTCTTAAACAGCTTGCTGAACCACGATGTTGAAATAGAAAGCTCTTCACAAATCACGCCCAAAGACAGCTCACTATACAAATTTTCATCGATATATTCCAGCGCAGTACGTACAGCGGGAGAATAACTGCCCTTCCTGTTTCTAATATCCAGAAGCTGCCGCTGGAGACTGCCCTCCGTCTCTTCTTCATGGGGAAATACCTGCTCTTTTTTCTCCCTGAACCGTATCTTTTCGATACTTTTTTCTAAATCCTCTGCAGAAACCGGCTTCGTAAGAAAATCACTGACACCGTATTGAATAGCCTTACGAGCATACTCAAACTCTTCATATCCTGTTATAATAATAAATTTCCCCGGATACCCCTGCTGAGTCAGTAATCGAATCAATTCCAAACCATTGTATCCTGGCATCCGAATGTCAGTAACAACAAGGTCTGGCCGAAACTCCCGGATTTTTTCCAATCCCTCATAACCATCACTGGCAGTTCCTACCACCTGACACCCCAGTCTTTCCCAATCTGTTGTTTTTACCAGCGCCTGAACCGCCATCTGATTATCATCAATGATAATGACCGTATTCGTTTTCATTACCGCCTTTCCGTTCCCCCCTTTCCCTGCAGGGCAGATCTACCAGCACTTCTGTGTACACAGAAGGCTCTGACTGAATATGAAGCCCGTACTCTTTTCCATACAATAAATGAATCCGTTTATTCACATTCCAGATTCCGATTCTCTTTTCTGACAGGCTTCGCTCCCGAATTTCCTTCAACCGTTCTGGAGAAATTCCCGCTCCGTCATCCCATATTGTGATGCAGAGATTGTCCTTTTCCCGGAAGGTTCGGACTCTTATTGTACAGACGCCTATTTTATTTTCCATTCCATGTACCAGTGAATTTTCGACCAAAGGCTGAAGGACAAAGGTAGGAATCATCATCTGACTGAGTTCTTCATCCAAATCATATTCCACCTTTAATCTTCCCTGATAAATTTCCTGGTTCAGCTGTAAATAATTATCAATATAATTTAATTCATCCTGTAAGGTACAAAACACCTCTGTACGTTCAATATTTGATCGATACAGCCGCGCCAGCTTCATTACCATACTGCCCACTTCACTGTCTCCATTTAGCAATGCCAGTGCATGAACCGACTGTAGCGTATTAAACAGAAAATGAGGATTTACCTGGGCCTGAAGCACATGGTACTGAAACTGCAGCATCTGGTAGTGGGCTTCCTGCCTTTGTTTTTCACTTTCCGCAGTTTTTTTCATTAATTCCTGAATTCTGCTGCTCATGTAATTAATATGGAACGCTATCATTCCCAATTCATCCTGAGACTTTATTCCACATACAGAAGAAAAATCTCCTGCCGCTACCCTGTCAATATCATTCAGCAAAATTTGAAGCTTTTTTGCTGTTCCTAAAAATATCATGATAATACAACAGCCTGACAGGGATACTACCCCCAGCCCTAAAAACATCAGCGTCTCCATTACTTCCCGAAAACGTTCATGCTTTTTCTGTAAATCAACTACAGAAACCAGCTTTAGCGTATTCTGGAACAGTGTATATTCTGACATCACATACTGCTTTTCCCATCCCTCCAGCTGAAACCTGCCATTTTGATAAGATGCAGCTAACGCTTCCAGCTGATTGTCTGAAATATAGATAGGCGCTTCATTTTTGTCGTAAAGGATATAATATCCCACCTCTTTTAAATCATTATTTAAGAACAGATCTTCGATATCATCGATTTTTAAATCTGCCATAACATATCCGCAAAATTCCAGCTTGTCCATATGGAAGATCGCCCGGATTAAAATGATTCCTCCATTTCCATCACTGAGCCACATGGTTTTTCCAGGTACAGAATAACAATTATCATAATCTGCCCCTTCAAAAATCTCTGTCAGCCTTTTTCTCGGGGGCAGCTTTCCGCTCCCCCTTACATACACATTTCCATTGTTGTCCAGCACTGCTGTCCATAAAATCTGATGCTGGTTATACGGCCAGTTTTCCAGTACCTTTCCAATCTCAAACCTGGCCTTCAGGCGTTTTGAGGTATCTCCTGAGTTATTTAACACATCCAGATTATCGGAAAAATTTTTGGATAAATCAACAGATAGAAATCCATTATTTTCCATTACATTTAAACGGCTGCCGATATTCTGCCGTAGCTGCTGGGACAATGCTTCTGCATTAGAAGTAATTTCCTCTTCCAGCTGCTCTGTGCTCATTTGATAAGTTGTCATAAGAAAAATACCAAAAATAGCAGCAACTGCAACTCCCAGAAGCATAATCTTGAAATAAATTGATTTCTGAAACTGAATGTTTTTGTGTAAATAACCCATATGCCAGCTACCCTTTCACAGCTCCAGAGGTAATTCCACTGATAATGTATTTCTGAAGACATAAATAAAGAATTAAAATCGGTATCATTGATAATAAGAATAACGCAAACGCCAATCCAAGTTCAATATTATTCTCTCCAAAAAAGAAATACTGCGTCAACGGAATGGTTCTTACCTCTTTCTTCTGCAGCAGAGTTAAAGACATCTGAAAATCATTCCATACATTTAATGCATTCAGCACCACAGATGTAAATATAATCGGCTTCATCAAAGGAAATACGATTTTCCAGAAGATCCCATACACACCAGCACCATCAATAGACGCTGCTTCCTCCAGCTCCCTTGGAATGCTTTTCACAAATCCCGATACAAGAAGAACGGTAAATGCTATCTGAAAAGATATTTTCACCAGTGTAAAACCATGAAGTGTATTCAGCAGCCCCCACTTCGCCATATCTACATACAAAGGGGTCATGATTGACTGGAACGGAATAATCATTGCTCCCAGAAAAATATAATAGATTGTGTTATAAAACCGATTATTCTTTCTTGCAATCATATAAGCAGCCATTGTACAAATAATGGTAATTACAACTACCGAAATTACTGTTGTAAAAAAGCTGTTCTTCAATGCCAGACCAAAATTGGAGGTTTCAATCGCATTGGTGAAATTTTCCCAATGTATTTCTTTCGGCCATGCCAATCGATTTGTCACCAGCTCCGGCTTTGATTTTACAGAATAAACCACTGCTATATAAAACGGACTGATTACCAGAAGTGTTACTGCAATTTTCAAAATCGCAGAAATCCAAGTTTTTATTTTTCCCATTATAATTCCACCTCCCTAGCGCGCAGCGTCTTTGAAAGTAAGGTACTGCAAAGAAAAATAGCCAGTGTAAATACAATTGCTATGGCCTGACCATATCCTGCTTTATTATATACAAACAGATTATTATAAATAAGCATGGCAATCGTTTCTGAGGATCGTCCCGGACCTCCGCCCGTAGCCGCCATAGGATAATCAAAGACCTTCATTCCCCATGCCAACAGCAATGTAAAATTGGCTGTAATGGCCGGACCAATTAAAGGAAGAGTAATGTTGGTAAATTTTTTCCATCTGGAACAACCCTCAATATCAGCTGCCTCATAATAATCCTTAGATACACCCTGAATCGCCGCAATATACACTACCATGCAGTATCCTGCATCTCTCCAAACAGAAATAATCGCCAATCCTACCATTACCCATGTTGTACTTCCTAAGGGACTGGGAATTCCTGTAAATTCATAAAGGACATCACTATATACATATCTCCAGATGTATGAAGACAATACAAGGCTTAAACAATAGGGTACAAAAATACAGGTTCTCAGTACACTGTTCAGCCTTGAGGTTTTTGAAATCATCAATGCAAATAAAAGTCCCAGAAAATTAGAGAAGAACATGGTCAATGCTGTGAATATCAGGGTATTCTTTGTAGCATTCCATACATTGGCATCCTTAAAAATTTTCAGATAATTGGTGATTCCATTAAATGTCTTTACTGGGCTTAAACCGTCCCATTTTGTAAAAGATATGGGAAAGCCCTGTAAAAATGGATATACAACAAATACAAGAAACAGAATCATTGCCGGTAAAATAAACGTAAACTCCTGTATCCTCTTTTTATAATTGTGTTTCATTCCTTCACTCCTTCTTGCTTATATGAAAATGCAGGACACCGGCGAAATATGGTGCCCGGTGTCCTGCTTCTTCAATCCTTATTCTTTATTCACGAATGGTTTCCATCTCTGCATCAATTTCCTTTATCAAGGATGGGACATCTCTTTCAGAATCATCCAGTGTCACAAAATACTGAAGTTTTGTCCGGAAAGCTGTAGAGAACTCAGACGTATAATCCGGTACCAGGCCCTTAGGAACAATTTTTCCAGAATCAATATAGGATTTGATTTCCTGGATAAATGCATCTGCATCATCAGTAGAAACATTTGTATTGCTGGACATTAATTTTGCTGTTTTCATCCAGATTTCAGATGCTTCGTCTGTTGCAAAGAAATTCAGCAGTTCTCTTACTTCTGCTTCATGCTCTGTTGTCTCTGAAACAATAAACACATCATCGATACCAATCCATAACTTTGCATCTTCCGGGTTATCTGACCAAGGAAGTGGGAACATACCAAAGTTTCCATCCGGACTTGCTGCCAGCACGTCTCCCATCAACCATCCGCCATTGATATACATTGGACGTTGTCCTGCTGCAAAATTCTGAATTCCCTGTGCCTGATCCACTGCGGAATCTCCGGCATCCTTATAAGATGCCATTTTAGAGAACATTTCAAAAGCATCTGCAACAATGGGATTATCAACCAGGTTTGCCTCTCCATTCTGGGACTTCAGCCACACCTGCTCATTTCCTGTTGCAGCTGCCATGGATGTAAAAAATGCATCCATCTCATGAAATACACCATGAATGAAATTATATGGATGTACCATCGGATAAATACCTGCTTCCATAAAGGTATCACAGACTTTGAAGAACTCATCCCTTGTTGTCGGAACCTCTAATCCATATTCCTCAAACATATCTTTATTATAGAAAACAGCTTTTACCTGTCCATCGATCGGGAAACCATATACGCCGCCATTTAAAGTACACTCATCCTTCAATACATCCAACGTATTTTCAAAACATTCCCAGTCTTTAATATCTTTAAAATAGCCTGCCTCCACAAACTCAGTCATGGTCTGCGGCTTTCCAAACATGATATCCGGTGCTTCTCCTGCTGCAATATAGTTTTTGTAGGTTGCAATATAAGAGGAAGAATTTACATTTTCAATATCAACCGTAATGTTTGGATGGCTCTCTTTAAACACGGCTAACATTTCGTCCAGAGCATCTCTCTTTGTCTGCTCTCCCATATAATGTACCAGACGAATAGTAACCGGTTCCTCCGAAGATGCACTTTCTTCAGCGGAAGACGCCTCCACCGCAGCTGCACTGGTCGCATCCTGTTTTGCTTCTGCAGAAGTTTCTTTTGCCGAACCTCCGCCGCAGGCAGTTAATCCTGCAGCCATTGCTGCTCCTAACAGGATTGAAGTTGCTTGTTTCCACTTTTTCATAATGATCCTCCTTTGCTTTGTTTTCACGCAATTACTATGGTTTTATTATAATAAAACGGTGATTATTTCAAAATATTGTTTTTTTGTCCTTATATAGTAGTTTTTTGTCTTATTTCTAATAATTTGCATGAAAGAGCAAAAAATTTCTTTCTTTTTTTATTTATTATGAATAAAACTAGTTTTTTCTATAAAAAAAAGCTTGAAAAAGTGTATTCGTTTCCATACACCTTTCCAAGCTCTGATTATCTATTCTTTTCCAGCCCTATTATCCCATCATCAAATATGCAAAGTATGCGGCGTAACACACCAACATAATAATTCCGTGACTTCTTACCAGCTTTTTCTTACCAGCTACGCAGACAAGAAGAAGCACTCCTGCGCCAATGGCAACTGCCGTATCAATCACAAAATTCGGTGCAAACTCAACCGGAAGAATTAACGCCGCCGTTCCCACAACAAACAGAATATTGAAAATATTGCTTCCTACGATATTTCCGATTGCAATATCTGCCTTTCCCTTGATTGCTGCAGAAACAGAGGTAAACAACTCCGGCAGAGAAGTTCCAAGAGCCACAATCGTCAGTCCGATAAAACGCTCGCTTAAGCCTGCTGCTTTGGCAATCGCTGTTGCTGCATCTACCGTCACATCGCTTCCCAGAACAATCAGCACCAGTCCTACAATCGACAAAAGCACCAGCTTCCAGAACGGCTTTGCCTCCTCTGTTTCAACTACCTCCTGCTTATCTCGCATAGCCATTACAAAAAGATATCCCAGATACATTAAAAACAGAACCCAGAGAATCACGCCTTCCATAAAGCTTACCTGATTTCCTGTATAGCCCAGCGCCAGCAGCACTGCTGTGATAAACAGCATCCAGGGGATCTCATAGCGGATTGTAGATTTCGCCACCGCTACAGAAACAATCGCAGAAGTAATTCCAAGGATAATCAAAATATTTAAAATATTACTTCCTACGATGTTTCCGATTGTAATCTCTGCACTGCCCTTCAAGGCTGCAGTAATGCTGACTGCCGCCTCCGGCGCGCTGGTTCCCATTGCCACAATCGTCAGACCAATCACCAGCTGAGGCACGCCAAGCTTATCTGCAATACCGGAAGAACCGTCCACAAACCAGTCGGCACCTTTTACCAACATAAAAAATCCCAGCGCCAGCAGCAATAACTGAATTACCATTTCCATCTCATTTCCTCCTCGTTTTCCATCGAATTTTCTGGTTTCTGCAGAGTTCTCACTTTTTTATTTCATAGGACGTAATTTCCTATGAATAAAAAAAGCGAGTCCCTCTGCTGAAATCAAGCCGGAAGCACTGCTGTGCAGTGTCTCCACGCTCTCTTCCAACAAAAGTCTCGCTGCTTCGTTACGAACCGGAGCTTCCTTTGAATTCTCAGGAATAACTCGTACTGACGGCTTCGCAAACACCTGAAACCAGGTGCCAACTACTCCCTTTTCTATGTTCAACACTATATCAGAATTTTCCTTTTCTGGCTACACCCGCCCCTGCATTTTAACACTTTCTTAACGCGTTTTTACAATCCTTCTACCTCAACCAGATTGGTATGCTGAGGATTTCCCTTTGCATACGGCGTCGGATGCAACGAAGTCAGCACATTGATGGATCCGCCCAGATCCGTTCCTGTTTTATCGGGACGATACCAGGCCCCCTGGGACAGGGCTGTTACTCCACGCATAATCCGATCTGTAATTTTTACTGGAATCCTTATCTGCCCCCTGTCATTTCGCACCAGAACCATCTGACCGTCTCTCAGTCCCCGGGCCGCAGCGTCCTCTGCATGCATCCAGAGCTGCTGGGGATCCAGACTGTGCATCGCCTTGTTATTATCATGAATACTGTGGCAGCGGCGCTTTGTATGCCATCCAATCAGCTGAAGCGGATATTTTTCTGTCAGAGGATCCGAAGGCCCTTCCGGCGGCTCCACATATCTGGGAATTGCCGGAACAAACTCCCGGTATCTGGTTTCATAAATCTTTCTGGAAAAAATCTCAATCCGGCCGCTCTCTGTCGGGAAGGGATAATGCTCCGGATCCTGACGTTCTTTTTCAAAGGCAATCACAGGAGCCGTTTTTTTGTAGCGGTAAATTCCCTCTCGCTTCAGAACCTCATACTCCGGAAGCTCAGTTTCCTTTTCCCTGAGCTGGTTATAGCAATATTCCAGCCACTGCCCAACCGTCCGCCCCTGGGTAAACGCTTCCCAAAGCCCCAGCCGCTCTGCTACCTCAGACAGCCATTCGTACTCCTCTTTCCCCTCATACAGCGGTTCTATGACTTTATTATTAAAGCCGACAAAATTTCCTGTCTGCCATGGAAGGGTAATATTTTCACATTCAAACATGGAAACTCCCGGAAGCAGAATATCTGCAAATTTTGCGCTGGCAGTCATAAACAGGTCACTGCAAACAATAAACTCACATTTCCTGGTATCCTTCAGGATTTCTGCTGTTCTGTTAATATCACTGTGCTGGTTGATCAGCGTATTTCCCGCCAGATTCAGGATCATTTTAATATCGCTGGAAAGATGCAGGTTTTCCGGTTCATCAGTTTTCTGGGAAGCCTTCTCCCCATCCATCTCCATCCCCGGTTCTCTGCCTGCCATATTTCCGCAGGAAACACCGTCCAGTCCATTCATCTCATGTCCCCGCTCAACTGCCTCTGTCCACAGAAATACAGGAATTTTCATTGGATACGGATTTTCCGGCATGGGAAATACCGGCTCTGCATGACGGGTACAGTCTGCCACACCGCTGGCCCAGCCGCCGCTGATTCCTACATTTCCTGTCATACAGGCCAGAAGAATTGCCCCCCGGGCGCTCTGCTCTCCGCAGGCATGACGCTGGGCTCCATAGCCCTGTATCAGTGCCCCCGGCCTTGCTGTGGCATACCGGACTGCCAGACTGCGAATGGTTTCAGCCGGAACCCCGGTGATTGGCTCAGCCCACTCCGGCGTTTTTTCAATTCCGTCCTGCTCTCCTGTCAGCCAGGACAAATAACACTCTGACGGCTCCACACCATCCGGCATATGTTCTTTATCAAAGCCCAGACAACACCGATCCAGAAAATCCTGATCCTGCAGCCCTTCCTTTACAATCACATAGGCCATGGCATCCATCAGCGCACTGTCTGTAGCAGGACGAAGAGGAATCCACTCTGCATCCAGCTGAAGCACCGTATCATTTTTCCGCGGATCTATGACAATAATCGGAATCCCCTTTTCCTTTGCCTTCTTTAAATAAAACATGGAATCACTGTCAAATTTTGTTTCTGCTGGATTATGTCCCCACAGAAGAATCAGGTTGGAATTCAGCCAGTCCTCTCTGCTGTTTCCTGTTTCACAGGTACCATACATCAGCGGCGTGGCCTGACGGATACAGGCTGTACTGTAAGAATTGTAATAATCCAGAAATCCGCCGTCCAGGTTTAAAAGACGTTTGGCCAGCTGATTTCCTCGGACCAGGGCGCTGACTCCTGTAGCATAGTTGACATACCTGGAGCCAGGACCGTAAGTATCGCGGATGCGGATCCATTCCCCGGCAATGATGTCCACTGCTTCCTGCCAGGAAATCCTCTCAAATTTTCCTTCTCCCCGTTCGCCAACCCGTTTCATAGGATATTTCAGCCGATCCTCACCTAAAAACGTTTTATGGTAGTTCATTCCCCGCACACAGGCCGCCATGGGAAATTCACAGCCGGCAGCTCTGGCCTCTTCCAGGCTTTCTGTTGTCAGCCGCTTAATCTGTCCGTCCTCCACATGGGCGTGGATCAGACAGCGTCCTCCACAGTTATTGCGTCCTGTTGTATGTATAATCATTCTGTTTTTCCTTTCTTTTTCTCCAGGGTCTCTTCCTTCATCTTTAAAAATTCAGGAAAACAGGAAAATACAGCATTCTCCGGCAAATGGGAAAATGTCATGGTCTTCCCTGTTTCCGGATGGGTAAATGTCAGCTTCCACGCTGCCAGGGCAATCTGCTCCCTGCCCATCCGCCCGCTGTTTGTCTGTTCTCTGGACATCTGTCCGCTACCGCTCTCCCCACAGTTCATTTTTTTATCCATACCCGCAGCCAAAGCCGTTCCTCCAAACTGCGGATGGTAACGGTTATCTCCCCATAAAGGCAGTCCATGACCAGCCATCTGCACCCGAATCTGATGATGGCGTCCTGTAAGCAGCTGTATTTCTGCCAGTGTCAACGTTCCATAAGGCTCAACCTCCCTTGTTTCCACTGACCGGAAGATTAGTTCCGCAAGTTTTCCACCTTTTATCCCCTTATCCACAATTTTTGATGTGTTAGATTTTTCATCTTTCAACAAGTAATCCACATATTTGTCCACAGTATCCACAGGTTTTCCACAGACCACAGTAAGATATGTTTTTGACATTTTTCCAGCTGAAACCTGCGCACTTAACGCAGCTGCAGCCTTTTTTGTCTTGGCATAAACCATAACTCCACTTACAGGCTTATCTAATCTGTGGATAACTCCCACATAAGGTTCTCCTGATTTTGGGGAAAACTTGTGTATATGACGCCGGATCTCACTAACCATATCCGCACCAAATCCACGGCTGGACTGAGACTCCAGTCCTACCGGCTTCCAAACCACAATCAAATCCCTGTCTTCATATAATACGTTCAGCATATTTTCTTCCTTTCCGCCAAGGCGGTATCATTTGCAATAAATTTTTTCTCCAGACTTGCATTTTTCCCCCGCAGGGTGTATAGTATATAAAATGATATGACATAGTTTTTAAAACTACATATAATAGTATTGATTATAACATAAAGGAGTGATTTCTATGACACTGAAAATCAAAGATCCTGGAAGCGCCCTGACTCATTTTATTGCCATGATACTGGCTCTCGGCGCATCCTCTCCCCTGATTATCAAGGCAGCTCGGACCCCTGGATATACCCATGTGCTTCCGCTGGCTATTTTTATTACCAGCATGATTCTGCTGTATGCAGCCAGCACCATTTATCATACTCTGGATATTTCGCCAACGGTAAACCAGATTCTCAGAAAAGTTGACCACATGATGATTTTCATTCTGATTGCCGGAACCTATACACCTGTGTGCGTTCTTGTTCTGGGTGACAAAACCGGCTGGTCTCTGCTGGCTCTTGTATGGGGAATCGCCATTGCCGGAATGATCATCAATGCGCTCTGGATCACCTGTCCGAAATGGGTCTCTTCTCTTATTTATATCGCCATGGGATGGGTCTGTGTCCTGGCCTTTGGAAAAATCACTGCTGCGCTTCCAAAAAGCGCCTTTATCTGGCTTCTGACCGGAGGCATCATCTACACTGTAGGAGGGATTATTTACGCCCTGAAGCTGCCAATTTTTAATGCCAGATTCAAATATTTTGGCTCCCATGAAATTTTTCATCTTTTCGTCATGGGAGGCAGCCTGTGTCATTATATTATGATGTACGCATTTGTTGCCTGACCGCCTTCTCGCCCCGGCAGTTCTTCTCAGAAAGACTGCCGGGATTCTATTAGTTTCAGCTTCTCTGCCCTGCTCAGCTGCTTCACCGCCCATTCCCGCTGCATGGCCTGCTGCTTTGTATCAAAGGTTTCCCAGTAAACCAGAGCCACCGGACGGCGGCTTTTTGTATATTTCGCTCCCTTTCCCGCATTGTGGGCCTCCACCCGCGCTTCCAGGTGATTCGTCCATCCGCAGTAAAATGTCCCATCTGCGCAGCGAAGCAAATACATATAATTCTTTTCTTCCTGATTCTCACTGACCATCTTTCTGGTTTCCTCCTCTCCAGACTCCTTCTGGCTTATCCTTCTGCCCGGACTTTCTTTCACGCTCAGCCAATCCTCATTCCTTCCAGCCTCTTCCTAAAATCGGAAATAAATAAAAGGATTGTAGCCGCTGGCCATCATCTCACAGACTGACAGGAAAAACAAAATAACCAGGACTCCGTCGGTCACAGCACCCAGTCCCTTCTTCTCCAGCTTCTCACGGAGAACCCCAAAAAAGGGCGTACAGAACAACAGAGAAAGCACAAACTGAAGAATAAATTTCTTACCAGTAACCAGTTCTGCCAGTTCCCGATCCAGGCTTCCCATCAGACAGCCGGAAAACATATCCCGCAGATACCACAAAGCCTTTTCCATCGTATCTGCCCGAAAAAACACCCAGCCAATTTCTACTGTCAACAACGTATAGATATGTCGGAATATCGAAGGCAGGCGTTCCAGAACTCTCCGCAGCCAAAGCTTTTCCAGAATCAGAAAAAAGGCAAAGTACAGTCCCCAGAAGAGAAAGTTCCAGCTTGCCCCATGCCAGATACCAGTCAGCGCAAATACAATCAGAAAATTCCGGCAGTTTTTTGCCAGACTGCACCGGCTTCCTCCCAGAGGAATATACACATAATCGCGAAACCAGGTTGAAAGGGAGATGTGCCATCTCCTCCAGAATTCACTGATACTTTCAGAAAGATACGGGTGATTAAAATTTTCCAGAAAGCGAAAACCAAAAATCCGTCCCAGACCAATCGCCATATCCGAATATGCCCAAAAATCCAGATAAATCTGAAGTCCATAACAGATAATGCCAATCCATCCGTAGATCATTCCCATTCCCGGCTTCAGTCCAAAAGCCAGATCTGCCGCTTTTCCCACTGCATTAGACAGCAGAATTTTCTTTACAAACCCTGCCATAAACCGGAAGGTTCCCTCATATACATCCTCTGCCCGCACCTGTCTGCTGCCGATTTCCCGCGCCACATCAATATAACGCACAATCGGACCTGCAATCAGCTGGGGAAAGAGCATAATATACAGGGCCAAATCCAGAATATTTCTCTGGACCTCCACCTTATCCTGATAAACATCAATCAGGTATGACATAATCTGAAAGGTAAAAAAGGAAATTCCAATCGGAAGCACAATATTGGGAATCGGTGATTCCACACTGCTTCCAAGGAGGGTGCCTGCCAGCCATGCAGCCGTATCCCCCAGAAGATTCAGATATTTAAATACAATCAGAACTCCCAGATTCCAGACAATCCCCAGCCAAAATATCATCCGGCGTCTGGCACTGGCCTTTTTCCTGTTATCCCCTTCCTTTTCCCTCTCCATCAAAAGGCCTGCTCCCCAGTTTACTACAACAGAAACTGCCAGCAGTCCCAGATAATTCAGCCCGCCGTACCCGTAAAAGCATACAGAACAAAATAAAAGCACTGCATTTTTCACCCTGATACTGCGGGTCAGGGATGCCGCCCCATAAAGTGCCAGGGTACAGGGCAAAAATATAAATAAAAATACCGGTGATGAAAATACCATGTTATTTTCCTACTCTTCCCGTAAAATTTCCGGATGTTCCAGAACATAGTCAATAAAACCAAAGCTCATATCAGAAACTGCCGTTTCATTCACCTCCAGCACGACCAGATCAATATCCCGCAGACATTCTCTCATATCCGCCTCCTCGTAGCTGGAAAATTCCTTCACCTGTCCGAATTCTTCTGTAAAGATCTGCCTGTTTTCCATAGAAACATTTTTCCCGAAATAATGATTCTGAATCAGGCAGGAAAGGCTCTGTCCCATAAAGCTTCCTCCCCGGCAGAGAAAACCGGGCGCATCTGTCTCTTCATCAGTAATCTCAATCACAGGCTCATAATACTGATCATAAGGCTTCCCAATGGTATTAAACACTTCAAAAGAATCTGCATCCGGGTAAATCGGATTTTCACAGGGGTTTGCTGTAATGGTCATTTCCGGAAGATTATAACCGCTTTCCTGCTCCAAAAACTCCCCGAAGGCCGCTCCTGTCATGTTTCCCACATATACAGACCAGTGAAGTCCTGTTCTGTAGAACAGAGGAACCCGGCTGTCAAATTCTGACTTGTGCTCCTCTAAATACCGGATACTGTCAAAATACCGAATACGGCTTCCAGATAAAGCCTCTGTCAAAAGCTCATAATTTCCCTCTTTTCTCGGCGGCGCCATAGCCTTGTCCACCCAGGGAAGCTGATCCTCCGTGTAACGAATCTTACAGGGCGTAATAAACACATACATCTGCTTTCCTGCATCCTCCAGAAGCTTCTGGAGGCATTCCAGCTTTTCCACCAGCTCATATGCCCCCTCTTTTGAAACAGGCGCAAAGTACTGCAGGTAATAGCTGACATTTTCCCAGCTGAAGAGATTCTTATCCTTACTCATGCTGTAATTGATATTTGATACCGTATCCAGCAGAGAAAAGGTAATCTCGTTGCGAAGCCGGACCATAAAAGGCTTTCCTGGCAAGTGTTGCTGTACATAAGCCTCAAATTCCGTCTGCGCCTGACCGTCTAACAGCTTCTGAGCCGTAATTTCCGGAAACTGGGCCTGATTTTCCACTCCGCTGAACCGAAATTTTTCATCTGTTCCTTTCAAAATCAGCGGAGACAGCATCACGGCAGCTGCAGCTGCCGGAAGCAAAAATAATCGAATTGGTTTCACGTTCTTTTCTTCTTTCTTCAAAATAAATGGGCGAAGACTGAGTCTCCGCCTGTACAGGCCGCTCCCTGCGGCAAAACTCTTCCAATACGAAATAATCCTACCACACCAGCCCAAAAAAGAAAAGAGCAATCCGCTCAGCCTCTATGTAGCAGCGCCGTGTCTGCGCACGATCACCTGCGCTGCTCAGGCATTGCCTGAATCTATAGAAAGCATCAGCTGAATGCGGATTGCTATACTTTATTATATGCTTATTTTTCTCTGTGGTTCCTCTTTCCAAACTCTACCGGACTATCTCCTTCACCAGAATCAGACTATCCCCAGGGTGAAGCTCCTCTGAGGTCAGTCCATTGGTTTCCATCACATGCTCTGCTGTTGTGCGGAACCGCTTGGCAATCTCCCACAGACTGTCCTTTTCCTGCACCACATACCCAACGATTCCTGGCGCCTCCTTCAGCCTCCTCCTGTCAAGTGGAGAGGTCTGTGCCTGAAGAATCACCGACTGACATACCGGCTGTAAAACCAGCACCTCCAGCAAAAGAACCGCCTTAATTTCCACGATGTCCCCTCCGGCCATTACAGCCGTCAGCTGCTCCACCCCCTGTTCCAGATACCAGACACTGTCCTTTGTAATTCCCGGGGCCTCTGCATCATAGTGAAACGGCAGCAGCTCTGTTACAGACTGAATGGGACAGCTGTCATCGTCTGTAAGATACAGAAGCTTTACCTCCAGAACTCCATCTAAAGAAAGCATATCCTCCCCTGCTTCCGCCTGATCCAGCTTCACCAGGCCGCTGCTGTGACAGATCTGCAGCACCCGCTGCCCTCCCGGCAGCTGTATCTTCTCAGAAATTTTACATTTTCCTGCATTCCGGGTCAAAATCTGATCAAAGCATGCTTCCCCGGTTTCCACAGTCAGCTCCCGGTTTACCCCGTACATATCACTGAGAATTTCCAACGGCTGCTCCTCATACAGGCGAATATCCAGCTCAATTACCGCATCCAGAGCCAGCTCTCTCATTTCGCCGTCATAATCCGGTTTCTCCTCAATACTTTTATGAACCAGACGCAGATCAATGGCCGGAATCATTTCCTCAACTGCGCCTGCCATTTCCACCTCGCCGGAAAAAGGAATGCTCTCCTCCAGCCACTGAACCGTCTCACTTTCCCCCTCACCTTCATAAATCAAAAATACCAGCAACGTTCCTTCCAACCGTATTTTCCCATCCAGCGGGCGGGCCAGAGCGCCGCTCAGCCGCATTTCCATCCATAAAATCCGTCCAATGGCAGGTTTGCTTCCAGAAAGAGTCATCTCCTCCTTTACCCGGTAAGTGTCCTTTCTTCGAAGAGCAATCGCTGCTGCATTCACAGCTCTCGTCTTTGTCTCAATCTGCGGAAACGTCAATTCACCAGAACCGTCATCCTCCTTCTGAAGGGCTCCAAGCGCCACTGCTGCCTCTGTATCAAACAGCGCCTCCACCCGCACCTCCAGCGTCACCACAGCCTGAATACTAAGCTTCCTGGAATTAATGATTCCTGCATTTAAATCCTCCATCTTCCAGGAAACACTGACATAATCCCGCTCCTCCAATCCCGGCACATTCACCATTTCCTCAAATGGAATCAACCCTCCCAGAGTCTGAAGACCGCCCTCCTCTTTCCGATACAGAACATGAAAGTCCAATTTTCCCCGAATCGTTACCTTCTCACTCTGAACTCTGGCCGGTTCCAGCTGTACCTCGCCCGAATCCAGAATTACCTGAGCAATGTCACTCATGGTATCCGGCACAATAAAATCATCATCCAGAGTTACCTGGGTATCCACCTGTGTTTTCCACCGATTCATATGTATGTTTTTTTTCACCAGCTCCAGCATAAAAAAAGCACCCACCTTACCTTCCAGATTTGATTCCGAGGCAATCCGCCGTCGAAATCATCTTCTACAGAAAGTTTATGTGAATGCTTTTCAAATTATGAACTACTGGTCATACTCTTCCAGAAAGTGATGACGTTTCCCGTCCTTCACATATCCAATGCAGGCATCCAGATTCACATTCTCCACACTCTTGAAAATATTCGTTTCAATGTGGGGATTTACCTGCCGGAAATGCTGAATCAGCTCCTTCATCTCCTGACGCTTGGAAGAATGAACCTCCTCCTCCAATGCTCTCTCCCGGGCAATCCGCTCTGTAAAGCGACAGGCGCACTGAAGAAATCGCAAATGGTTATATTCCTTCCAGGCAAGAATATCCTGCTCTTTCACCAGATACAGAGGACGAATCAGCTCCATACCTTCAAAATTCGTGCTGTGAAGCTTCGGCATCATCGTATTCACCTGCGCTCCATACAGCATACTCATCAATATCGTTTCAATCACATCGTCAAAATGATGGCCCAGAGCAATTTTATTACAGCCCAGCTCCCGGGCATTGGCATAGAGATTGCCCCGGCGCATCCGCGCGCACAGATAACAGGGAGAACCGCCTGCATCCACTACTGTCTCAAAAATATCCGACTCAAAAATCGTAACCGGTATTCCCAGGAGCTTTGCATTCTCCTCAATCAACTGACGGTTCGCCGGATGATATCCCGGATCCATCACAAGAAACTTCAGTCCGAACTCCATTTTCCCGTGGCGAAGAATCTCCTGCATACACTTTGCCAGAAGCATTGAATCCTTTCCGCCGGAAATGCAGACTGCAATATTGTCCCCTTCCTGAATCATATCATATTCATTAAGCGCTTTTACAAAGGGACGCCAGATTTCCTTACGGAAACGCTTGATAATGCTGCGCTCAATTTCCACTGTACGGGGATCAGACACCTTTCTTTTCCTCCAGTTCCGCGGTCAGCCGTCTGACCTCATTTTCCAGTTCCTTCACCCGCTCCTCCATTTTACAGAAATGCTCCAGAGTCATGGGCTTTTCCTTCGGCGCTACCGGAACCCCGGCTACCTTTACCGGCCGTGCCGGAACACCTACCGCTGTAGTATCATTCTCCAGAGGCTTCAAAAGCACTGCGTTTGCCGCGATCGTACAGTTGTCTCCCACCTCAAATGCACCCAGAATCTTAGCGCCGGAACCAACAGTTACATTCTTTCCCAGGGTAGGATGACGTTTGCCCTTGTTCAGACCTACGCCGCCCAGGGTAACTCCCTGATAAATCGTACAGTTATCTCCTACCACTGTAGTTTCTCCAATTACCACGCCGCAGCCATGGTCAATCAGAATTCCGTGTCCCATCTCCGCTCCCGGATGAATTTCAATCAACGTAAAAAAACGGGCAATCTGAGAAATCATACGGGCTATAAAAAACATTCTGTGCTTATAAAACCAGTGAGCAAACCGATGCCAAATCAGAGCATGAACCCCCTGGTACAGCAAAAGCACCTCCAACGCACTGCGTGCAGCCGGATCCCGCTCCTGAACAGCCTTGACATCCAGCCAAATATCCTTCAAAATCATAGTCAGCACCTTATCCTTCTTTTAGGCAGACCCGGCCGGCTTCCTTCCTCTCCCCAACAAAAAACCTTTTGAGAAATTCTCTGTCTGAATGGAGATGTACTGAAAGAAGCCGGCTTTTTGGTCATATCATCATTCTTTATGAACAGTTCTAATTTACCATATGTCCGCAAATCTGCCAAGTGAAATTTATCTCAGGAGCCAACAGATAAACATTGAAAATACAGTCTCCCTCAACCTGTCAAAAAGAAGGCCCTCTGCCATGATTTACTGAAAAATCACCGGATTTTCCAGATATTCTGTTTGAATCACCAGAAATGGATAGGATTTCTCAACGCCAACCTCTTCCCCCTTCTGAGGTCCCAGCAATTCCGTATCCACTACAATTGAATTTTCCGTCAGGTACAGTTCCCGCACAGCAATGCTATATCCCCCTGTAGCCTGTTCTCCATATCCCACCACTATGTAAAGCCCCTGATCATTACTGTAGGTCAGTTTAAACGGCGCTGCCTTCTTCTCTGCCACCAGCTTCGCAAGCTCTTCCGGCAGTTCCGCTTCACTTACTACAGCAAACTCCAGATCCCTTACCTTATCCTGATCCTCCTTTTCCACACTGCAGCCCGTCAGAAATCTTGCCATAAATGCCCAAAGAAACAGAGCCGCAGTCAGAACAACCTTTCCCCTCCGCCTTTTGTCCATAAATCAGCCTCCCTATTGCTATGATTACTTATAATCTATTCAGGAGACAGACCTGTTTATGCATCCTTTTACAGAAATCGAATGACGGAAGGATTCTTTTATTTTATCGAATCATCATCTCGACTGCAGATAGCCAGCCGATGCTGATATTTTTCCTTTGTGGCCATACCGCCGCGAATATGGCGCTCCGACTTGTTAATATTTAAAATCACCCTGGCTCTGGCAGCCAGAGATGGATTGATGTGTTCCAGGCGTTCTGTTACGTCTTTATGAACCGTACTCTTACTAATCCCAAACTTCTTTGCTGTCTGCCGTACTGTTGCATGATGCTCAATAATATAGTTGGCAATGGCTGCCGCCCGCTCTTCAATGTAATCCTTCATGGGCTTTTCCCCTGAATACGTTTTTTACATTGTATGAGCCTGCGTCAGACATCTATGACAAAAACAGACGCCCTTACTTCATCGCCGTAAACCGCAGAGACAGGCAGCTCAGACCGCCGTCAATCTTCCGAAATTCCGAGGTGTCCACCAGAATCACCTCATATCCCATTTCCTTCACCAGCTTCTCCACCGTCGGATAACCGGCCGGGACGAGTACCTTATCATTCACCCAGATACAGTTAGCCGCATAAGCCTCATTTTCCGGAATCTCATAACGATTGTAAGCGGCAAACTCTGCTTTATCCTTAAACTCTCCGGAAACCAGCATATTGTTGTTCTCCAGATAATTGACCCCTGTCTTTAAATGAAGTACCTTTTCCAGCGGAACCTCTACAACCGTATAACCGTATTTTGCCAGAATTTCAGAAAACTGGCGGATTCCCTCCTCATTCGTTCTCGCAGAACGGCCAATATAAAAGGTATCTCCCACCATCATCACATCTCCGCCCTCCATCGTACCAGGAGACTGAATATACTCAATGCACTCCTCCGGATAAAACTGTTTAATCACCGGAATCATAGCTTCCGTCTCCTTTGTCCGGGTGGCAGCGCCAGGATTGGAAATCACCGCACACTTTTTCGTCAGGACTGCTGTATCCTCAACAAAACAGCTGTCCGGAAAATTTTCATCTGCCGGAAGCACAGTCACCTCCACGCCGCATTGCTTCAATGCTGTAATATAGCTTTCATGCTGCTTCAGCGCCTTCTCATAATCCGGCTTTCCCAGCACCGGAGCAGAAGTAATTCCTTCTGTAACAGCCTTACACGGTGTTTTTACAATCACATTCTTAAACATATTCTTTCCCCTTTTCTCTTACACTCTTAATATTCACAGGTATGCTTCCTTATATCATAGCATCTTTGATAAAAATTCCTTCAGCCGTGGATTCTTCGGATTGGAAAATAACTCCTCGGGCGTATTCTGCTCCTTAATCTGTCCCTCGTCCACAAACATGACTCTTGTCGCCACCTCTCTGGCAAATCCCATTTCATGGGTCACAATTACCATCGTCATACCCTCGTCTGCCAGTTCTCGAATCAAATCCAGCACCTCTCCAACCATTTCCGGATCCAAAGCAGAGGTCGGCTCATCAAACAGCATAACCTCCGGATTCATAGCAAGCGCCCGGACAATGGCAATCCTCTGCTTCTGACCGCCTGACAGCATAGCCGGATAGGTATCTGCCTTGTCAAGAAGACCGATTCGCTCCAGAAGGCGTCTTGCATTCTCCTCCGCTTCTTTTCTGGTCTGCAGCTTCAAATGAACAGGCGCCAGAATAATATTTTCCAAAACAGTCAAATGAGGAAACAGATTAAAATGCTGGAAAACCATTCCCATTTTCTGACGCATCCTATCAATATCCACATTCACATCCGTCATATTCACGCCGTCAAACCAGATTTCCCCCTCCGTCGGAATTTCCAGAAGATTCAGACAGCGGAGAAATGTGCTTTTTCCAGAGCCGGAAGGCCCAATTACCGCAATCTTTTCTCCCTGGGAAATATGCTCTGTAATGCCATTCAGCACTGACAGTTCCCCAAACTGCTTTTTCAGATTTTTAACCTCTATCACTTCTCGCCAACCTCTTTTCCAATTTTGAAACACCTGTCGAAAGCCCGTATACCAGCAGGAAATAAATCAGCGCTACTGCCAGCAGCGGAAAATAGGGCTGCATGGTACGGCTGCGCACCAGATCACTGGCCCGTGTCAAATCCACAACTGCAATCAATCCCACAATCGACGTTTCCTTTAAAACGGCAATAGCCTCATTGCACAGAGCCGGAAGGATATTCTTCAAAGCCTGAGGCAAAATAATCAGCCGCATCGCATCCACACGATTCAGACCTAAAGAGCGTCCCGCCTCCATCTGGCCGCCATCCACTGACTGGATACCTGCACGGATTACCTCTGACACATAAGCGCCGGAATTCAAACCAAAGGCAACAATAGCAACCACCATTCCATCCGATACGCCTCGAAGAACAATAAACGCCATAATCATCAGCTGAATTGCCAGAGGAGTGCCGCGAATCACAGCCACATAAGCTGCCATCAGCCGGTCTATAACTCCAATCACTGCGCTTCCAAATGTCCGTTTCTTTCTCGGATCCTTCTGAGAGGCCATATAACGAAATACTGCAATCACAACACCTATCAGAATACCAATAGCTGCTGCTGCCAGTGTAATGATCATGGTATTCACAAAGCCCTTCAGAAAAATCTTCCAGCGGCTATCTACAATAAATGCCTTTTGAAACTGAGATAAAAAGCTCTCAAACAAACTCATATCCTGCCTCCTGAAATCCCCGGCTACTGCTCAAGCAGCGATGCCAGTTCTTTGTGCTTCTCAATACTTGCGTCAATGCTTCCGTTTTCTACCATCGGCTTAATCGCCTCATTGATCGCCTTTACCAGCTCTGTATTAGACTTCTTCACACCGATGCCATATTCCTCCTTTGTGGAAGAGCCATCTGCGTATTTCGCTTCAAAACATGTTAAACCGTCATTCACCGCACAGAAATTCTGGGCTGCAAGGAGATCCAGCATCACTGCATCTACATCTCCCTTCTGAAGAGCAAGACATCCCTCTGTCAGGTTTTTATACTGAACCACTTCCGCTCCCGTATCCTTCAGGCATCCATCTGCAATTTCATCAGAAACAAGAAAATCACCTGTAGTTCCCAGATGAACAGCCACCTTCTTTCCCGCCAGATCCTCAATAGTCTTTACCGAAGTATCCGCCTCATTCACAATAATGTACTGGGTCGATACTGTATACGGATCTGAAAATGCCATCTGTTCCTTTCTCTCATCTGTAATCGTCATAGCCGCAATCACAATATCTGCCTTGCCATTATCAAGATACTGAGGAAGGGTATCAAAGGCTGTATTGATAATCTCCAGTTCCACTCCCCATTGATCCGCAATCGCCTGAGCCAAATCAATATCTGAGCCAACCGGCGTGTCCGTATCAGCAATATACTCAAACGGAGCCCACGCAGCATCTGTAGCCATCACAAGCTTTCCCGCCTTTTTAATATCATCCACAGTTTTACTTTCATTTTTTGCTCCGCAGCCTGCCAGAGAAGCCGCCATCATCATCCCAACTACCAAAGCCATCGTTTTTTTCATAATATTCTCTCCCTCGTTCTCTTTGTCGTATATTCTTACACTTTTTTGTGTGTTTACGCCAGATTATACATTAATTATACATATATGTCAAGTATTTTTCATTTAATATTCACTTTATTTAATTATATAGAATATTTATACATTTTTTCTCTTCTGAAATTTATACCAGACAGGACAGATTTTCCTGTCCCCCTTTCTGCCTTTTATGCTATACTGTTCATAAGATACAACAGCAAACGATTCCAAAAAACAAAGCACAAGAAAAGGATTGAAAATACATATGCCGTCAAAAAAGAAAGCCCTTTTAGTTACCACAGTCAGCGGCTTTGTTCCCCAATTTGAAATGAACAATGTCCGCCTCCTTCAAAATATGGGATTTGAAGTTCACTATGCCTCCAATTACAATACACCTTCTTACGGAACAGACAATCATCGTCTGGACGGAACCGGAATCATCCGCCATCAGATTGATTTCGTCCGCAGCCCTTTTAAACCAGAAAATATCACGGTTTTCCGGCAGCTAAAGGCCGTTATGGAACGGGAACAGTTTCAGCTGGTTCACTGTCACACTCCCATGGGAGGCGTCATGGCACGGCTGGCCGCCCACACCACTCACACCGGGCCTGTAATATACACAGCTCACGGATTCCATTTTTTCAAAGGCGCAAAACCAGTAAACTGGCTCTGTTATTACCCGATGGAGCAATTTCTTTCCCGCTTCACAGATCAGCAAATCTGCATTAACCATGAGGATTACCAACGGGCAAAGAAACACTTTCATGCAAAATATGTAGACTATCTGCCCGGAGTAGGAATGGATTTTTCCAGGATTCCCCACTTATCAGAAGAGGAAATCTGTCAGAAAAAAGAAGAGCTGGGAATCCCATCAGAAAAACTTCTTCTTCTGTCCTCCGGAGAACTGATTCCCCGTAAAAATCACGAAACCATTCTCCGGGCGCTGGCTCAGCTAAAAGACATGACGCAAATTCATTACCTGCTCTGCGGCCACGGAAAACTGGAAAAAGAGCTTCACCAACTGGCCAAAGAGCTGGGAATCTCCCATATGGTCACCTTCGCCGGATACCGGGAGGATATGCTGGAAATCCTGCAGACAGCAGATATCTTCCTCTTCCCCTCCTATCAGGAAGGCCTTCCTATGGCACTTTTGGAAGCTATGGCCAGCGGGCTCCCCGTTATCTGCTCTGATATTCGAGGCAGCCAGGATCTGATGGGAGAAGTTCTCTCCCAGACCGACACCGCCAAAGTCTGCTCCGGCGGAATCATGATCAAAAAAGCAGATGACGTCTCTGCCTACAGTCAGGCCATCCGTCATCTGCTGGATACGCCGAATCATCTGCCCGCCCGTCTCCGAGAGCTGGGCCAGAACAACCGGCGTCTCAGCGAAGCATTCAGCTCCGATTCCGTTGTAAAAAAAATGAAAGCCATTTACGAAAGGCTGTGCAGGGGATAATCCGATTCCCCTGTACAGCCTTTTCCTTCATCTATCTGGCACATGTGTGCACATTCCGTCCCCTGTCTATACATCCTTCTGCGCAAGCCACTCTTTCACTGCTTCCACGCTAAAATCAACTGCCTGGGCAATCTGTTCCACAGATAAGCCCTGAACTGAAAGGTTCCTGGCAGTCATCTGGGCCTGTTCTCTGCGGCCTTCTTCCTGGCCTTCTGCAAAGCTCTCTTCCCGCAAGTCTTCCATTACCTTACACATTTCTCTCACTCCCTTCGGATTTTCCTTCAAATAACGCGTCTTTTCCGCAAGAATCTCGAAATTCATATCATCTGCATTCGTACAATTAAAATCATGCATCAGCCTGCCAAGATCTGAATCATCCCGGTACTCTCCATTTACATACAGGATGTGCGCTCCATCATCAAAAGGCTGATTCAGCGTAAGATTCCTGTTTTCAATCACATAGAGCGGCTCTCCTGCCTTATAGTAGTCATTTTCCGTAATAAATATAACATATGTATCCGGAAGCGCTCTGTAATCCTGCTTCTCATCCAGATTCTCCACATCCATCATACTGGAATGATATCTCGCCCGATGTGGATCTGCTCCATTATCTGAGCGCTGCACCTCAATGTCATATTTCTTTCCGGTACTGTCTGTTGCATAAGCATCCAAACAAATCGACCGCGCCCCGGTAACACGCTTGAAATCCGCCTGTGTTTCGCACTTTATCAAAATCAGATCCTGCTTTCCTGTAATAATGCGAAGCACAAACTCTGCCAGCGGAATATTTGCCTTAAACAAACCGCGCATAAATGTGTCATCAATCGGGCGGAAACCTCTCAACCGCTGAAGATCCTCCTGATGACGCTGTTCCTGTCTCTGCCAACCAGTTACCCCCATGTACCACCATCTCCTGTTCTATGAATCGTTTCTATTGCTCTCTGTTTTTTCATCCTATCATAGAACAAGTGGCTGAGCAATCTACTGCTGCTATAATTTCCGTAAGCGGCTTATTGGATATACTCTCCGCTCTTTCTCTTTTATTGTACTATAAATCTGACTATCAGAAAATAGAAAGCCTTTCCTGGTCCCTAGTAACACCTGTCATCTTCCTAAACTGCCTTCTGTGCAAGCCATTCCTTCACAGCTTCCACGCTAAAGCCAACCGCCTGGGCAATCTGTTCCACGGACAAACCCTGAACTAACAGATTCCTGGCAGTCATCTGCGCCTGTTCTCTGCGACCTTCTGCAAAGCTCTCTTCCCGCAAGTCTTCCATCACCTTACTCATCTCCCTCACTCCCTTCGGATTTTCCTTCAAATAACGCGTCTTCTCCTCCAATTTCCCACAGTCAATCCTGCTGCCCAAGAATTTCCCAGACAGATGTAATTTCCCGCTGATAATATTGCAGCTATAACAGAGAAAACAGCTACTCTTTTTTAGATTTATGTCACTACTTTATCTCTCCAGCTCTTCCTTCGCCATCACAAGTGCAGACTCAATCACCTTATCCATATCATAATACTTATACTCACCCAAACGACCGCCAAAAATCACATTCTCCTCCTGAGCCGCCAACTCACGATATGCCTGATATACAGCTCCGTTCTTCTCGTCATTCACCGGATAATAAGGCTCATCTCCCGGCTTCCATTCTGAACTGTACTCCCGGCTGATAACCGTTTTTGGCTGTGTTCCAAACTCAAACCACTTATGCTCAATGATTCTGGTCCACGGTGTCTCCGCATCTGTATAATTCACCGCCGCATTTCCCTGGAAATTCGGCTTGTCCAGCACCTCTGTCTCAAAACGAACAGAACGGTACTCCAGAGCACCCAACCGGAAATCAAAATATGCATCAATAGCACCTGTGTAAATCACCTTTTCCGCCAGACTGTCGTACTCCTCCTTATGCTCCAGATAATCCACACCAAGGCGAACCTCAATTCCCTCCAGCATATTAGCAACCATTTTTGTATAACCGCCTACCGGGATTCCCTGATACAGAGCATTAAAATAATTATTATCAAAGGTAAATCGAACCGGAAGCCGCTTGATAATAAAAGATGGAAGCTGATCGCAGGGCCGTCCCCACTGCTTCTCCGTATATCCCTTAATCAGCTTTTCATAAATATCCGTTCCCACCAGGCTGATAGCCTGTTCCTCCAGATTCTTCGGCTCTGTAATTCCTGCTGCCTTCTTCTGCTCCTCAATCTTGGCTTCCGCCTCTTCCGGAGTCACTACGCCCCACATCTTGTTAAAGGTATACATATTAAAGGGCAAAGAATACAGTTCTCCATGATAATTCGCTACCGGGGAATTGGTAAACCGGTTAAACTCTGCAAACTGATTTACATACTCCCAGACCTCTTTATTGTTCGTATGAAAAATGTGGGCACCGTACTTGTGCACATTGATGCCCTCAATCTCTTCTGTATACACATTTCCCGCAATGTTCGGTCTGCGATCAATCACTAAAACACTCTTTCCTTGCTTCTTTGCCTCGTGAGCAAATACTGCGCCGTAAAGGCCAGCTCCTACAATAAGATAGTCGTACATAATAGTTTTCTCCTTCTCCTTAAAATCACCTAGAATAGGTAGAGATTTGCATCTCTGGTTATGTCTTCTTTCTGAATCCCAAATAAATTATCACCCTCAAAATATCCATTTGCTATTTTACCAGATATTAACTCAATCCAAAATCATTATTTTTAACCACTCTCACAGTCCACAATTATGACTCTCAAAATCTGGATAAATGACCAGCAAGTCTCCGAATAATCATACAATTCTTTATATTCTCACAACACCTTTTTAAAATTTGTTAATATCATAGAATGCATAATTTTATAATTAGACTTTTTTTAAGCAGTTAATATATCTTCCAAACCGTTCTAGTATTTTCTCAATTTCCAATAATAAATATGAAATCAGAAAAGAACCTATGAAAACTATTAAAATCACAATTGGTGCATAATTCAATCGAAGAACTACTGGTGATACAGTATTTTTCAACATCTCATATACCACCGCATCTAATATCCATGAACTCAAATACATTCCAAATGCACATTTTGAAATAACACCAAGCACAGTACGAATTCTACATGGTATATCATCTGTTTTAACCGACAGGCATAGCATAAAAATAACCGGTGCAAGTACTGCACATTCAAAACCATTATATGAAGAAAAAGCTCTTTCTGTAAAAACAGCACCATAATCGTAATAAAAATTAAATGCAGTAAATATAAACAAAGCTCCCAACAAACAAATCATAAGATTTCGTTTTTTTATATCACATCCATATTCCCGCAAATATGTTCCCAGATAGTAATAGGTAATTGGATATATTCTCACCCACCAATCAGGTAATATATTATATTTTATATTAATACTTGGCAGTACTGTCACTACAAGAAATGTACCTATTAATATCTTTTTCATGTACCTTGTTTCTAATCCGTTATATAAAACATTTAAAAAAGGAATTAATAAAAACAAACTAATATACATATTTACATACCATGCGTAAGGTGCTGCTGAAAAATTAAAAATGGAAGTCACTATCCCTAAAAACGTCAGTTTCTCGTTTAAATAAAATATTTTGAATAATATACAACATCCGCAAACAAGCAAGTATGTTCGTAATATTTTTAAGCCACCATAATAATAACTCCGTGTCAATTCCTTTTTGGAATTTAAATATCCTGTCAACATAATAAATAACGGAACACAGTTAAGAAAGATTGTTCTCATAAATGTCATAACAAACATTCGTTTTCCAGATAATATTGTTTCATAATACCCGCAGTAAAATAAAAAATGAACACTTATAACGCTTATAATAGCGACTGTTCGAATTAAATCCAGCCTACTATCTCGATTCTTATTCATAACTTTATTTTCCCTCCATTGATTGTTATAAAGTTATTAAAACCTTCTTGCCATAGAGCAATCCATCTATCTTGCTAACTTCGGCAGAACTACAGACAAGATATTTCCAGCACAGATATACTTATTACAAACCATTATCCATTCTACTATTTCCGTAAGAATTTCATTTAATAGTTTTTAAAGCAAACAATACTTTACACCATCATTAAATTCTATAGATAAATCACTTCTTTTGAATCACTTGATAATACTGTAAAATTCTATAATCGTGTATCCATTTTGTATAACTATTTTGCTCATCCATATCATGCCAGATTTCATCATCTCCCATATAACCAAAACTGTTAATTACCGGCACATGCTGTTGCATTTCATATAAAAAGTCAAACCAGTTCGTTGTTTTAAGCCCTGCATACTTTAATAACTTCGCCACCAAATAATTAGGACTGCTTACCTGCCCATCTTTACCAGTCACTGGTTCGTTTACTGAATAATTGGCCCATATAAAATAAGGTGTCATATAATACCGCTGCTGATTAGCTAACTCTGATTGGGTTTGATCCCATTCAAAAATCTGCTCTTCAAATTCTGTACTTAAACAACCGGGCTGATGATCTCCAAACACACACAAAATTATTGGTCTGTCTATCTTCCTGAGTTCATCAACTAAATACTTCAATGCATTATTAGACTCCTTTATTAACGATAAGTACATCCACGCACTATCATATTGCTCCAAATCTGAATCTATTTTAATGCGTTCATAGGAGGGATTAAACTGAGCCATATCATAATCTCCATGATTCTGAATTGTAACATTAAAAATAAATAATGGCTCATCTTTATTACTGTTTTCCAATCGTTTTATAATCTCTCTATAATTATCCTCATCCGATATTCTGTCTAAAAATACCTTTTCATACTTATCATCATAACTATCAATGCTATAAAATTCATCAAATCCCATTTCTTTATATACGCCCTGACGCCGATAGTTTGTTGCACTCGCAGGATGCATTGCCACTGTTTTATATCCCAAGTTCTTCAATTCATTAGTTAAAGATGGTATCTCGTTAAAACTATATTGTGTATAAGGATATAAATCCTTAAAAAATCCCATGGAATTCCCTGTCAGAAATTCAAATTCTGAATTACAGGTTCCACCGCCCCGAACAGACATAAAGGTTTTTCCCTTTTCTAAAAAATCATCCATAGAATTCAGATACCACATTACATCTTCTGTTTCTCCCAGACTCCCCAGATCATTTAAATCACTCAATGACTCATTCATAATTGCAATAATAACTGGTTTTTCTTCTTCACCTTCAATTATATCAGAAGTATACTTATTTAAAATGTTTTCTGCTTTTTCTTTTGAATATCCATCTGGCTCTTCTATGTTCATTCTTTGTACTGAAGTAATAAATGATACTAAAAAGCCATATTTACTATAAGTCTGAGTTGTATCCCAGCTATCCCATGCCACATGGAACGTCTGCTGAAAATCAATAAAGCGGACTACGCCCAATTGTAGAAACAGCATTATTATACCGGTAAACATGCGCTTTTTTACCTTTACAACAGTCAAAGGCTCTGCCGGAATATAAAAATGTACTAAACTAATTAATACAATCAAAATCAAAAATCCATATACAATCTCATTTGACAAATAATACTGATAATCACCAGCTACAGCCATGCCTGTTTTAAACTGCATCAGATCCCCAAAGGTCAATGCATATTTTTTAAATTGAATCACATAATAATTCCCTACAGATATAACAAATGCACTTAAAAAGCTCAAATACCATCCTAAATTTTTAAAACAAATTACATTTACTGTGATAAATAAAAAAATAGAGGTGATGACAATCCCTAAAACTATCATCGAACCCTTTAACTGTGATATATTTACATTGCTGATACACTCAATCATAAAAAAACATAATATAGGTGTAATTGCAATTACTATATATCGGCTCCAAACTTTTTCTATTCCAATTTCCAAGGAATAAAACACTAATAGTAAAAATAATATTCCCATCACGCTCTTGGAATCTGGTAAATACGGATTCGCAAATTGATATAATGAATAGACGAAACTCACAGCAAGTGTTATATAATAGAATCTGTGATTTTGAACTTTACTTTTGACAAACAGAAAATACATCATAAAAAGTGCAAAGAGCATATAACCAATCATGTTAAACGCATCAGCTATTCTGCAGAAAACAACTGTATTAATAACCACTAATCCCCAGTTATTCTGTTTTGACTCTCTATGCTTTTTATCTATGCAACGCAATAATATCAGAAGTATGCCTAAACTCAGTATACTGACAATCAGATTTTCTGATTCTAACATTACTGGTTTTATATTTTTCACATCGTATACAACGCTGCCGGTCTGATCACATAAATTTAATTCTGTATATTCATCTCCATCATAAATTCCAAGACCGCCACTCCAATCATGTTTCCAAAAAGTGATTCTTACAGATTTTGCGTTGTTAAAACAGAGTTCCAACATATCTTCGTCCTGTGAATCAGAAGGTACGTATACAATATTTTCATTTATATACTCCCATTTTCCAGATAAAGGATATGTTTTCAATGAATCTTTTTGTCCATTAATTTCTATATCTGCTATCCATACTTCTCCTACCGACTCAACTCCACCAGTTAAATAAATGGTAGTTTCTGTAGACCGGGGAAAAGCAATCAAAAACACAATTAATACAAATACACTAATTATTTCCAGAATATATTTTTTCACAAATTAAACCTTTCTCATCTTTAACTTTGTCAGAAGCATCAAAAGACACTTCTGACAAAGTTAAGTACTTCTTATTATACTCCCATATAAGCTAATTATTCTGTCTCATATTTGTTCTTTTCCATTACACTATCTTTCATATTTCGTAATGGTTTCGTTAGTTTCCAGCTAGTTGAAGATATTGCCTGTTCATATAATTGCTTATAATCATAAATACCTTTAGGATCAATTTTTGTACTCTTTTTTCCCTTTAAGCAATCCAAAATTTTGCGTAAAGGCTTTGTCATTTTCCAACTAGTTGAAGATACTAGTTCATAATATAATTGTTTAAATCTTGCCTGTTCAAAACTATTTAGATCACTACACGCCTCATCGGATATACATGCATTTACTTTCCTCAGTCTTTCTAATAAATCCCATGTAAAATAATGTTTGAGTACTTCATATCTGTAATTATAAGACGACTTATCTTTATCCAACCAGTTTCCATCGTAGTGATGATTTGCGATACACATTCCATCAGAAAAATTCACTGTCATCATATTGGCACTGTATATTTTAATATTTCCATCCAAAATCTGCATTTTTCCATTTTTCACCAAATTTGTTTCTTTACTTAGTATTTCAGTAATTCTCATGGGTATGGTTTTGGGTATATTCTTTACTTCAACGCAAAACTCATCATTTTGGTAACTAGTCATTATTTTATATATAAGATTATGATGTGGTACAGCTCCAATAATTCCAGCATGAATGAAAATAGGCGTTTCAAATGCAAAAAAAGCATTTTGATATAAACATGGTTCCAGTGGTTTCATTAATTCCATGTCCGTATCTAAATAAACCCCTCCCATTTCATATAATACTTTTAAACGAAAATAATCAGATACAAATGCCCACTTTTTATCCTCATATGCTTTTTCTACATACTTATTTTCATTAATATCACAATTATCTTCATTCCATTCAATAATCTCGAAATCAGGCGCATACTTTTTCCACGATTCTATACACATTAAGATCAAGTCACTTTTAGGGCCTTTTCCAAACCAGCAATAGTGTATTATCTTAGGAATCTTATCCAGTTTTTCAAAATTTAATAAATCTCCATTCTCAATAGCTTCTTCTATATAATCATTGTTTTCAAATTCACTTTTATGCAACAGATAATAGTCCTGGCTATATTTAGTAAATCCATCCAAAAAATTAGTACTGAAGAAATTAAGACTCCAATATACCGCATATTGAATTTCTTTTTTTAATAGAGGATTTGTTTCATTTAAAATTCTATTCCAGCAGTCATATACCCCCTTTAATCTCTCATCCCCTGACTTAATAGAAGTAATAGAACCGCTTCTTTGCCTGTAATAATATAATCCTTGATTTAAATATGCTATCTTATTTGCATTTGTTAACCAAATTGGAATTGTTGCCAAATCTTCGTAAAATCCCTCAGGAAACTGAATTTTTTTTATTAACTCTATATCAAAAAGTTTCGTGACCGCATTCACAACACCATATTTTGTTGACTGCTTAATAATTTCAAATCTATCACTCTTTTTAGGCAAACTGTGAACGTATTCTTTTCTTCCATCTTCCCAAAATGCAATATAGTCACAGATAACACAATCCGCTTTTTCTTTCGAAGCAAATTTATATAACTTTTCAAACATTTTCAAATCGACAAGATCATCAGAATCTACAAATCCTACATATCTTCCTCTCGCTTTCTGTATACCATAATTTCTAGCCATTCCAAGACCTGAATTCGGTATTGAAAATGCTCGAATCTTATCAGAAAACCTATATACATAATCATCAATAATCTCTTGGGAGCGATCTGTAGAACCATCATTAACAATAATAATTTCTATATCCTCTAATGATTGTTCAACCAATGTGTCAAGACATTCTGTCAAGTACTCTTCCATATTATATACTGGAACTACTATAGACACTTTAGGATTTTCTTCATAAATATTAGGCTGCATTTGTTTTTCGTCCATCTCCTCCGACTCATCAAACAACTCAATCAGCTGTTTCCTTACACTATCGTTATCATATTTATAGTTTTTTAAATACTCTTTTTTCTGTTCATACTCAGATGAATTCTCTATAATTTCTTCCAGTTGATTTATAATAGCAAAAATATTATTATCAATTATCCAGCCACCCTGTGTATCAAAAATCTCATCTACCCCTGTAGATTTTGTTGCTAATACCGGAGTTCCTGATAACATTCCCTCAATTACCGTCAGACCAAATCCCTCATATTCTGACAAAAGCCCTACAATATCTGCATGTCTCATATATGCATATGGATTTTCTCTATAGCCTAAAAATTTCACATTATCAAGATGATACTTCTTACAACGCTCTTTTAATTCTTCATACTGATAGCCTTTTCCTAAAAAGAACCAATTTATTTTTTCTTTCTCTTTTAAAATCTTTGCTATATCAATTGCTCTATTGTATGCCTTTTGTGGTTCCAATCTCCCAACTAACAATACATTTAATTCATACGGGTTTTTATTAAATATTTCTTCGTCTATATTTTCTAATGATTTTTCTTTTATCTCTTTTTCTTCTACCAGATTATATACGGTTTTACATTTTTTTTCATACTCCGGAAATATGTCAACAAAACCATTTTTTGCCCCCTCAGAAACAAATACAAACCGGTCAAAATTTTTATATATTTCCCTTTCCTTTTCCAGATCAAGATTAACTTTCTCTGCCCAATATTTGTAATCAATATGAATCCATTGTATTTTTTTTATCTTTGTTAACTGGGATACCTTTTCTTTAAATTGAGAATTTTCAAATGGTACTATTACATAGTCAAATGCTTTATAATCTTCTTTTTCAAGAATTTCTACCCTTTTATTCAAATACCTTAATGTTTCTTTATTTACTTTTACAGGAGAAAAAATTGACACTTTTATATCATTTTCACACCAGGTATTTGCTATATTAAATGTAACAAAATGCGCACCACCCCTGTAATTAATATCATCCATTACAATCAGTACTTTTTTCATTTTCCCTCCTACCTTTCATTTTTTACCGGGAATTTTTCTTATTGTATAGTTTATCTATAATACTAATACCCATATACAATATACCGTATATAAGTAACCATGCTGCTCCAAATGATAGTATTTGCCAACCAATATTAGTAGTTCTAGGAACTTCTATAGAATACACTACGTTATCTCCATCTTTATCATACAAATCTATAGTCTCATTAACCCCATTAGTACTATCGACACCAACAATTCCAGACCACTCATGTTTAATAAATCCAATTTGTATAACTCTCGCTTTTCTAAAAGAAAACTCTAAAAAGGACTCTCTATCTTTTGGAACTGCATATAAATATTCCGTGTTCTTATCATAAGTCCACACATCATCATGCCAGACTGTACTTAAATCCACATTTTCATCATCTGCAGTTATTTCCGAAATCCAGATTTCTGTCCCTTGCGAATTTTCATTTTTCTCTCCTGTAGCAGTAATATGAATAGTAATTTCATCTTGCGGGAATGTTATTAACATATTGTCTTTACAAATCCAAGATATACAACCAGATGCAAAAATCAGCAATATTATCATACCAATACTATATGTTTTTTTCATTCTAAAAATCAAATGAATAATAACTGACAACATAAGGATAAAATATAAAAACACAAATAGAAATTGCCCTTTTCCCTCAATATAATTATTTGCCAAAAATATTTCTGCTCCATAAAAGGCAAGAAACATAACTATAAAAATATTCACTATAGATTTTAGTTGTCTCATTAATTCACCATCTTTCCACCTATACTATTTAATCAACTTTTCAATTTTTTCTAATGATTCAAGATTATGAGTTTTATATTCCATTCCAAACTGCGTTTTATTAGTCTTTTGTAATAATTCCAACTCTGGAAGGTTTAACGGCGAATATAACTCACTATTCTCATATCTACTTATTTGCTCCGCTATACCACCGACTCTCGGTGCAATCACTCCAATCCCCAACACCATAGCCTCATCTATCGTAACTGGAGTTCCTTCATACTTAGAAACCAATACTAGTGTATCGCACTTAGACATCACTGGATACGGATTATTTAAATGCCCCAAAAACTGAACCTGATTCTCCACGTCCAGTTCCCGACTTCTCTTTTCCATTTCTATTCGCTGAGGACCGTCTCCAATAATATACCACATAAACGATATATTTCTTTTCTTTAACTGGCTTGCCAGTTCCAATACCTTGTCTATTCGTTTTTCTCTATCAATTCTAGCTACAGTCACCAGATTAAGGTTTTCTGGATTTATCATCACCGGGCAGATTTCTGCAGCCAATTTAATAACCCGATCTCCGTCAATCAAATTAGGGATAACTACTATCTTATTTGCCAGTTCAGGAAATTTTTCTGCCATTCCCTTTCTGCAATGTTCAGACAGAACCACAATATAATCAAATTTAGAATAAATAAAAGAATCTTTTTTAGTAACTGCCCTACTCCATTCAGAAAACTGACTCCATCGGGCATAATCTGTATGAATCCATTGAATCTTTTTTGGATGACTCAATTCTGAGACCAATCTCCGTAATTTTGAAGCCTCACTAACAACTATAACTGTATCAAACTGCTCCATGAGCGGTTTCAACTTTTTCTTAATCTGCCACTCAAAATAAGCATCCCCAAAGCCACAGCGAAGACTAATTGCGTACAATATACGAGAAATTTTTTGTAAAACAGAATAATTTTTGCTTTGTAATGCCTGTTTAAACGAAGCTGCATAAATTTCTGTGATTCCCCAAATGTACGGCTCCAACACATGAGCATCCCCCAAAAAATCCAAGGACTCCTTTGGCCTAGCCAATGACAAAAGGTAGATATCATACTCCTGTTGCAGTTGTTTCATCTGCAGTAGCGTAACAGCTTTTGCACCGCTATTATAGTTGATATCATCAATAATATATAACAATTTCTTCATATACTTATCTCTCCAACAGATCTTCAAACTCCAATATTCCCAAATTTTGAGTATTATCCAATATCAAATTTTTCTTAATCTTATTTTGAAGTTCCAAATCGTTTAAAAACTCCTCAATCTCCTCTGCAATTTCCTCAACTTGAAATGATGTAATAATTCCTGTTTCTCCATTAACAATCTGCTCCTGTGCCCCAGAAGTATTCGTTGCAATCACCGGAACTCCCAGTAATTTAGCCTCAGATATAACAAGTGACCACGACTCATGATCAGACAATACCATAACAGCCTTTGCCCGTTTCATATATTTATATGGATTATCATCTGCACCGCACAAAATAAAATCATCCTTTAATTGATACTTCTCTAAAAGCTCAGATACTTCTCCATATACATTTTTATCTACCGTAGAGCCAATACAAATCCATTTAATCGGAATTTTTTTCTTCTTCAAAATCCTCATAACTTCGATTTGTCTTGGATAATTCTTCTCTACTCTCAGATTTCCAACACTTAATAAAAAGGAATCGTTCGCCTGAGGTAAAGTAACATCTTCTGCAGCGCGAGATAAAATATTTTGCCTATTTAGAATATTATGTACAACTATAGATTTTTCTGTCATCTGAGGACAACGATGAATGGAACTCTGCCGCGATTTCTCAGAAGCGAAGATATATCCCGTAATTCTTGAATCATATTTCACCAGTTCTTCTTTGTTTACAAAATCTGCTTTGTCTAAATCAATATGAATCCACACATATTTTTTCACAGCATTTACTTTTTTTACCAAAAAGGCTGGTGACAGCCATTCTCCAAAAGAAATCGCCACATCATATTTTCGATTCTTTACAAAATCGACTGCTGATTTAACATAGGTCTCGGTATGAAAAAGGCGGCGGTATATTTTTCCGGCCAACTGCTCTAACTTTACTCCATTCCCCCGATTCTTTACTGCATCAAAAACATGGATCCACTCCGGCACTTCCCCCATAAGAGAAGTTGCATCCTGGTATTCTATTTGATTTAGTACCAAAAAATCCACTTCATATTTCTGTGAATCCAGACAATGGAACAGATTCAGCAAAGATGTTTCTGCTCCACCTTTATAAAACTGTGTAATTACAAATAAAATTTTTTTCTTCATCTATACTCTCTTATATTTTTTCATACGCAGAACATACTGTCTCAGTATCTCCAAACATCACTACCTCACCATGATCCAACCACAATACCTTATTACAGATATCTCTCACCTGGTTGACAGAATGGGAAACAAACAGTACTGTCGTTCCCGAATTGATAATCTCTTTCGTTCTGGCAAAGCTCTTTTCCTGAAACTTAAAATCACCTACCGCTAATACCTCATCTAGTATAAGAATATCCGGAATATTCATAGTAGCAATTGCAAACCCCAGACGCGCCTTCATTCCTGATGAAAAATTCTTTAAAGCTGTGTTTGTAAATCCTTCCAATTCTGCAAATTTAATAATATCATCATATCTGGACATCATATATTCTTTTGAATATCCTAAAATAGAACCATTTAATAAAATATTTTCTTCTGCTGATAAATCATCATCAAAACCAGCGCCAAGCTCAATTAATGGGGCTATACTTCCCATGGTTGCTACGTGACCTTTTGTTGGCTTTAGTACTCCTGCAATTACTTTTAAGAGAGTACTCTTACCTGAGCCATTTAATCCGACAATTCCTAATGAGTCTCCTTTTTTTAATTCAAAAGATACATTTTTCAAAGCCCAAAATTCATGAAACATCAGTTCATGTTTTAACATTTTTATGATGTATTCTTTAATATTGTCAACTTTTTCCTGACTCATATTAAACATCATCGATACATCTTCTACTTTTACAACCGTGTTCTCCATCTCAGTTCCTCTTAGATATATAAAATAAAGTTATCCTGTTTTTTATAAAAAACAAACATTCCGATTATTACCATTATAACTCCCATCATTAAACAAACCAAATTTTCCTTTAAACTCGGAAAAGTGCCATGTAAAATCAAATTTCTCATATAGTCAATATAATGATATAATGGATTTAGCTGCATTAATTTTCTTGCAAAATCTGGCAAAATCTCAATGGGATAAAATACAGGAGTAAAATAGTTCCATGCAATTAACAATACAGAATAAAAATATGCGATATCTCTAAAATAAACGGTTACTGCAGATAGCAATAATCCCAAACCCACAGAAAACAAAAATGCATAGGCAATTGGAATCGGCAGCAATAACAGTGTCGGCAAAAATGGTACTCTTAATATAATCATGACCAAAAACATTGCTATCAATGAGAATATTAAATTCACTAATGCTGATCCCGCCTTAGATAATGGAAATAAGTATTTGGGAATATATACTTTCTTTAACAACGGTGCATTACCAATAATTGCATAGGTACAGTTATTAGTAATCTCAGAATTCAACGTAAAAATAAGGTTTCCAGCCAAAAAATAAATGGGAAAATTCTCAATTGTTGATTTAAATAACGTAGAAAATACAATTGTCATAACAATCATCATTAATAACGGGTTCAATACCGTCCACAGCATACCTAAAAAAGACTTTCTGTATCTCACTTTTATATCTCTGGATACCAGATTATACAGTAAATCTTTATATTGAAAAAACACATCCAATCTTACTTTTAAACCTTTTAATGTATTCATATGCTTTCTATTTCCTCTTGATAAATTACTCGTAGTTGCCTAATATATTCTTCTGGAGTTATAAATCCCTCAGCTCTTTCCAAAGCTCTTTCCTGCCACTTTTGATATTCCTGCTCATCATTCAAAAGAAGCAAAATTTTCTTAATAAAATCTGTTTCATCCGCACATAATTCTATTGCATTTTCTCCAAATATTTCTGTAACGCCTCCTGTCCTTGTTGAGAGAACTGGAACGCCCAAAATATTGGCTTCTGCTGCAACCAATCCATATCCTTCCCATAAAGATGTAACACATAAAAGCTTTGATTTTTTCATAAACTGGTAGGGGTTTTTCTGAAATCCAAGAAGTTCTATATTATCCTGCAGATTGTTCATCTTAATCAGAGCCTTACATTCTTCCTCTAACTCCCCTGCTCCCACCATAGCACATCGAACAGGTTTTCCTGTCTCCGTTAGTCTCCGCACAATTTCAATAAATGTCTGTGGAGACTTTTGCTCTGCAAATCTCCCCACAAACAAAATATCATATTGCTTTCTTTTCTCATTTTCTCCCATAGACAAGATATACTCCTTATCAATAGGATTTCCTATCATCTGCATTTTATTTTTTAAAATGTCAGAAAACACAAGATTTTGATAGGCCCGCTGAGATACTGCTAAAATCTTTTCAATTCTTTTTCCTAAAACAGCAAAAATAATTGTTTTTAAATCCCATTTTCTGGCCCATGGTGGATCGTAGTGTAAGTGAGAAATCACACGATAATTTCCACATAATAAACTCATCACTGTCGCTGAAAAATCGTGAGCATGTATTATATCAGGTTGAATTCTATTTAACGCGTTCTTTAAATTTCGTCTGTTAAATTTTTCCAATAATATAAAGGGAATTTTTTCTTCCTCTAGCTTTTCCCTAATTGGTCCCTCTGTAGCAATATATACAAATTCATATTCCTCTTGAAGTCCCTTTATAATAGTCAAAGCTACGTTTTCAGCACCAGAATAAATTGATGATTTCAATACATGTGCAATTCTTCTTTTCTTTTTTCTATCCATCTTTTCTTCTATCATACTGATTCCTATCTGAAATTTCTGATTCTATACTTACGCCTTCTGTACTTTCTTTCAAAAACATAATTTTTGGTGTCATAAGAATCAGCTTCAAATCCAGCATTAATGAATATTTTCTAATATACATCAAATCCAATTTCAGTTTATCATAAGAATTCGTGTTATATTTTCCATAAACCTGAGCAAATCCCGTAAGTCCTGCTTTCACTTTTAATCGATATCGAAATTCAGGAATCTCTCGTTCTATTTCAGCTGCTAACTCTGGACGTTCCGGGCGTGGACCTACTAATGACATTTCACCCTTCAAAATATTTAGTATTTGAGGTAATTCATCCATACGAGTTGCCCGTAATATTTTTCCTATTGGCAAAATCCTCGGATCCTGTTCTGACGCTAAGACTGGTCCTGACATTTTCTCTGCATCTACAACCATAGTACGAAACTTATAAATCATAAAATGCTTTCCATCTTTTGTCAGCCGTTCTTGCTTATAAAAAACAGGTCCCCTATCGGTACATTTAATTCCAACAGCTGCCAGCACAAATATAGGAGAAAACACAAGAAGCATCAATGTAGCAATAAGCAAATCCTCTGCCCGCTTCATCCATTCCTGCTCCACACTAAGCCCCATATTTCTCGACAACAAAAGTGGTGTATCAAAAAGATTCAGCTCATCCGAACTGCGCAGCAGTACATCGGATATTTTCGGCACACTGTAGCTGCGGATTCCGGAAATATAACAGTATTTCAGCAGAAGATTTCTCTCATGTGAAGGCATATCGCCAATCACCACTGCATCATACAGTTCCATTTTCTTTTTGATTGTTTCCAGATTCTTTTTATAGGAAACAACCTCGCAGATCTGATATTTATCTTCCCGTGCATTGATTTTATCCATCAAATGATAATCCTTCCGATCTCCCTCAATAAAAAGCATTCTCCGGGGCGGAAACATATTCCGGTAAATCATCTGAAATATCATTGTCCAGACTACAATAAATATAAGCTCAAGGCCTGTCATAGGAAGCAGATATGCCGGATTTACCAGTCTTCGGTCAATGACTGCCACCTGAAGATAGGTCACAAGATTCGTAAACAATACCGCCATAATCTGTGAATAGATCAGGTTTCCATTTTTCAGATATCCAATTTTAAATCCACCGTATGTATTCATGAAAAAGACCAGAAGAATTCCATATATCAGAATCATCATCCAGTTTCCACGGCGATAAAACGGCATCTGCAAAATTGCCTTATTATAATAACCGCTCCAGGCTACAGCATACAGCATACAAAGTCCCAGCAGCATCACAGCAGCAAAACTCAGCTTAATCAGTCGCTTATACCGCTCTCTTGTTTTTCTGTTTCTCTTCATTTATATTCACTCAATTCCTTATATCTCTGTAACGATTCAGCTGTCTTTCTCTTAAATGGACTATCCGGCAGGGAAATTCGTCATTCAAAACAGCCATCCTTCTCTATAGAAAAGAATCCTGCAGCTGCAGGATTCTGCGCATATTTCCTACATAAAAAGCATATAAAATCTCAGTACAGTATAACATTTAATGCCCTTTTTCGCAACTTTACAATGGACGAAAACATTTGGAAATCCTTTAATTATTTATTAATAAAGGAGAATTTTACCATTTTCTCTGGCGTGTATCGCGCATCTTTTCGGAGCACTTTTATATCACAGGTTGAATTTTCCTATGATATGAAAAAAAGCCCTGGGGCTCTCTCTGGCTGACCGCCAAATCCCCCAAAGCCTTTTCTTATATTTTTATAGCTTGCTGTCTAAACGCCAGGATTCCTCCATCTGATTTTCCGCGCTTCTTCCGTCTAAAGCTGCTCTGTTTCTTTCTAACACTCTCTGTTCCTTTTGACCAGGCCAATCCCCACACTCAGCCAGAACCACAGCATCGGTGTAACAATTGGAAGATTCAGGTTTACAATTGCCTGTACTCCGTAGCAAAGCACTCCTGTCACACAGGCCAGGATATAGGGATTCTTCCGATAAGCCTTCACCATTATCCTGCAGGAACCAACCAGGAACACCAGGTATCCCAGCAAAGCAATCGGCCCTATGGTCAGCAGATATTGAATGTATTCATTGTGCGCAGTATCAAAAACAAGGCCTGTCTTTTCCAGCATATCCCCCATAAATCCTCTGGTTGCCAGAATTCCAAAGGTATCCGGCCCGTAGCCAAACAGCTTATGGAGAATCGGGAAATCCTGGTATACTTCTATAGACCTTCTCCAGATATATCCCCGATCTGTTCCCCAGCTGTCGCTGAACACAAGATATTTTTCCAGAGCCCCATATCGTGCGCCATTTCCGTTGAAATTAGCATCAAATACCATTCCAATCACAGCCAGAACTGCAGCAGCTGTCATAATTCCCCAGGCCTTTACCAGATACCCGCAGATTCTCTCCTCCTGCTCTGTTCCCCGGCGGCACCAGATATACACAGCCGCAACAATCACCCAAAGCCCGCAAACTGCAACCGGCAGCCCGGAAAATCCGGCAAGAATTCCAAACAGGCTGTCCAGACCTATTACCATATCTGCAAACGTCTGATTCATCCAGTCAATGCACTGAATCACGGTGGCAAATGTGGCCGCCATGATTCCATACCGCAGAATCCCCTTTTTGGTCGAAAACATAATAAACGGCAGAAAAGCAAACATAGCGCCCAACGCCAGATACGCATTATCGCTGCAGCCCATAATAATTGCACAAAAAGCCACGGTCATGCAGGCATAATACCAAATCGTCTGAAGCCTCCCTTTTGCCGCTGCAAATCCTCCAGCTGCAACACCCATCACAATCGCCACATATGCTGTGTAAGTATTAATATTTCCAATTGTTGAGGTAAAAATGGCGGACTGCTCCGGTCTCATATTTCCTCGAAAATTCAGTACGTCAAGCTGAAAATAATCCGTAATTCCAATCAGGCACAGAATCATTCCACTTGCCAGAAAAGCTTCCAGAATCCACGTTTTTACATTCCAGTACCGGCTGACTATAAAATAAAACACCACATAAATCGTTATCAGGAAAAACCCGGAGTATCTTCCTTCATTTCCCCAGAATGCTTCATACAGCCACTCAGACTGGAGTGTGGAAATTCCTGCAAATGCCCAGAAGGCTATAACACCTGCATCTGCCAAAGTGAAGGTTTTCTTCCAGTTCCTGGGCTTTAATGCAGAAAAAAGCTCGCCGGAATAAATACCGCTGTTTTCTTTTTTATCAACCAGCAGCATAATCAGCGCCAATATTCCCACAATCACTGCCATACCAATTGCAATCACACAATAGGTCCAATATTTTGTCTCCAGAATATCGGCATAGCCTCTGTGGTAAATCAACGGAAATACCGTCACCAGCATAAAAAGAAAGAAGGTGATTGTACCGCTGATAATAGATGAGCAGGTGGTCACAAAGCTGTCCTCCACTCTCCTGTTCTCTGTTTTTGCCATCGCAAATGCCTCCATTTTACTATTTTCTGTCTTGTTTTATGTTTGATTTTGAATCGCTTTTTACAGTATATCATTTTCCCCTTCATCCTGCAACGGCGGATTCCCAAACGCCTTATTATCTACTTCCGATAATTTACCTTATAGGAAGTATAATTACCTCGTAATGCAATTTAGGAATTTCGAAAGAATTTCAAAAAAGAAAAAGGAGAGTGCATTCATTATGAGAAAGCAGACAAAAGTAGTTGCAGTTGCATCTGCAGCAGCCCTGCTTGCTATCGGCGCTTCCATGACTTCTTTCGCAGCTACTGGCTGGGTTGAGGAAGATGGACAGTGGTATTTCTACGACAAAGATGGCAACAGAGTAGAAGACGAGTGGAAAAAATCTGGTGACAACTGGTACTGGCTGGACAGCGAAGAAGGCGGAGCTATGGCAGTTGACAAACTGGTTGAAGATGACGATGACACCTACTATGTAGATGGAAACGGTGTTATGGTTACCAATACCTGGGTTAAGGTAGTAAACGAGGATCAGGATGATGACGATGATCCCGCTGAGTATCACTACTACTATATGCAGTCCAATGGTAAAGCTTACAAGGGCAACGGCACCAGCGTAAGCAAGAAGACCATCGACGGCAAGAGATACGCATTCGATGAGGATGGCGTTATGCTGTATGGCTGGGTAACCGAGTCCGGTACCATGGCTAACGGCGAAGACGAGTGGTCCGCTTCCGACGTTAAATACTACTTCGGTGGTTGGGAAGATGGTTCCATGAAGACTGGTTGGCAGAAGATTACCGTTCATGACAACGAGGACGGTAAGGATGACGACTATGACTATTGGTTCAACTTCAAGTCCAATGGTGAGAGACGTTTCCATGATAAAGCAGATGCTACTTGGAAATCCAACAGCAGATACTACCACTTCGACGAGCGTGGTGTAATGGTATATCAGTGGTTTGAGACCGCTACCACCAACTCTGCAAGTGCTTCTAACTGGGCATACTTCAGCAGCCCGGAGGATGGCGCTCGTGTAACCAAGGGCTGGTTCAAGGTAGTAGCTCCGACTGAGGATAACTCCTTCTTAGAGAGCGATGCTACTTTCGCTAAGAGAGATTCTGATGACGAGTCTGAGAGATGGTACTACTCCGACAGCAAGGACGAAGGCCTTGTAGTTGGTGAAATCAAGAAGATCAAAGGTAAATACTATGGTTTCTGGCCGGATGACGGACAGAAGGGCGGTCGTATGCTGATCGGTCTGTGCGCACTGCAGATGAACGAGGCTGACGGTTCTAAGATTGATAAGGTTGTCATGGCTGATATGGACAACGATGACCTGGATGATTTTATGGACAATGTAGATGCTGGTCTTTACGATGACAGCAATGTATACCTGTACTACTTCGGCGATGATGCAGATGCTGATGGCTCTATGAAGACCGGTTCTGTATCTGTTAATCTGGATGGCGATTCCTATCAGTTCCAGTTCAAGAAGACTGGTGCTGCTGACAGCAGAGGTCGTGGTGTAACTGGTATTGATGATGGTAAATACATCTACAAATATGGTCAGAAGATTAAAGCTGACTCTGATGATAAATATGTTCTGGTACATGCTACTGGTAACATTAACGAAACTGACGTAAAAGTATTTGATTATGACAATGCTGATATCAAGAATATCGATGGCATTAAGGCATTCGATCTGCCAGCTAAAGAAGGCAGCGATGAGGATAATCTGAGAGGTTATTATGGTTTTGGTACTGCTAAGCAGAATCCTGCCGTTCCTGCTAAGGGTGGTTGGTTCTTGGTTAACACCAGTGGTAGAATCCAGACCGGAACTAAATCCGGCACCAAGGATGGTTACGATATGTATTGGTTCATGAGCGATGATAATATTAAGTTCTACGCTGATGACAAGAACGTTTCTGATTATCCAGATCTTAAAGATTGGAAGAAAAACAACTAATGATATTTGCATATTATGTGAATATGTTTTAGTATCATAATGTTTTGCCCTTCTAACGATTCAATCATTTTTATGAGAGTCGTTAGAGGGGCTTTTTTATACCTGGAAAACAAAAAACATACTCTGAAAAATCCGCAATCCGTAGTATAGTAAGATAAAATCAAACATCGTCTAATTCCCCTACTCCAAATTTCCTATTCCCCTTTATTTCTCCCTCACTGTATAATAATAGGACGATATTACGACTGTTTATGTGGAAATATCGAAATAAAATACAGATAGGAATAGGAGGAAACAGAATGAACGAGACGTTCAAAGAGTATCTGCAGAATCAAAACTTGTCCCAAAACACAATTATCTCTTATACGAGCACGCTGGAACAATATCACAACCAATTCCATACTTTCACCCGAAAAAATCTGCGGGAATACAAATATTTTCTTATGGAAAATTACAAGCCTCAGACTGTAAATCTGCGCATCCGTGCCATCAACTGCTATCTGGAATCCATCCATAAAGAACAATGGAAATTAAGCGGCGTAAAAGTGCAGCAGAAGCCCTTTCTGGAAAATGTAATCAGCGAAGCCGACTATCTGTATTTTAAAAACTGTCTCAAACAGGATCAGGAAATGTATTGGTATTTTGTCGTTCGTTTTCTCGCTGCAACCGGAGCCCGCGTTACAGAACTGACTCAAATGAAGGTAGAACATGTGCGAATGGGATATCTGGATCTTTATTCAAAGGGAGGAAAATTGCGCAGAATCTATATTCCTGCAAGACTTCAAAAAGAAACCCTGCAGTGGCTTTCTGAAGAAAACAGACAAAGTGGTTTTATTTTTCTCAATAAACATGGGGAACGTATTACATCCAGGGGAATTGCAGGACAGCTGAAGCATTTTGCTGTCCGGTACGGCCTGGATCCCTCTGTAGTCTATCCCCATTCCTTTCGCCACCGCTTTGCAAAAAGTTTTCTGGAACGATATAACGATATTGCCATGCTGGCAGATTTAATGGGACATGAAAGTATTGAGACGACAAGAATTTATTTGAGGAAAACAAGTACAGAACAAAAAACGATTATCAATCAGATTGTTGACTGGTAAAAGAAAAAACCGGCTGACCTCTCATATACATGAGAATGTCAGCCGATCCTTATAGACTATTCAGTTAGCCAGTCGTCCTGTCGAAAACCTCGAAATAAATTATTTCGCGTTGTCGAAGTAGGTGTGCCAGCCGTTGCCCTTCAGCTCATCGTAGTCAGAGATGTTCTTGTCGTCTGCATAGAACTTAATGTTGTCCTTATACATGAACCAGTACATATCGTAACCATCCTTGGTGCCGGACTTGGTGCCAGTCTGGATTCTACCGCTGGTGTTAACCAGGTACCAACCATCCTGTGCGGTACCGAAGCCATAGTAACCTCTCAGGTTATCCTCATCGCTGTCTTTTTTAGCTGCCAGGTCGAAAGCCTTAACGCCATCGATACCCTTGATGTCAGCGTTATCGAAGTCTTCAACTACAACGTTGCTGTCGTTGATGTTACCATTTGCGTATACCAGAGTATACTTGTCATCAGAGTCAGCTTTTACCTTCTGACCATACTTGTAGATGTACTTACCATCATCAACACCGTTCACACCACGGCCTCTGCTGTCAGCAGCACCGGTCTTCTTGAACAGGAAGTTGTAGGAATCGCCATCCAGGTTAACAGATACAGAACCGGTCTTCATAGAACCATCGCTGTCTGCATCATCACCGAAGTAGTACAGGTAGATACCGGTCTCTTCCTGAGACTTGGTTCCGTAGGTATCCATGAAATCGTCCAGATCATCGCTGTCCATATCGTCCATGATAACCTTATCGATCTTGGAGCCGTCTTCTTTGTTCATCTCCAGTGCGCACAGACCGATCAGCATACGACCGCCCTTTACACCGTCATCCGGCCAGAAGCCATAGTATTTACCTTTGATCTTCTTGATCTCACCAACTACAAGGCCGTCGTCCTTGCTGTCGGAGTAGTACCATCTCTCAGACTCGTCATTAGAATCTTTCGTAGCGAAAGTAGCGTCGCTCTCTAAGAAGGAGTTATCCTCAGTCGGAGCTACTACCTTGAACCAGCCCTTGGTTACACGAGCGCCATCCTCCGGGCTGCTGAAGTATGCCCAGTTAGAAGCACTTGCAGAGTTGGTGGTAGCGGTCTCAAACCACTGATATACCATTACACCACGCTCGTCGAAGTGGTAGTATCTGCTGTTGGATTTCCAAGTAGCATCTGCTTTATCATGGAAACGTCTCTCACCATTGGACTTGAAGTTGAACCAATAGTCATAGTCGTCATCCTTACCGTCCTCGTTGTCATGAACGGTAATCTTCTGCCAACCAGTCTTCATGGAACCATCTTCCCAACCACCGAAGTAGTATTTAACGTCGGAAGCGGACCACTCGTCTTCGCCGTTAGCCATGGTACCGGACTCGGTTACCCAGCCATACAGCATAACGCCATCCTCATCGAATGCGTATCTCTTGCCGTCGATGGTCTTCTTGCTTACGCTGGTGCCGTTGCCCTTGTAAGCTTTACCATTGGACTGCATATAGTAGTAGTGATACTCAGCGGGATCATCGTCATCATCCTGATCCTCGTTTACTACCTTAACCCAGGTATTGGTAACCATAACACCGTTTCCATCTACATAGTAGGTGTCATCGTCATCTTCAACCAGTTTGTCAACTGCCATAGCTCCGCCTTCTTCGCTGTCCAGCCAGTACCAGTTGTCACCAGATTTTTTCCACTCGTCTTCTACTCTGTTGCCATCTTTGTCGTAGAAATACCACTGTCCATCTTCCTCAACCCAGCCAGTAGCTGCGAAAGAAGTCATGGAAGCGCCGATAGCAAGCAGGGCTGCTGCAGATGCAACTGCAACTACTTTTGTCTGCTTTCTCATAATGAATGCACTCTCCTTTTTCTTTTTTGAAATTCTTTCGAAATTCCTAAATTGCATTACGAGGTAATTATACTTCCTGTAAGGTAAATTATCAATAGTTTTTTTACATTTTTTCTTAAGATTGGAATAAATGTAAACTGCTGATATTCTGGGAAGTTACCACCTCTCCATCACACTTGACAGTATAATATACTTTTTCCAGAAATGCTATAACGAAACCCTAAGCGTTTTCTTACGAAATTCTTACAAACACCGTATTTTTTCCACAATTTGTATTAATATTCATACAATCTTCTTTTTCACTGGGATTTTATCCCATGATGTGCTATACTGTTCATTAGTTTTATTATTTTTATTTTTTTGAACAATATGGCAGCTGTAATGAAATAGGAGAGTTATTATGAATCGAACTGGCCTGATATGCCGTTATTTAAAAGAGAATCCTCACTGTACTCAGAGAGAGCTTGCGCAAAAAATGGATTTGTCTCTGGGTACAGTAAACACATTACTTAAGGAATGTATTCAAAACAAACTTCTGGCGCCGGGAAAAAGTGTAGCCGGTACCTGCGAGCTGACCGATAAGGGGCTGGAGTTTCTTCAAAATTTTCAGGTAGACGGAGCCTTGATTATTGCCGCAGGCTTTGGTTCCCGTTTTGTTCCCCTGACCTTTGAAACTCCCAAAGGGCTTCTGGAGGTATTTGGAGAACGCATGATTGAACGGCAAATCCGCCAGCTTCATGAAGCCGGTGTCTATGATATCACAATTGCCGTAGGTTATTTGAAAGAAAAATTTGAATATCTGATTGACAAATATCAGGTAAAGCTGCTTTATAATCCGGAATATTCCTGTAAAAATACTCTGGCAACCATCTACCGGGCCAGAAAGGTGCTTCAGGGGCGAAATATGTACGTACTGTCCTCCGATAACTGGATTCGGGACAATATGTTTCATTCTCATGAATGCGGCGCCTGGTATGCTTCTTCCTATATGAAAGGAGACACCTCAGAATGGGTTCTTTCTTATAATAAGAAGGGACGAATCACAGATATCCAAATCGGAGGCAGTGACTGCTGGGTCATGTACGGTCCTGTTTACTTTTCCAGAGAATTTTCTGAAAAGTTTCTTCCGCTGTTGGAAAAGGCTTATCACACACCTGGAACAGAACAGTTTTATTGGGAGCATATTCTGATGCAGAATATTCACCATCTGGAAATGGATATTAACCGTCAGCCGGAAAATCAGATTTATGAATTTGAAAATCTGGAAGAGCTCAGACAGTTTGATCCCCGGTATCAGACACGCTCAGACAATAAAGCTCTGGAACTGGTATCAACAGTTTTTCAGATTCCCGAATCCGATATCCACAACATCCGTTGTTTAAAATCAGGAATGACAAACAAATCCTTCCTTTTTCAGGTAGGAGAACGTCATTATATTTGCCGGATTCCCGGTCCTGGTTCTGAGCTTCTGGTAAACCGACGCCAGGAAGCTGCTGTCTATGAAGCGATTCGTGATCTTGGGATTTCCGAACATGTCGTTTATCTGGACAGCCGAACCGGTTATAAAATTTCTGAATATTATGAAGGCTCCCACAATGCCCGGGCGAATCATCCGGAAGAGATAAAAGCCTGCATGGCCATTCTCAGAAAGCTCCATGGTTCTGGCCTGACTGTAAATCATTCCTTTGATATTCGGGAACGAATTGATTTTTATGAGCGGCTCTGTATGGCTGGAAAGGGAACGCTTTTTGAAGATTATGATTCTGTTCGGGAGAAAATGGAACGGCTGATGAATCGGCTGGAGCATCTGGACCGCCCGAAAACCCTTTCTCACATTGACAGCAATCCTGATAATTTCATCTGTCTCCCTGACGGCTCTGTACGTCTCATTGACTGGGAATATGCGGGAATGTGTGATCCGCTGATTGACATCAGTATGTGTGCGATTTATGTATATTATACGGAAGAACAGATGAATCAGCTGGCAGAGCTGTATCTGGAACGTCCTGCGGATGATGAAGAACGAATGGTAATCTATTCTTACGCAGCTCTCGGCGGATTTCTTTGGGCTCTCTGGGCCATTTACAAGGCTTCTCTGGGCGAAGAATTTGGAGAATATACTTTGATTATGTATCGGTATGCAAAGGATTACTATAAAAAAGCAGACATTCTCTGGAAGCAGCTCTTTTCTTCCAAAAAAAATCCGGACAGCATTTGATCCGGAATAGCATAAATTTTTACAAATATTGTAATAAAATTGTTATTATTTCCATTCTCTGATGTGCTATAATAAAAATCAGTTCAATATTTTTAAATGATTAAGCATCACAAGGAGGTTTCGACTATGAAAAACAGACGAGGTCTGACTGCCGTTGCTATGGCCGGCATGATGGGAGCGATGACCCTTGCTTCCAGTTTTTCTGCCTATGCCGCAGCCGGATGGGTTCAGAGCGGCAACACTTATGTTTACTATGATTCTGACGGTTCCCTGCACAAAGGCTGGGTTAACGCATCCAATGGATATTATTACACCGATCTTTCTACCGGTCAGATGGTGACTGGATGGAAACAGATTAACAACAACTGGTACTACTTCCAGGCCGACGGTCTGATGGCAACTGGATGGGTTCAGGACGGCGGCAAATATTACTATACTCTGACAGACGGAACCATGCACAAAAATGGCTGGGTCAACATCGGATCTGACTATTACTACATGGGAAGCGATGGCGCTATGGTAACCGGATGGCAGACCATTGACGGCGGCAAGTTCTACTTTAACCCGTCCGACGGCAAATGTATTGTGAACAGAGCCTGCGAGGTTGAAGGAAACTGGTATCTGTTCGGAACTGACGGCAAGATGCAGACCGGATGGCAGAAGGTTGACGGATATTATTTCTATTTCCACACTGACGGCAAGATGCTTTTAGGCTGGCTCAGTGACGGAACCAACAAGTATTACATGAATCCGGCCAGCGGACGTATGACTACCGGCGTTTCTGTGATTGATGGCTATTACTATTACTTCAATGAGTCTGGACATCGCCAGACCGGATGGGCCATTGTAGACGGCGTATATTATTACTTCGATCCGGCTGCTGACGGACGGATGGTAGCAGGTACCACCATGAATATCGGCGGAACCAACTATCAGTTTGCAGCAAATGGCGCCTGCACCACCAATGGCGGCGCTACCAACAACGTTTACAACAGTAACCAGAGCAGCCAGAACAACAACCAGAACCCCAACGGCGGTTCCTCCAATCAGAACAACGGATCCAACAATGGAACCATTACTGTAGGCGGATCTTCCAATGACAACAGCGGTTATGTAAACAGCGGCCCTGGAGCTTCTGGAAACAGCAGCTCTGTTGGTTCTTCTGTTCCGGGCAATCCTTCCGGAACCTCTTCTACACCAAGTGGTTCTTCTAATGGCACTAGCCTGCAGCCAGGTCAGACCGGTGGTCCCAGACCATAAAAGAGACGATTAAAAATTAAAGAACAAAAATCTCCCATTGAATATCAGCTATTAAAACTACTGATTTCTATGGGAGATTTTTATTTTGTCTAAACCGTTACTATTTATATCCTGTACAAATTCTGCTATTTACATATAGAACAGTCTATTAACCGCACTGAAGATACCGCGGATAGAAGACTTGGTAATATTGGAGCTAAGACCAACACCGTAGGTTACACGGCCAGTATCCTGATCCATCAGATGAATATAGGATGCTGCCTGTGCGTTGGAACCGGAACGCAGTGCGTGCTCGTTGTAGTCCAAAACCTTGATATTGATTCCCAGTTCCTTCTCCAGTCCCCGCTGTACTGCATCGATCGGTCCATTTCCAACACCCTCGAAAGTCTTTTCCATGCCATGATCGGTGTAAACCACCTTGATCAGAGTTGCATATACGCCATCCTCCACCTCGGTATCGGTAATCTGGCACTTCCGGAAATGAATTGGCTCCTTCCGTTCCAGGTAGCAGCTTCTGAATTCGTCCATGATCTGCTCCGGAGAAACCTCGCCCTGCTTCTCGGAAATCTTCTGAATCACATCTGCAAACTCCTTGTGCATTCCCTTCGGAAGCTTGAAGCCATAGAAGGTATCCATTACAAACGCTACGCCGCCCTTGCCGGACTGACTGTTGATTCGAACAATGGGCTCGTACTGTCTGCCAATATCGGACGGATCGATAGGAAGATATGGCACCTCCCAATATTCTCCGTTTCTCTCGTGAAGGGCCTGCATACCCTTGTTGATCGCATCCTGATGAGAACCGGAAAATGCTGTAAATACCAGCTTTCCTGCATATGGATGACGGGGCGGGATCTCCATCTTGGTACACCGCTCATAAACCTCAGCCAGCTCGCGGATATTTTCCACCTGAAGCTGGGGATCAATCCCCTGGGAAAACATATTATAAGCCAGTGTAAGAATATCGACATTACCGGTACGCTCACCGTTTCCAAACAAAGTACCCTCAACTCTGTCCGCTCCGGCTAACAGTGCCAGCTCTGTAGCTGCCACACCAGTACCCCGGTCATTGTGCGGATGAACGCTCAGAATAATACTGTCGCGATTCTTGAAATGGCGGTTCATCCACTCAATCTGATCGGCATATACATTGGGCGTATTCATCTCAACGGTAGAAGGAAGATTAAAGATAATCGGCTTCTCCGGAGTTGCCATTCCCCAGGTTTCCTGAACAGCTGTACATACCTCCAGAGCGTAATCCAGCTCTGTGCCTGTAAAGCTCTCAGGAGAATACTCCAGCATCAGATCTCCATCATAGTCCTTCGCATACTTCTTCACCAGCTCTGTACCTTCAATGGCAATCTGCTTAATCTCCTCTTTATTCTTGTGGAAAACCACGTCTCTCTGCAGAGTAGAGGTTGAATTGTAAATATGTACTACTACCTTTTTGATTCCCTGAATCGCCTCAAAGGTTCTCTTGATCAGGTGCTCGCGGCACTGTACCAGAACCTGCACCCGAACATCATCCGGAATCATCCGCCGCTCTACCAGCTGACGCAGAAAATCATACTCAATCTGGGAAGCTGCCGGAAATCCTATCTCAATCTCCTTAAAGCCCATCTTCACCAGCATATTGAAAAATTCCATCTTCTCTTCCACAACCATGGGCTCGATCAGCGCCTGGTTGCCATCTCTTAAATCCACGCTGCACCAGATAGGTGCTTTTTCAATCTCCTTATTCGGCCACTCCCGCTCCGGATAATCAACTACCGGGTTTCTTTTATATCTTTTATAATTTAACATGACTCTTTCTCTCCTTCTGTTCTATATTTTGTACGCATTGCGCTTTCACAGCCTCCCCTGGCGTTCCTCTACCCGTCAATTACAGATATGCAGATACGCGGATGTCTTCTTACTCAGCCCGAAACGGGCAGTCGTTCAATCACACCATAATGCTGTACAATGAACAGTACTGAGCCTATTGATTCAGCCCCATCCTTCATCATCCCTTTTCATAGTAAAGTGTTAAAGCTATAAATTTTCTATCATTCTACCACATTTCCTACGGGCGTGCAAGCAATTCTCCATGTTTCCCTAAAAAAGAAATGATAGATACAAAAAGCTGCGGTAACAGACTTTTTCTGTCTGAAATCCACAGCTTTATCGCTTTTTATTTTTTTTCTTTTTTAGAAGATATAATACCTATGGAATCTCCCTGGTATATCTCAGGACGCATCATAAGAGAATAGTCTCTTTCATTACATTCCCCTCTGTTGATCATCTGCAGCAGCAGCTTTGCCGCCTGAGCGCCCAGCCGATATGCCTGATGAATCGAGCAAGTAATTCTTTCCTCCTCCCATTTATCTGAAGAATAATCAAAACAGACCATAGAATAATCCTCCGGCACCCGCTTCCCCATACGTTCCAGAACGTTCCGCACCAAGCGGTAAATTCTGTAATTGCAGCAGACAATTGCTGTACATTTTGGCACACTTTTCAAAAATTGAATAATGTTTTTTCCAAACCTATCATCATGGGCTTCATTTGAGATACACCATTTGATATAATCATCCTGAAATTCCACACCATGCCGTCTCAGGGATTCATACATTCCATGAAATTTTTCCACACTTTGATAATTATCAAACACGAAAACTCCTGCAATATGGCGATGTCCTGCCTGAATCAGACGTCCTACCAGCTGCTCTGCACACACCATATTATTCACCCCTACCTTGGGACAGCGCAGATTCTGGTAGTAATTATTATAGAAAATCAACGGAATCCCGTGGCGCTGCAGTTCCCGATAACAATCCAGATTCGGGCTCGCCATACTCGCCTTTACTCCGTCTACAATAAAACCGCTGAAATTCTGGTGCATTACAGTCTGGAGGCATCTGCGTTCATTGGCGAATTTATTATCCGTAAGAAAGATCTTCAGTTCTGCCTGCTCATCTATCTTCAGCATACTTCGGACGCCCCGAATCAGTTCCGACTCTGCGCCTCCGTCCTGTCCTTGAAGAATCAATCCGATTTTTATTTGGAAATCTGCCCGGGACAGTTCCCGGGACATAGCCACCTCTTTGTTAAAATATGTTCCGCTCCCCCTGACGCGGGTAATCAGATTTTCCTGCTCCAGCTGATCCATTGCCAGTCTTACAGTTTCACGGCTGACACTCAGCCTTCTGCATAGCGTATTTTCTGACGGAAGCTTCTGATTTTCCGTAAATTTATTCTCATCAATATAGGACAGCAGCCATCGATATACCCGCTGCCATTTTCTGTTTGAAATATCCATAGTGTCTCACCTGTCCATCTTAGTCCATAATCACAGGCCGGGCTCCCTCTGCTTTTTCAATCCAGTCTAACAGCCGCTTTCTCATATCAGCCTTTGCTTCACTGTAATCCGGACTGGTCACAACATTTTCCAGCTGCCAAGGATCCTTCTTTAAATCATACAGATAATCATCTGCATATCTATCAGAAGCGCCCTTTTCACCGCCGTTTACTCCCGGTGCATATACAGCATACAGGAAATCTGCTGTCCGCACAACCCTTCCGATGCGGCTTTCTGAAATCTGGGCAAATACCTGGTTTTCTCTTCCTTCTGTTCTTCCTTCCGCTACATCCAGAAGATTTTCTCCAATCATCTTGTCACCTACATCAACTCCCGCCATAGCGAGAATGGTTTTGGGAAGACTTTCTGTGCTGACCAGATCCTGAATTGCTTTTCCGCCGGTAAACGGACCGCCTGCAATTACAAGGGGCACGTGGAGAGCCCCGTCATGTCCGGTTCTCTTGTAATCATCGTAACCGTTTAAGTGGCTGTCTGTATTTCTTGTCTTAAAATGAGAGCCATGGTCAGATGCATAAATAATAATTGTATTCTCATATAGTCCCTTTTCTTTCAGCTTTGCCACCAGGCGTCCCAGATTTTCATCCAGGCTCGCACACTGCCCCAGATAATCCGGATATTCCTCTGCTGCATTGCCTTTTAAGACTTCCAGATCATGAGGCAGTACAAAGTTGGCGTATTTCTCCTTGGAGCCTTTCGGTCCCTCATAATGATTATGGTCGTTCTGGTGATGAGGCTCAATTTGGGAAACGGTCATGAAAAACGGCTTTTTCCCATCATACTGATCCAGGTATTCCAGGGCAAAATCGTTAATGCAGTCTGCCCGGTATCCCTTGAAATCTACCCGGTTGTTATTTTCATCAAATACATATCCGTCATAGCCATGGGAGGTAAACTCCAGCACATCTGCAGTTCTCCAGAAGCCTGTGTAGCCGCCTCTCAGCTCTGCAGGAATTGCAGTTATTGTATGATCCACAGTTGGAGCCTTTTCCAGTTCTCCGTCACTGGCCAGATGCCATTTTCCCACATAGGCAGTTTCATAACCAGCCTCCTCAATATAGTTTGCCAGGGTTTTTATCCCTGACGGAAGCATCAGGTTATTGCGGAAACAGCCTGTTTCTGTAGGATATTTTCCTGTCTGGAACAAAGCCCGACAGGGACCGCAGACCGGCTGCGGAGAAAATGCATTGTCAAATTTCACTCCCTCGCCTGCCAGGGCGTCTAGATTGGGAGTAATAGGAAGAGGCTGTCCAAAACAGCCGCAGGTATCCCATCTCTGCTGATCAGAAAAATAAAAAATAATATTATATGCCATAATTGTTGTCCCCTTTATTCTGTCCTGTTATCATGCTCCTTTTGCTGCCTTCTGCTCTTTCAGCTTACCGCGTACAATCGCAGCTACTGCAAATATGATTAAAGCAACAAAGATCCAGCAGAAAATACTGCTGAAGAAAATGCTGGGATTTCCATTGGAAATCAGAAGAGCTCTCCGGAAGTTTGTCTCTGTCATACCTCCCAGAACCATTCCCAGAAGAATCGGTACTGCCGGCAGATCCAGTTTTCTCAGAATCCATGCAAGAACTGCAAATACCAGAGCGATACCTACGTCAAAATAGTTTCCGTTTACAGAGTAAGCGCCTGCAAAACAGAAAATAACAATAATCGGTGTCAGAATTTCCTGAGGAATGGACACAACCTTTGCAAACAGGCTTGTCAGGAATTTACCCTGCAGAAGCATAAACAGGTTTACCAGAATTAGGCCCAGCATAATTGCATACATAATATCGCCGTCTGTGGTAAACAGACTGAGCCCCGGATTCAAACCATTGATCATCAGGGCTGACAACATAATTGCTACCGTTCCATCTCCCGGGATACCAAGAGTCAGAAGCGGAATCAGAGTTGCTCCGGTTACAGCATTGTTCGCGGATTCTGCTGCTGCAATACCTTCTACAGAGCCATGTCCGAACTCTTCCGGATGCTTGGACATATTTTTTGCCTGGGAATAACTGAACCAGGAAGCCTCAGAAGCACCAGTGCCGGGAATGATTCCTACCAGGGAACCAATAATCGAAGACATTACTACAGGACGAATCATCCGCTTGTATTCCTCCTTGGTAATCTTTCCGTCATCCTTGATTTTGGCAGTATCCAGCTTCAGGGAATCCAACCGGCGCTCTGATTTTGCCATAATTTCAACCAGAGCAAAGAGACCAATCAGACACACAGCCAGATCCATTCCAAGATACAGGCGGCTGATACCAAAGGTAAATCTGTCGTAGCTGGTCATGGGATCAGAACCAATACAGGAAATAAACAGACCCAGGCAGGCAGAAATCAGGCCGCGGATAATACTCTTCCCGGATACACCGGCAATAATTGTAAGACCAAATACACATACCATAAAATATTCCGGAGTTCCCAGCTTTGCTGCCATTCTTGCAACCTGAGGCCCTAAGAACAGAAGCATCAAAGCGGAGAATACACCTCCAAAGGTAGAGGCATACAGTGCAATCTTTAAGGCTGCTTTGGTACGGCCCTGCTTTGACAGTGGATGACCGTCCAGCATAGTTGCCGCTGCGTGAGGCGTTCCCGGTGTATTAATCAAAATTGCGGAAACACTGCCGCCATATCCTCCGGCACAGTAAATACCCAACAAAAACATCATTCCAGGAATTGCCGACATGGTATAGGTTACCGGCAAAAACAAAATTACGCAGAGAATTACGCTCAGTCCGGGGATTGCAGCGAATACCGAACCGATAAATACTCCGATATTAATCCACAGGATGTTCTCTAAGGTGAACAAAAGCCCTGTGGCAGGAATCAGATACTGCATCATAACGCTTATTTCCCCCCTTCTTAGAACTCAACATTCAGCACAAAGCGGAATACTGCCCAGATCGCCACAGTCAGTACCAGCGTAATCGCATAATAGCTGCGTTTTGTACACCGGAAATACAAGAGAAAGCCCAGGCTGCAGAAAATTGCTCCGATTACAAACAGACCGGTCAGTTTGCTCAGCATATAGGTGATAAACAGAATACCAAAAATCACCAGCGCCTTGGCTTCTGTCTGAAGATTAATAATCTTCCATTCCAAAGGCTGTTTTTTCACAATTTTGTAAACATCCTTCAAAACAAGAAGTCCGCTGCACAGCATCATAATCCACATCAAAAGAGAGGGAAACGCCCGCCCGTTAATTACGTCTTTTTCTGATACTGCCACCTGCTGCGGCATAATTGCAAGAATAACGATTGCTAAAATGAAAAAAACCGCTCCCGCCGTCATATTGATGGGAATTCGAATTTCCTTTTCTCTGAGCTTGTTCCCTAATACATCCATGCGGTTATGAAACGAATTTGCTCCACTTCCCATTTTCTTTCCTCCTGACTCTCTTTTTTAAAAAACAGAGGGAATGGAAGCCCATTCCCTCCTTGCGTCATTCTTATCAGCCAGTAACAATGTCTTTATATTCGTTAACAATATTTTTTACATTCTCAATATGCTCTTTTACCTGATCCTCGCTCATGGTATCTACTTCCAGAAGCATGGTATCCTGCAGCCATGTCTTTACTTCTTCATCTGCCAGAATGTCATCGTACAGCTTCTTTAACTCTGCAACCTTTTCTGCATCGGTTCCTGCACATGCCATTACGAAGCAGCGATTGCGGAAGTATGGATACCCAAACTCACCCACACCCTGAACGCCTGCGAACGGACCGTGCTCCAGAGGTTTCTCATCAAAGGCACATACAATGCTTACTCCGCCCTGCTGGTATGTTTCCAGAATCTGGGACTGATGAGAAACCGCAAAACTGGTTTCTCCCTTAGCAACTGCCTGTGCTGCCTCTGCGGCAGAAGTATAAGCAACCAGTTTCACCTTGTCGCCTGCTCCCATGGAACCAAACAAAGCTGCTGCCAGGAATGCTTCCGAGCTGGTAGAACCATTGACTGCTACACTGATTTCCGATCCAGTCGATGCAAATTCTTCCAGATCCTCTATATTCTCAATCCCCAGCCCTTTATCTGCTGACAGAACGAAGATAGAAGAATACAGATTTTCTACATACGCAAAGTTGCTGTAATCAAACTGCATTTTTGCCGGATCCAGAATAGAAGTAATGGAAAACAGGCCCTCGCCTGCAAATACCAGCTCTTTGGAATTTGCTTTCGTATCAGCAACCCAGGTATTTACAGTAGCTGCATCTCCCTTTACAGCCTCTGCCACCAGAGTAATTTTTTCTGAATAGCTGGGGGATTTTTCTGCTGCCTTCTGGCTTACCATTGCTGCAACTCCTGACGGAGCCCATGGACAGGTTACTTTCCAGCTTTCCTTCTTAGCTCCTCCGCATCCTGCCAATGCTCCTGCAGCCATTACCACTGCCAGTGTCAGACTTAACAGACGTTTCTTCATGTTTTTTCTCCTCTCTTTTTTCACGCTTCATGTTTTTAGTTAGACAAGTATTGCTATCTGATTACAAAGTTATATGATTTTCAGCGATAAGTCAACAAGTTTGATTATTTTATTTATAAAGTTGTATGTTTTATATTCTTTTTCTTGTTAGTTGTAATTTTTCCCTCATTTATTTCGTCATTTTCTATAAACCGAACCCAGGATTTGTTGTGTTTTTGTTTGTTTTACGTTCCATTATTCTTCTATTTTGTACACTTTTCAACAAAATCCATCTGGCAGAGATACAGGTTGATTCCGAGGCTGCTTCTCGCTCTGGGGAGACTTTTCGCTCTAGGGGCGATTTTCACTCTGGGGCCATGAAGAGTAAAAAACAACTATCCTATCTCATTAAAACTTTATTTATCACATAGCCCAGAAGCTTTTCTATTTGCTTCTGTGCTTATGCTATGCAGGATTTCAAGTTTTCTTCTTTAAATGCACAATCTCTGGCTGAAATTGTGCAAAATCCAGCTTTTTCCGCTGAAAATGCACAATCTCTAGCTGAAATTGTGCAGAATCCAGCTTTTTCCTCAGAAAATGCACAATCTCCAGCTGGGATTGTGCAGAATCCAGCTTTTTCCTCAGAAAATGCACAATCTCCAGCTGAAATTGTGCAGAATCCGGCTTTTTCCTCCGAAAATGCACAATCTCCAGCTGAAATTGTGCAGAATCCGGCTTTTTCCTCCATAAATGCAAAATCTACTCCCTACTTTATGCAGGTTCTCACCTTTTCGCTTGTAAATGCAAAATCCCAATCTAAAATCTACTCTATCAGGTGGGCACGCCAAATATATATTGATATCCTAAATCCTAGCTAGTTCCTTTTTAAGATACAAAAGAAACTATTGATGATATCTAATTCCAAATCATTATTCTGACTGTCCCTTCTTTTCAGACAAACGCTATCTTCTCTTGTATTGATCTTGTTACAATCCAAACAATAAATATAGAGACATTTTATGGTTGAAAAAATTTCATAAGAATCTTTCCGTAATATCTCCCATCCGTCGAATACAGCAAAATTATCTTTTATTCTTTAAGTAATCTCTATCTCTTTTTAGATGTATTTTATTTATAAAATGTAACCATTCAGGACAGCTGAAAAGCTGGCTTGTAAGCAGATTTTTCTGCCAGTTCTCACATCAGAGGCATCTCCGATGCTTCTCGTTCGGCTTTGCAGGACAAAAAATGTCTCGTTCTGAACAGTTACTATAAAACAAAATACTCCTGAATCAAATTTTCAATATTTTGTGAGGTAAGAGGATGTTCTTTAGTTTCATAGGTTGTGATTAAATTAATGGTAGGAATAATGTTATGTTGACAATAGATATTCAATTTCTGAAATGCATTTTTCGAATAACCAGGAGTATCCATAAGACCAAAATGCTCCCAATAAAAATATTCACCTGTTTCGGGGTGGCGAATAGTGAAATCAGGATAATAGGTACTGTTTTCAAGTTTCAAAGCACATTCGTAACGAAAGGGAATTTTATGCATGAACAACGCCTGAGCAATCAATACTTCTGATTTAGAACGAACCGTATGGCCTGAAAGGCAGGAATGGATCAGGTTTTCTGGATGCAGCAGATTTCTTTCATACTCCGCCCTGCTCCACTCCTTCAAATCCTCTGATACTGGCTGAAAAGCCTGAGCAATAACTGTTTGATAAGAAGACTGTGAAAGTAATTGTTCAACTTTGGAGGAACCTGATTCATAAGATTTTAGAAATGCGTTTACTGCTTTCAGCTCCTTCTGCAAATCCTTAAGGAACGCACATAACAATGCTTTCTCTCCAAGCATCTTTATAAAATCAACATTCTTTTTCGGAATGCAGGTGTACGTTCCATTCAATAAATGTTTATAAACAATATATTTTCCATTTTGGGAACAGCTAAGTTTTCCATCTGGATAAGCTGCCAGAGCATTTTCCAAATTCTGAATCTCCTCTAATAAATTCTTCTTTCTGTTAATCATTTTATAATATAACAATCGGCTTCCTCCTGAATATGTATTACAAAACATCTAGTGACACGTAACCTGAAACGCAACCACTCAAAACGGCTAAAAATTTGGAAAAAACTGTGTCAAGCTTGCTTGTAAACGGATTTTTCCACCAAATTTCACATCGGCGGCATCTCCGATGTTTCCTGTTCGGCAAAGCCGGACAAGAAGATGCTGTCCTGAACAGATTATTCTAAAACATATTTCCAACTACATAATAAAAATCACATAAACACATATACTCGAATGTCATAAAAATACACAAAAAAGGTACAGACTCCGATACACAAAAACCTTTTTATCTGTCGAAATCCATCACAAATTGTTTCATAAAATATTTTGCAAAAAAATGGAAATAATAGAATACCATAAAATTGAGAAATCCTGACACGTAGATAAAACATTTTAAACACAAGAGACGAGTAATCCGTACCCCTATTTTTCTTTATAAAAAGAAGCTCGCTCGCGAGCTTCTCCGCCTGCGGCGGGTCGCTTCTGCGACAAAA
>ENA-OWPJ01000262-OWPJ01000262.1-human-gut-metagenome-genome-assembly--contig:-NODE-262-length-64740-cov-4.78173_pt1 | contig 64740 bp, 59 predicted proteins | sample MGYA00248264_ERZ651846 | MGnify/ENA primary metagenome ERZ651846 (study PRJEB26924, sample SAMEA4378271) | human gut metagenome | biome: human gut; feature: human-associated habitat; material: faeces...
AAAGAATGAAACAAAACAAATCTATATGGACAATGGCCGAGAAACTTGAAGAAGCACAGATGATTGAAGAAAGTTTGATTGAAATCAGCAGAAAAGAAGGTTTAGAAGAAGGAATCGAAAAAGGTATTGAAAGAGGTATTGAGCAAGGGATTGAACAGGGCAAAAAAGAAAGAACAGAAGAATTCATAAAACAACAGATTTCATTAAAATATCACACGGATGCTTCTGCTTGGCTATCATCTTTATCATCTGATCAATTAGAACAAGCACCTGCCCTCATTTTAACATGTGATACTTTTGAAAACCTGCAAGAGCAGATCAATCAAATACAGCCATAGCATAAAATCAAAATACATAATCGCGATAAAAAAAGAATGTATGATTCATCATCTCATACATTCTTTTTCATTATATTAATAGTTTTTAGCTTCTTCAGCGAAGTGAGCTCCTGAATAGCCACAAACTGGGCAAGCACCTGGTGCTTTTACGCCTTCGTGACGGTATCCACAGATATCACATACCCAAACAGTTGGTTCATCTTTTTCAAATACTTTACCATTCTTTACATTTTCTAATAATGCTAAGTATCTTTCTTCGTGGTGTTTTTCAATTTTAGCAACTTGTTCCATCTGGAAAGCGATTTTAGCAAATCCTTCTTCTTTAGCTGTTTCAGCGAAACCTTTGTACATATCTGTCCATTCGTAGTTTTCACCAGCAGCTGCATCTTCCAAGTTTACTGCAGTTGTAGGAACTTTATCACCATGTAATGCTTTAAACCATAATTTTGCATGTTCTTGTTCGTTACGAGCTGTTTCTTCGAAGATATCAGCGATTTGTTCCATACCTTCTTCACGAGCCATCTGAGCATAATAAGTATACTTGTTTCTAGCCTGGCTTTCACCAGCAAATGCTGCCATTAAATTCTGTTCAGTTTTTGATCCTTTTAATTCCATTTTCATTTCCTCCTATGTTTTTTTAACTTTACCTATGATTCACCGTTCTCTACGGTTGCATCCAATATTAATGCTTTTTTAAACAATCCTCACAAATACCTTCTACCATCATATCATGTGTCGTGATTGGAAGCCCTGTTGCTTCTGACATTTCCTTATTAAAATCCTCTTTATATGGGATATCTAAATCAAGAATACGATCACATTTAATACAATGCAGATGATAGTGTGGTTTACATGTCTTATCGTATTGGTATCCTTCAATAGGATGAGCAATTTTCTTTATTTCATGCAAATCACATAAAATATTTAAGTTTCGATAAACAGTGGCTAAACTGATTTTTGTGCCATTCGCATTTAAATCATTAAAGATTTGTTCAGCAGTCACATGCCCATTGATTTGCTTCATATAATTCATGATCAAATCACGCTGTTTCGATGATTTATACATCCTATCGACCTCCAATCTTAAGAACCGTTCTTATTATAGCTCTGTTTTTTCATATGTCAATAGATTTTCAATATAATTTTAAGAATTATTCTTATTTTATTCAACCATTACATTTTCCATATTTTAAGAGCAAAACGATATTAAATCTATCCGTTTTACTAACTAATACCTTATCTTTTCTTTATCCTTTTTTCACATATACATGATAACTCTGTTGGTCAATTTGAAATAATGGCAATAATTCTACCCTGTTCACCAAATCATAAAATTTTAATTCCTGTGGTTGCTTACTAATTTGCTTCTCTATATCCTGTATTTGATATTGGATATATTCCTGGCTTTGACTGATAACGGCCAACACATAAGGACCATAATGAATAGATATAATATCAGAACGATCAGGTGTTTCTTCTATAAAATAAGAACAATGATATTGTATATGAATCTCTGTATTTTCCCATAATTGGTCCATTACAATATATCCATCTTCTATAATTGTTTTTTGAAGAACACCATTGATTGTGACAAGTATATCTCCCCTATGCCAATATGGTACACGGATATGCAGTTTACATTTCTTAGCTCCGATAAATTTAATATGAATATCTTCAGGGCATTCTTCTTTCACTTTCATCTCTACGCTTACATCCTGTTTATCAAAGTATAAAACAGACGATATAAATAGATTGATATATACATCATCCTTATTTACGAAATAAATTGCTTCACTATATTTGAAATGATTTTCTAAGCCTGTCCCATGACAACAGCTATTCTCATCTGTATAAGATTTTTTAGAACCGGGCTCTAATGGAAAGAAATACGTACTTGCTTCAGGAATATCTTGTATTTGTGTAGCAAGTATATGATTTACCATGCATCGTTCATAATAGTCCATATATTTTACATTTGGTTCATAAGAAAATAGTTCTTTGGTTAATTTTAACATATTATAAGAAGCACATGTTTCTCCTGTATTATCATCAATCATAGAAGCGATTGCATATGGTTCATGAAAGATTTCGCCTTCGCCAATACTTCCATTGGTATATGTATGTGCTTCTACAACAAAATCCCAGAACCTTTTTGCGATCGTATAATATTTTTCTTGATGAGATCCTTCAAATATCTTTAATGCGCCTATAACCTGTGGAATATGTTGATTCACATGTATCCAGCATAGTGCATCTACATCTTGTTGTAATGGTACCATCAAACGATCGTTATCAAATTTCATTGCAGTTTGAAGGAAACGGATATCCCCAGTTAATTGATAAAGCTGTGCAAGGGACTCATTCATTCCGCCATATTCTCCAGCAATATAAATCCCCCACATTCTTTTCAATGAGGCCTTATCTATATCAGCCAGACGATTTACAACCCAGTTTCCTAATCTTTCCGCAATCTGTTTCGCTTTTTCTATGTATGTATATTGGTAACAGTCTAATAATCCTGCTAATATTTTATGTAAAGAATAATATGGTGCCCATATTTCTGGATAATGCGCAAAGTTCTCTAATGCATCATACTGACTTTCCTCTATTCCTCCTAGATATCCTTCATGATACCCCTCAATATGAGCAATCGCCTCCTGACATTTCCCTAATTCTTCTATCATATATTGTATTTTATTTAAAATCTTTTTCTCTTTGGTTTCTCGATAACATAGGGCTAACGCTGATAAATAATGCCCAGTTGTATGCCCACGTAATTTACTGTCTACAGTATCCCATCCAATCATTGGCTGTGCATTATGTAAATCTAAATGTGCATTCATACGAAAATTATATAACATCTGATCATCATCTATTTCACAAAGTGCATCTACTTTACGCCTCATAGCTTGAAGAAATGATGATGGTAACAGTGCGACATTCCCTTCACAAGATATGCAGTTTCTTTCTTTATGTAAAAGAGGTTTTTGATAAGTTCTATGTACAATAATCTTTGCGGATACAGGAAAATTGCTTTGTAAAAGATGCCCTCTTATCTGATAGATTCCAGGTTCTTCAAAACAGCATGCCTCTTTTCCTTCCCAATCAATGGTATGTGATAGTTTTAGGTCATTAGCAGTTGTAATGACTGCAGAATTTGGTAAATAGAAAGTTTCATTTATCTGCGCATGTACAATAATTGGCATAAGATCTCTAACTTCAAAGGAATCATTTTCTTCCATAATCGTGACAGTGTATTCTTTTGTCATCTTATAGCTTCCTAATTCAAAAACACCAGTTAATGTCACAACCCGCTTTCCCATGCCATGCCTTGGCTGTATCACTTTACCATTGCGTTTTAAAAAACGTGTATCACTGGATATCCAGGAAATCATACTGCCATGTTCTCCCACCCGTGGTAAAACCAAATCAAATTCTATGGTATTCAAATTTCCTAAATTAATACTTTCCATATCCTCCAGTATTTTATTTTTATCATCCATCTTTTTCACCTACTTATTATTAAAATGTTTTTGCGCAAATGTTCTGCGATATACCGTTGGTGTTACCTGTTCCACACGTTTAAATACACGCATAAAGTATTTAGGATCTACATATCCAGCTTCATAAGCAATTTCTATAATATCTTTACTAGTATTCACAAGCATTGATTTCGCATATTCTATACGATATTTTGTGATTAATTCTTTTATACTGATACCTTCGTTTTCTTTGAACATACGAGAAAGGTAGCTTTTATTATAGCGAAACTCTTCTGCGATAGATTCTACGGTAATATGTTCTAAAGCATGGATACGCACCCAGTCCCTGATTGGTTGTGTAATATTTGAGTTATCTTTTCTTCCATTTGGAAAATAAGATGTATGTGTTTGATAAGATAATTCCATTAGAATACTTGTCATGAAGTAGTTAAGATACATCCCATTCTGTGTTTCTTGATAGATATCTAATAATTGATGAAACAAAATATTGGCTCGATTCACACTGATTTTATTTGTAAATTCAGGCAATAGCAACATTTGCGCAAATGTTTCATTATTGCTTAATGCCTCTACGGTTTCTTTACTCATTTGTTCAAAGGATATATTAGAAAAATGACACCAGAAAAATCGCAATCCTTTTTCACTATAGTTGACACCTTCATGATAGTTAAATGGTGGAATGATCAGCATTTCATTTTCATGCACATCAAAGCACGTGTTATTCACACGCATAGATAAGGTTCCATTATAAACAATAATGATTTCATAACTGTCAATGATTCTTTTTTCATGGCGCCAGCGCTGATCTGCCATAAAGATACCACAGCTTTCAAATACGACAGGCTGTTCCAGATGTTGATTTACGTAAAACATGATTTCATCACCTTTTCTGTCCTTATAAAGGACTCTTTCATTGTTACTATAACAAACTGAATCCCATCTGTCGATATCATTTTTTTACTTTAGGTGGATTTATATTACTTCATAAGCTATTTGATTCAAAAGTGAAAAAAACAGCCTATTTTATATGGGCTGTTTCATATCTTATAAACTTTTGATTTAAACTTTTTCCTAGATAAGTGGATTTATTTCATATCGAATTTTCTATGATTTTTACTATATCGCAATATAATAAGCACATTGTTCTATATGAATCCAATATCTTTAAATATCGTTCTTATTTATCTCATCATTATACTTACAATATTCATTAAAGCCATTGTTTGTATATTGGTACCTAATTCATCTAGTACCAATACTGTACCTATCTTTATCATACTCAAAAAAGAAGTATCATTACCTACACAATACATTTTTTATATGCATAAATCAGAAAATCCATTTATACATTTTCCTATCCTATTAGAATGGTAAAATTATCAAATCTTTATTCGCATGTGTTAACTGAATGCATCCATCTTTTGTCACAAGGAAATCATCTTCGATACGGACACCGCCAAGTTCTGGCACATAAATACCTGGTTCTAATGTCACAACCACATTTTCTTCAAACACTGCATCAGATTTTGATGAAATAAATGGTGCTTCATGAATTTCTAAACCAAAACTATGTCCAGGTCCATGTATTAAATCATATCCATGCTGTTCAATATAATCTCTACCGACTTTTTCTAAATCATGACTTATGATACCTGCCTTTAAATGTTGTGCCATAACTGCCTGAGTATCTTTTACAATCTTATAAATTTTTATTAATTCTTCATTTGGCTGACCTATCGCAATCGTTCTTGTGATATCGCTACAATAATGATGATATAATGCCCCGAAATCCATCGTGACCATATCACCTTTTTCAATTATTTTTTCACTGGCAACACCATGTGGCAATGCACCACGTACTCCACTTGCAATAATCGTTTCAAAGGAACAATTTTCTGCGCCACGTTTTCTCATCTGAAACTCTAATTCATTTCGTACTTGCGCTTCACTCATGCCAGGACGTATATACTTTAATATTTCTTCAAATGCATCATCTACAATCTGACAAGCTTTTTGTATAATTTCTAATTCTTCTTTTGTTTTTATAGATCGCATTTGCTCAATCATTTTAGGGGCTGGCTTTAGTATTGCTTTTGTATTCGCCATCAATGTACTTGCCTGTGCATAGGAAATAGAATCATCATCCACAAAAACTGTCTGAATACGTAACGTATCTATCAATTTTCCTAAATCCTGAAACATATCATCTTTCCAGCGAACAACCTCAAAACCATTCGTGGCTTCTTTTGCCTCTGTCATAAAACGCCCATCACTCATCAGATAAGCATCCTTTTGTGTTAATAAAATGGTCGCAACACCTGCTTCTGCATAAAATCCTGAAACATAATATACATTCGCCTGTGTACTGATCAATAAAGCTTCTATCTGGTGCTTCGCCATCATTTGACGTAATTGTGTAATCTTGTTCATAAAAAATTCCTCCTTAATATAAAGAAAGCCCCACACCCTCAAGTTATGATTGGGTTCTGCGGGGTTTTCATTTATTACGCTAATTTAAAATATACGTGATATGCTTGTTTATCAATTGTATGAATTGGCACAAATGTTAATCCATCTGCTTCATCATAGAATTCACATGTATGATCTTTCTGTTTCATTACAGAAGACAAGTTATCCTTCTTTAACGCAAGATTCAAATAATCTTGTTCATCTGATAATGCAGCTAATACATATGGTCCATAACGTAAAGACATAATTTCTGGACGATCCGGTGTCTGTTCAAGTTCATAAGAAATACCGAATACAATATGAACATGATCATTATTCCATTGTTTTTGAATTTGGATATAGCCATCTTTGTCCATAGAAACAGTTTCAATTTTATCATTCATATTTACTTGATATTCTCCATGGCACCAGTATGGAACACGGATTTTTAAAGCGAAATCTCCCTTGCCGTTTACCTCAATGTGTACATCCTGAGGTTTTGTTTCATCTACATGCTGAATAATTTCAACACCTTGATATGTAACTTTAGAAGATAGGAACAAATTCACATATACACAATCTTTTCCATAGTGATAAATTGCATCACCATAACGGAAATGGTTTTCTAATCCTGTACCATGACAGCAGCTGTTTTCTACATCAAAAGATTTTCTTCCACCTGGTCTTAACGGCATAAAGTAAGTACTTGCACCTGTTGGACGTTTTTCAAGTGATGATAAAATATGGTTCTGCATAGCTCTTTCATAATAATCCATATAAGAAGCCTTTGGTTCATATAAGAATAATTCTTTTGTCAGTTTCAACATATTGTATGATGCACAAGATTCTGCGGTATTATCACTTAATAAAGCTCCAATACGGTTTGGCTGGTGGAACATTTCCGTTTCTCCAGTACCACCGATTGCATAGATATGCGCCTTTGTGACAATATTCCAGAAATATTTTGCGATTTCATAATATTTCCTATCATTGCCTGCTTCATAAATCTTCATGGCGCCAATCACCTGTGGAATATGCTGGTTGGCATGCATTCCTCCAATGGCATCAATTTTACGAATCATTGGGTAAAACAGACGGTCGTTATCAAACAGTTTTGCGGCTGCCAGATGTTCTGATTTTTTACTTAACTGATACAGTTTTGCCATGCTTTCATTCATGCCGCCAAATTCCCCGGCAATATAAGTTCCCCACATTTTCTTTAATGTTTTATTATCCAATCTGCTTAATCGTGCATATACCCAGTCACCCAGCTGGTCAACGATGTTGTATGCTTCTTTGATACCTACATATTCAAAACAATCTAATAAACCTGCCATGATTTTATGTAAGGTATAATATGGTGCCCATATTTCAGGATAAGGTGTGAACTTTTCTAATAAATCAAACTGTGTTTCATCATATGCACTTAAGAATCCTTTGTGACAGGTACCAAGTATTCCAAATGCTTCCTGACATTTCGCAAGCTCTTTGATCATATAAACTGCTTTTTCTTTAATTTTTTCATTACCTGTCGCAGCATAGCATAGTGCTAAGGCAGATAGATAGTGTCCTGTTGTATGTCCACGAAGCTTACTATCTGGTGTATCCCATCCAATCATTTGTGGCGCATCTTTTGTATCTAATCCAGAAGCAGCACGGAAGTTATATAGCATCTGATCATCATCTTGTGCCAATAATACCTCCAACATACGATCCTGTGCTTCTTTGAAGGCAGAACCATCTAATAAATTTACATCTTTTTTATTGAAATCTTCTACAACACGTTCTTGTATCTCTTGTTTGTTTTCAATCTTTTCTACAACATGGATATTCGCAACCACATCAATTTTTGTATCTAAAAGTACACCATGTACTTCCACATCTCCTAATTTATCAAAGCATTGTGTATCCCCATCATCCCATTTTACAGAATGGGAGATTGTTTTATGTTCATCTGTGACAACAATCGCAACTGTAGGCAGATTTACCATTTTTCCACACTGTGCATCTACATCAATAGGATAAATCTTTTCTACCTTGATTTTATTTTCTTCTTCTAAAACCGTTACTAGATATTCTTTTTCTAAACTTTCCTCTCCATATGAGAAATGACCAGTTAAAATGACATCACGTTTTCCTTTTCCATATGCTAATACGTGTACTTTCCCATTTGATTCTAAATAACGTTCATCACTGGATGACCATGTAATACTTGATCCATTTGCCCCACTTGTTGGCAAATCTAAGTCGAATTCTACTGTCTTTAGATTTCCCAGGTATAATGCTTCTATATCCTGTTCAATCACACTTAAATCTTGTTTACTCATTCTATATTCCTCTTTCTTTAATTTCTTGGATTTCCATGGATATCATATAAATCCTGATATTCATTCCATGGTTCTGGTAAATACTCATGTGAATAAATCTTTGCGAAGAACGCGTATGCACGTGGATCGTATTCTTTTAATTCCGCTCTTGTGTTGACTGGTCCACGTACACCATCCCATGTTCCATTTGTTCCTTCCTCCATAACGTTAAACCAGACGGTGGATAAAGTCGCAAAGTATTCTTCATAATTAGAAATTGCATATGTATTTGGCCATAATCCATCTGCTTTAGCCCGTGCATATAAATTTCTAAATTCATCTGCTAATGATGTATCTTTCATATAATTAATACCGATTAAATGAACTGCATGTGCAAATTCATGAACCAGGATACATTCATGTTTATATCTTGTTGTATATGGTCCTTCTAAGATATGTAGTACGTTTGTTTCTGATATAGATGTTGTAGGAATCTCCATCGTTCCACCAAAGCCTTCCACAGGACGATGTAAGAATAAACATCCAGCACGATGCTCTGGAATATCATAAGCATCACGATGTTTTGGATAAATTGCAAGCTGGGCACCTGCCCCTTTTAAGATTGCACTTGCTTCTGGCAGTTTCAGTAACATGAAGTCCACAATGGTTTTTGCCATTTGATGTGCTTCCTCACTGACACTGTCACAAGATTTGATTACAACACCACATTCACATGTTGTGAATTTTGTATAATATGGCTCATAGCTAATTGGATAAGTGATATGTGGATCTGCTTCCAAAGCCGGAATATGATCCTGACGAACATTTTTTAATACTACAAGGGAATACTGCTCCATATGATCAATGTCCATATCTTCATTCATGAAATACGTTGTACGACATTTTTCTGGCTCATATACTGTACCACGATCCCATTCTTCAATATCACTTCGATCATAAGTTGCAATACGCCTTTTTCCTTGATAAACACCTATATTTTCACTATATTCTGAATTCACAACATTTTGATTCCAATATACTTCCAAATGACGACGATCAATCATTTTTGCGCATAATATTTCAGGCTGCTTTTCCATAATGTTTCTCCTTAAATTACCTCATCAATTTTCTTAGACATCATAATCAGGATGCATGCGGTAATCACCAATACGACTGCCATAGCTGGGAAAATCATCATCTGCTGATCAGCTGTAGTTAAGAATTTAAAGATGATAATACTAATACCATTTGCAATAGAAGTTGTCTGTGACCATGCGGACTGCATCTGTGTTTCATATGATTTTGGCGCAAGCTTTGCGGTCATAGAAATACCGATAGGATTAATGAAGTTATCACCGAATGACAGAATCAAATAGTAAGCAATTACCCATAATGGAGAGAATAAACTTGTTTTACCACCCGTTAATACAGGAACAGCTAATACGGCAAATGCTGCGGCATTGATGAAGATACCAATAGAGAATTTCTTTGTGACTTTTAACTTTCCAAATTTTGTAGAACCCCAGATATATACGAATGCTGTCGCAACAATTAATCCGATTAAGTTATAAATAGATGTAAAAGTTGCTGGTGCAAATTCAATACCCATGAAGTTACGATTGACTTTTGCTTCGATAAATACTGCCATGGCTGTGTTCAACAATACACCAGTTACAGCAACAACACACTGAATGCACCAGATTTTAACAAATGGAAGCATTTTGCTATGTTCTTCTCTTGTGATGTTTTTATTTGTATACATTTTAAATAAGAAGATGATGGGAATAACAAAGGAGAATGTGGTAATGATATTTAATACACCATCAAAATTCATAACACCCATTTTTACAGTTACTAAGATGATTGCGACAACGATCAATACAACCGCAAAGAATAATCCTAATGCTTTTTTTAACTCTTCCTTAGATACAGGATTTGCTGGTTTTTCACCGATGGGACCAAAGAAACGTTTTCCTGTAAATAAGATTACCAAACCATAAGCAAGTGCTGCTAATGCGCTTAAGAAGAAACCTAAGTGATAATCACTCATACCTATGAAACCTACAAGAATTGGAGAAATCATACCAGTAATTGTATTTGCGACATTGTGAATGGTAAATGCGGCATCACGACGACCATCATCATCACTTCGATACATTAAACCAGTCATAGAAGAGTTAGAAGCACCCATAATTGGAAGTGACATCAAAATTAAGGAAATCACTGCGAATACTCTTCCTTGTGTTAAAGAGAAAGCTGGAACTGCCAATAATCCAAAAGAAATTGCTTTTACAACGTTTCCTACTACCAATGCTTTACGTGGCCCTAATACTCTATCGGATAACCAGCTTCCTACGATAACGAATAATGAGTTACAAGCACCCATTGCCGCAATCATACTTGCTGCTTCACCCTGTGTAAAACCAAGTCCCTTGGTGTATGGACTATATAAGTAGTAAATCAAGATTGCATAGACACCACCCCATGCAAAAGAGTTAAAGAAGTTTCCTGCTGCCAATGCGCCTAGTCCTCTAGGGTGTCCAAAAAATTTTTTATCATTATAGACAGCCTCTAAGCGTTCATCAACCTGTTGTTTTGTTGTTTCGTTATTCATATCCTTTTCCTCACATTCATATGTTCTTTTCAGTAAGAAGTCTTTTCCGCGGATATCATCAACTTCCACCTGACACATACACTATACAAATAAAAGTCCTCTTCGTCGACCGTTTTTTCTTACAATGAGTGCACTTTTGTTACATACTCAATGTTTTCTACTTATTTTGATATCTATTTTAATCTTTTTTATATGTATGAAATATCTTGATTGTAAACGGTATCTTATAGATTGTATACGTTTGCATAGTATTTATTTAAATAAATAGTACTTTTAATGGTTTTTATACAAGTGGATAAAAAAACGAATTGGTGTCTTTTTATTACTTGTTATCAAAAATGTATAAAAATGTTACCTTAAGTATCAAAAGTGCACCTGCATAAAACAAGTATCTATCAATATAAATTATTTCCTCAATAAAAAGAACTACCCATAATGATAGTTCCTTTCGTATTCTTATAATCTTTCATGAACTAAAGCCAATCATATGATTTCTTTATATATGATAATGGTCTGCATGCTTCCACTTCATTTTCTTGTGCTTTGATTAACAAATCCTTCTTTTCTTTTAAAATATCTTCAGAAAGTTGAGCGATGAAATAAGCAGCACTCATACGTGCATCAGATCCATCAAAATCATCATCAAGAACAATATCAAATAATAATTCAGCTAGTTGCCAATCATTAAGATAGCTTGAAAAATAGTCATCAATCCAAGTACTAAATCGCCGATCACACTTCCATATCAAGTACTCTATTAGATTTTCTTTATCCCACACTCCGTTTGTATATGGAGTAATTTTCTCTAAGTCTTCTGTCCTCATAATACCTCTACCCCTTCCATAAACTTACTTCATTATCTTTCGATATAAGTATATAGCAATGTATATAAAAAAGCATTACCCAAATGTATTCATTCAGGTAATGCTGATTTGTTAATCTATATTTTGATTTTTATCATCATAAGAAGATAGTATCACACTTCCTTTTTCCAGCGAAGCCTGTACATCTATGATTCTTTGATTCTTACTGCCTTTAAACACTAAGCGATAGTCTTTTTCATCCATCATAAACTTGCCATCCACGAGCACATCTATTTGTTCAAGTAAGACTTTTTTATCAGAATCTTGTACTAATTCTTCAAAAGTAAAGCCACTGTATGCCCAGATATTTAAATGCATCTCTTTTGCACATTGTACAATAGGAAGTAGCGCTTCTGCCTGTAGAAAAGGCTCTCCTCCAGATAAAGTCAGACCACTTTGTAGATGTGTTTCTTTCATTTCTTTCATGATATCCTCTATATCATACAGGGTACCACCTTGGATATCATGTGTTTGGGGATTATGACAGCCAGGACAATGATGCATACATCCTTGTGTCCATAATACCATACGAATACCCGGACCATCCACAAAGCTATCCTGTTGTAAAGGTGCTGCTAATCGGATTTGATTAGCCATGCTTTACGCGTTCTCTTTCTTCCGCAGCTTTTGCGTCATTGAAACGATCAACGGTACCTACTAAATAGCCAGTGATACGACGAATCTTTTCAAATTTATATTCGCCTTTTGTTTCATCACGTCCACATTTTGGACAGATATGACCTTCGATCACACCACTATATCCACAACAAGGATCACGATCTACTGGATGGTTAATAGAACCATAACCAATACCACTGTCTTTCATACAACGAACGATTGCTTCAAATGCCTCTAAGTTATTTGTAGGATCGCCATCAACTTCTACATAAGAGATATGTCCACCATTTGTAAATTCATGGTAAGGCGCTTCTTTTTGAATCTTCTTAAATGCAGTAATATGATAATATACTGGGATATGGAAAGAGTTTGTATAATAATCACGATCTGTAACACCTGGAATAATACCGTATACTTTCTTATCAATACGTGTAAATCTTCCTGATAAACCTTCTGCAGGAGTCGCAATCAATGAGAAGTTCAAGTGATATTTTTCAGTTGCTTCATCACATACTTCACGCATATGACGAACAATCTTCAGACCTAACTGCTGAGCACGTTCACTTTCTCCATGATGTTCTCCGATTAATGCTTTTAAACATTCCGCAAGACCAATGAAACCAATTGTCAAAGTACCCTGTTTTACCATTTCTTCCAAAGTATCTTCCCAGCCAAGGTTTTCACTGCCAATCCATACGCCCTGACCCATCAAGAATGGGAAGTTTTTCACTTTTTTCTTTGCCTGAATCTGAAGACGTTCTATTAACTGCTGGATCACAATTTCCATCAATTCATCTAATTCATTAAAGAATCCTGCTTCATTGAATTCACCGTTTGTGATGATACCATGTTTGATACCAAGTCTTGGCAGGTTGATACTTGTAAAGGAGTTATTTCCTCTGCCTGTTGCAATTTCAGGACCATTGATATTTCCCATAACACGTGTTCTACATCCCATATAAGTAGTTTCTGTTTCAGGGTGTCCTGGTTTGTAATATTGCAAGTTAAATGGTGCATCCATAAAGCTGAAATTAGGGAATAAACGTTTTGCTGATACACGCATTGCCAGTTTGAATAAATCGTAGTTAGGATCTTCTGAATTGTAGTTGATACCTTCTTTTACCTTGAAAATAAGGATTGGGAAAATAGGTGTTTCACCATGACCTAATCCAGCTTCCTGTGCAAGCATCAGGTTTTCTGATACCATACGGCCTTCACTGGATGTATCGGTACCAAAGTTAATACTTGAAAATGGCACCTGTGCCCCTGCACGTGAATGCATAGTATTTAAGTTATGTACAAATCCTTCCATTGCTTGATATGTCTTTTTCTTTGTGGCTTTTAAGGATTCTTTATATGTAAAGTTCACAACCAGTTCAACTTTTTCATCATCTAAATGATATTCATTTCTCAGCATTTCTCTGATTGCTTCAACAAATGCTGGTTCCATATCAAGTTTTGCTGTTGTGTTCGTTTTTTCTTCAACCTTTGCGAATGCTTCATCCGCATTATTGTCTAATGAAACAAACAACTCCAGTGCACGGTTGATATTACTGCGATATTCTTTACGGAATGTTTTCGCAACACCCTTTGCTAAATAGAAATCAAATGCTGGAATACTCTGTCCACCATGCTGATCATTTTGATCACTTTGAATCGCAATTGCCGCAAGTGCTGCATAGCTTGCGATATCCTGTGGTTCTCTTAAATGACCATGTCCTGTAGAGAAACCTCCATTAAATAATTTCTCTAAATCAATCTGACAACAAGTCAATGTACCCATATTCATGAAGTCCATATCATGGATATGAATATCTCCATTTTCATGTAGTCTTGCATGCATTGGGTTCATTAACTGGCTCATACAGAATTCTTTTGATACCGCACTTCCATACTGTAACATGGTACCCATTGCTGTGTTACCATCGATATTAGCATTTTCACGTTTGATATCCGCATCATTGCTGTCTGCGAATGTAATTTCTTCAATGCTCTTCATCAATCTGGTTTTCATGTTACGGATACGACTACGTTCTGCACGATATAAAATATATGCTTCACTGGTACGTGCATGTCCGTTTTCAATCAATACCTTTACAACCGCATCCTGCACTTCTTCAACGGTTGGAACATCCTTTTGATATGTATTATTTAAAAAGCCTACCACCTGCTGTGTCAATTCTTCTGCCGTCGCATAATCAGCCTTTACGCCTTCTTCATTAGCAACACTGTCCGCAGCTAGAAAAATAGCTCTTGTAATTTTTTCTGGTGAAAAATGAATCTCTCTGCCATCTCGTTTCTTAATCGTTGTGATCATTAAAACTTCCTCCTTTGTTTCGCTAGGCATTATTATAGCTTATTTTTTACTGTTTGGGGAATGTAAATGCTCTTACATTTATGAAATAAATTTTCTGTCACAAACCATACGAAATTAATACGCTTTCTTTCTTATTTTATCAGTATGTGTGATATAATTTTGACAAAGAGGGTTATTATGACGAAGTTAAGTATAGAGAAACAACAGATATCAAAAATAAAAGTAATTGTATGTGACCTAGATGGCACATTATTAAATCATAGAAAACAAATCACAGAGGCAACGGCACAATATTTAATACAGCTACAGGAAGCAGGTTATCGTTTGGTACTTGCAAGCGGTCGTTTTTACTATGAACTTGCCGGTTATATTGAACAATTAAAGATGAAAGAATTTGATGGTTATGCGATATGTGCGAATGGTTTGGAAATTCATCGTGTAAAAGATGATACCATGCAATCATTTGATTATTTATCTGAAACAGAAATACAGGATATTTTATCTTATACCAGAAATATGCATATCACAGCTTATGCAAATATTCATCAAATCTATCATGCTGTTTGTAATCCATGGCTGTATTATGCGACAAAAGCAGGCACGTTTTTATCAAAGCCTTTCTCTAAAAGCAATTTCTATCCTTTTCGTTTATTAAGAGAAACAGATTTTCAAAAACATCAGACGAAAACAAATTGGCCAGTTTTAGCGAAAATATGCTTTTTTTCTTCCCACCATAAACTTGAGCGTTTTAAACAGACGATACAACATGATTTCCCTCACCAGTATAATTTCTATTATATCAACCGTTTTGCGATTGAAATTGTGAAATCCAATGTTGGAAAATGTTATGCTGTGGAACAATTATGCAAATCTTTATCTTTAGATCTATCTAATGTCTTATTTTTTGGTGATAGTGGAAATGATGAAGAACTGTTAGCTAGTGCTGGCATCGGAATTACGATGAAAAACGGGTTCTATCAAACGAAAAGAAAAGCACGCATTCTGTCATATAAAACAAATCAACAGGAAGGCGTGCTGGATATGTTGAAAAAGTTAGAATTATTTGATTAATCCAATTAAAGGGCTCTCTTTATGATTCCTTTTTTACTTTTTCATACACCTTTATCGCATCCAATATATGATAAGGTTCTGTTTCCGCATCGCCATCTGCACCTGCGGTAATTAATAAATATTGTGTTCCATCGACACTTCCCTGCGAAGCAAGACACAATCCTGCATCTGGTGTATAGCCAGTCTTTCCACCCAGCAAGAAATCTGAATATAAATTATGAACTTCCATGGTCTGCCACATGGTACCATACATCGTGAATCCTGTTGGATTAACATGATCTCCTTCCACAACATAAGATTTTGTATGAAATATTTCCGCAAAGGCATCATTTTTTAAAGCCTCACGTAATAATAATTGAAGATCATATACACTGCTGTAATGCTGATCATCATCTAAACCAGTACAATTAGTAAAGTGGGTATCATGCATACCTAACTGTTTTGCGGTTTCATTCATGCGTTTCACAAACGCCTCTTCACTACCATCGATTGTTTGAGCTAATGTGATACAGGCATCTGCCCCACTTGGTAATAATGCGCCATATAATAAATCCTTGATTCGCACATTTTCATTTGGTTGAAACCCAGCTACTGATGCATTTTCAGCCTCTAATTTAGGAAATATATCTGCTGGAACCTGAACCATCTTATTTTCATCTGTGATGGATTGTAATGCGAGATACACAGTCATTATTTTTGTCAGAGAAGCTGGATGTATCCGTTTTTTTGCCTGTTTTGTATATAAGACCCTACCACTATCCTGTTCCACAAGAATCGCATATCTGCTGTTTACATCTATATTTAATTCATCATTTTCTAGCTGCTTATTTTCTTCAGGCTCCTTTTGAAACAGTTTTTGTCCTATCCTGTCGATATCCTTTGCGCTTACCACATAAAAGCCTAAACATGCCAGTAGGAAACAAAATGTTAAAATTTTTATATATTTCATAAATAAAAACTCCTTCCTGATGATATTAAACCACCATTAAGGAGTTCTAGTTTAAATGCTTGCTTAGTACTTTCTTAGGATTTACTTAACTGGTTCTATACATGTATAAAAAGCGAAATGCAAACTTAATATAAGTTTATCTTCCAGTCATTTTCTGTATCATAATAAAATTCACTTAATTCATCATCTTCAAAGACTTTTAATAATTCGTCAAAATCTTCAGATAATGGATAATTCAACAACTCTGAGCGTTTCACCCAAAACACATGTCCTTCTGATGAATAACATAGCTCTCCAGAGAACTCATTGGTTTTATATAGAAACACGATATATCGTTCATCTTCCTTGGTCTGAAACTGTTTCACACCACATAATTTTGGGTGTTTAATATCCAGGCCAGTTTCTTCTTTTACTTCACGTACAACAGCATCATGAAATGACTCTAAATATTCTACATGCCCGCCAGGAAACGTGATTCCCGGCCAGTCTTTTTTAATTCGTTCTTGTACAAGTACATTTCCAGCATTATCATAAACCATGCAAAGATTGGTAATGCGTGCTTTTTCACTTCTCATATTGTATCTATCTCCTTTATTATGTTTTTTCAAATCAAAAGTTTTATAATTTTTATTATAATCCTTTTTTTATATATTTGCGACCAAAATAACACAAAAAAGGTACGTGTTAAACGCACCTAAATCTTCATTGGCAATGTCACGATAAACACTGTTTCTTTCATACTACTTTCTGCACGTATGGTTCCATCATGGGCTTCAACGATCTCTTTTGCGATAGCCAGACCTAATCCAGCACCACCAGAATTTGTGGAGCGAGCCTTATCTAATCGATAGAATTTCTCAAATATCATATCCAGTTTCTGTTTAGGAATTTCATCTCCCTGGTTATGGAAATACAACGTCAATGTATGTTCATCCTGATGGCACTCTATAAATATCTTTGTTTCTTCATAACTATACGATATCGCATTTTTCAAGATATTATTGAATGCTCTTGCCAGTTTGTCACCATCGCCATAATAAACAAGATCCTCTGGCATATTCAATATAATTTCTTTATGCTGTTTCAACATGATTGGATAGAACTGTTCTCGTAATTGTTCAAATAAGAATCGCATTTGGATCTTTCCACGAGAAATCACAATATCATGAAGATTAAATCTTGTGATATCAAAAAATTCATCAATTAAAGATTCCAATCGATTTGCCTTATCAAGGGCAATCTGTATATATGCATCATTTTGTTCTTTGGGGATATCTTTTACATCGTGAAGCAGGCTGAGATATCCAATCACTGAAGCAAGTGGTGTTTTCATATCGTGTGCAAGATATGAAATCAAATCATTTTTTTGCTGGGTCTGTTTTTCAATTGTTTGAATCTGCTTATCTTCTTTATTGCGTATCTGCATTAATAAAGAGTCAATTGGCGCAAGTTCTTCTGACATTTGTAGATATTCTTTGCCATCCCGAAAGGCAGTTAGTTCCATTTCTAATTGATGGATAAGGTCTGCTTTATCACTCTTTGATTTCTTATCAGCGTTATATTTAATCAAATAAACGCATCCTGCTGTCAATAATGCTGTAAGTATCAATGTATAAAATTTTATGTTTTCCCAATCAGGCTTACTGACCTGATGCAAGATTCCCTGTGCATCGGTGTACTCATATACATTTGTGAAATTGTTTGCGATATAATCAAGGACAAAGCCATTAGATAATTTATCTAATAAATACCATACAATGACAACAACAAATAAACTAATTACGATTTGTTTTCTATATTTTATCATTTTTAATCACCAATTTTATAGCCAACACCCCAAACATTTTTGATATATTTAGGATGCTCAGCATCATCTTTCATTTTGTCACGAATATGACGAATATGAACCATCAACGTATTATTGCTGGATGTTAGATATTCTTCTTTCCAGATAGCTTCATATAATTCTTTTGCGCTGACAACTTTTCCCTGATGGGAAGTTAAATACCATAATAGAGAAAATTCAATCGGTGTTAGATTTACTTTTTGTTCATTTACCTTACATATATGATGTTCTAAATCAAGATATAATCCTGAATAAGTAACTTCATTAATATCTTTTTTACTGGTATTGTATCGAATATATCTTCGCAGCTGTGCTTTCACACGTGCCACTAATTCCAACGGCTGAAATGGTTTTGTGACATAATCATCCGCACCAATCATCAGACCATTAATTTTATCAATATCGGCTTCTTTTGCGGTCAACATAATGATTGGATATGTATATGTTTCTCTGATATTCTTACATATCGTAAACCCGTCGATATCTGGCAACATAACATCCAGTATCGCTAAATCATACTTTTGTTTTTTGATTGCTTCCATGGCACTTTTGCCATCATAAAAAACATCTATTTCATATCCTTCATTTGATAAATAGATGGTTACTAAATTTGCGATTTCTTTTTCATCATCAACAATTAATATTTTCATTTTGCATCCCTCGTTAGCTATATTATATCAAACATAGGGAATAGATTTACTTAAGTTTGACTTAAATATTCATTGTGTCCTCCTTTTTGAATCAAATATCTAATGCATATTATCTAATTATTTTCTTTACGAAACTAGTTATCATATGAAGAAAACAAATGAAAAGTAAAAAAAATATATTGCCCATAAGAAAATTGATGATAGTTTTCTGATTCCAAAGTGATACTATTTTTTCCATTCTACTCCTTTCTAATCACCGATATTCATAAAGTTCAAAAACATCTTTACATATATATAGTTGAATTCAGAAGCTATTTTCACCCCTTATAGAGAATTTATTTTATTTAAACACAAAAAAAGCGACTTCTCATAAGTTAGAGAAATCGCATTTCATATATTTCTTATCCTTCTAATCCACCAGCAGCACTACTCATACCATAAATCAAAGACATGATATCTGTTTCTTCATAGCCTTTAAAATCAGGGAAATTTATTTCTTTATTTTGATTGATATCTGAGAAACTTATATTCAATTTAATATTCATATCTATAGATTCTTTCTTTCCATCTACATCCGCAGATACTGTCATAACAAAATCAACGACTGCATCTTCGATAAAATCATCTTTTACGGTAACTTCAGCTGTTGCGGACTTTATGTTCATTGTCATATCATAGCCTGCTGCTTCACTTTGTTTCTTTACTTCATCTGCCATTGCCGCATCTAGTTTTTCTTTATTCAAAACCAGTTTTACCTTGTTGCCATCTAAGGAGGCTTTATCAAGGAATGGTTTGATATCTTCTTTCTTAAATCCTTCACTCTTTGTTTCTGCTGGTTCTGATTGTTTTGCCTGATCAAGCAAGTCACTTACATCAATCTTCATTTTATTCAAATCCATAAGATTGATATATGCTGTATCATCTTTATAATATACGTTGATAAGTTCCTCTGCTTTTTCACCATCTTCTTTTACATCCATCAATAATGAAAAATTTAATTTATTATCTTTCTCAAGATATCCGCCTTTGAATGCAATAGATGCATTACTATCTGGAATTTTCACATCCATTGATGCATTGTATGAAGCACTTTCCATTTTCTCAAAATGATTCATACCAGTTTCCAACAATGTTAAAGCATCATCATCAATCTTACTGCTGCTACATGCTGCCATTGAAAATAATAAACCTGCGCTTAATAAAAGTGTCGTTAGTTTTTTCATGTTCATATTCCTCCATTTTATCCTACATCTTTACTATATCATAAGAATAAGCATTTCGTTCCACTTTTCAGCAAAATGTTCTAAATTTTATAAAACTGCTAAAGAAAAAGCCATCCGTAGATGACCTAATCTTTATAAATCGGTAATGAGAACCAGAAAACTGTACCCTCATGTAACTTACTGCTTACACCATATTCTGCTTCATGAAGTTCTAAAATAGCTTTTACGATACTCAAGCCAAGACCACTGCCTACTTTAGAGCGAACATGTGTTTTATCTACCTTATAATAACGTTCCCAGATATATGGCAGCTGTTCCTCTTCAATTCCTTCTCCATGATCAATAAATTCTATACGAACATGTTGGTCTTTACAAATCTGTTTGACAATGACTTTATGATCCTCTCCACAGTAATTGATTGCATTATTGATAAGATTATAAATGACCTGTCCAAGTTTTACGATATCTCCATTCACTTCAACATCTGCATCATGTTCAAAAAGTATATCTACTACCTGATTTGTCAACAACCTGTCATAACGTAAAATGATTCGTTCTATTTCCTGGGTAATATTGAAAGGCATGCGGTTGATATGCATGGCGCCTGCCTGAAGCTTTGATAAGTCCAGCATATCATTAACAAGTGCAGTCAATCGCTTGGTTTCATCAATGATAATCTGTACATTTTCTGGTGTATTCTCTCCAGGAATATCTCGCATAACTTCTCCATATCCTGCGATCATTGTCAGTGGTGTTCGTAAATCATGACTGGTATTTGCGATTAATTCTTTTCTTAAATTATCTACCTTGCTAAGTTCATTTGCCGCATAGTTCAACGTATCACTTAGTTCTTCAACTTCTAAATAACCTTTTCCTTTAAATCCCACATCATACTTTCCTGTCGCAAGTACTTTTGCACGTTCATTGATATGAATAATTGGTGTTGCGATTTTCTTGGATAAGTATAATGCTAAACCTATGGCAACCAAAATTAATATAATCGCAATCATGATGAATTGTGCCTTGATTGTATCAATAGTAGCATTAACAGGAGTAAGCTGGGCATCTATGATAACGGTTTTTAAGGTTTTATTTTTAGATGGCAGTACACTAATATATGTCATATTATTAAAAATCCGACTTTGAATAATTAATGGTTTTTTATTGATACCATTTTGCAGGACAGGATTCCATAACAAGACATCTTCTGCTTTCCATCCTCGATCTTGGTTTGTATGATTCACCATCTGAGATGCCATTTCCCCTGTACGCACAACATCCTCTTGAAGTGCAATGATATAATCAGCACTTTGTTGAATGTTTTTGATACGACATCGCAGATCTTCCTGACTCTGTGGATATACTTGATTTAATTTACCAATTTCATTTTCGTTATTTTCATATATTTCAATACAAAAATCATTTTCTTTTGCGATTGTCTGGATTTTATCTGTATCCTTATCTGAAGTGATGATTTCATTAATTTGACTAGCAGCTTTTTTAACTGCATTACTTTTGATAGACATATAAAAATTTTCTAAAAAGAACACCTGAAACAGCCATAGTACGACAATAACAATCGCAATGAAAAACACCAAGGATGCAAATATTTTCCATTTTATAGAAACAGGCTTTTTCATACTATTTTGCTTTTTCAAAACGATAACCTACCCCACGAAGTGTAATAATCCACTTACTATATTCTTGAAGGCTTTTCCTTAAAAGTTTAATATGGGTATCCAGGGTACGATCATCCCCATAGAAATCATATCCCCATACATCGTGTATCAGCTGTTCCCTTGTAAGGGCAATTCCCTCATTGCGTACCAGATAAAATAATAATTCATATTCTTTAGGAGATAAATCAATTTCTTTTTGGTGGATAAAAACCTTTCTACCTGTAAAGTCTATCTTCAATCCTGCCTGTTCATATACTTCTCTATTTGTATTTTGATCTTTATGATAACGATTTAAAATTGCGGATACACGCATCATCAGCTCTTTTGGCGAAAATGGTTTTACCACATAATCATCGATGCCAAGTTCAAAGCCATGGATACGATCATATTCTTCTCCACGTGCTGATAACATGATCACAGGTATATCTATAATTTTTCTGATTTCTTTGCAGGCAGAAAAACCATCCAGATTTGGCATCATGATATCCATGATAATTAAATCATATGTATGATTCTGACAGATACGAATCGCTTCCATCCCATCGCCTGCTTCATCTATTTCATGTCCCTCAAATTCTCCATATTTACGAATAATAGAACGGATACGTTCCTCATCATCCACAACCAAAAGTTTACTCATCCAAATCACCTCATTTTTATTATACATGGTTTCCAATCTTTCTGTGTGAGCGATTTGTGAACATTTAAGGGAAATACCAATATGTTAGTTCTTTACTTACCACCAAACCTGCTTTTTCCTGAAGCTTGATACTTGCGATGTTATCTTTCACAATTTCCCCATAAAGTATTCTTCCTCTCTCCATTTGCATTCCTACTATCTGATGGATAAGCGCAACCGCTAGTCCCTGACGACGATATTCTGGCTTTATTTCCAAGATTCCCATAGAACTTTTTTCATGAACCCCCATAAATCCACAAAGGATATCATCTTGAAAAACACCAGCCATTCCATCTTCTAAACATGGTCGCAGATATGCTTCATCATTACAATCTTCCATGGAATATAAAGACATTACTTCTGGTAAATACTGTTCATCAAGTAAACGCATAGTATAGCCTTCAGGCAATATCACAACTGGCTTCTCTTTTCCAATATACATTGAATGGTAGCATTCTAAGGTACACGCTATATGAAAACGTTCTTTTATATATTGATCTGTATACATATCATGTGCCACAATCATAGAAAAACTTTCAGGCATCGCTCCCACCATTCGTTTAGCGCTTTTCTTGTTGTCGCTTGCACAATATAACATTTGATTATACGTATCCTGAATACATAATGCGTGTTCATCTTCATAGTATATTGGTTGATTTTTCCTTTTACATTCCAACATATCTGCATATAAAACGATATTCTTTTTTAAATCCATAGAAACACCTTCTTTTAGATAAGGATATAAGAAAATGAGTGTTCTTGCAAGGCTGTTTTCTTAGAAATGCTATTTGAGAAAGTATAATAATTCAGTGGCAGCCCTTAACACTTTTATAACTTGAACCAATTTAGTTTCTCCTAAAGCAATAAAGTATTCATGAAAATTCATTGGGTGCATATATAAGATATCAATTTTCCTACTGAAAAAGAACTTTGAAATCGATGCAGTTTTACCCCTAATAAGTTTCCTGCACCAATAATAGGGAAACCTTTTTTATCTTAAAAAACGTGAAATTCCCACGTATTTTTATGTTTCTAAATTTTCATATGAAAAAGCAGGACATCTATGCCATCCTGCTTCCTGTTTCTTAACTTAGTTCGTGATATTCTTTGTAGACATCATTACGTGATAATCCACGTTCTTTGGCTACTCTTTTGATTGCTTCATTCGTTGTTAATCCACCATCGATATATTGCTTGATCTGTTCATGTACCAAAGGTACTGCAGCATCTTCTCTATCATCTTTGATATCCTGACTGCCTTCTACAACAATCACCATTTCGCCTTTTAAATCATCCACAATTTCTAAAACTTCTTCAATAGTGCCACGAATAAATTCTTCATGTTTCTTTGTTAATTCTCTTGCAAGACATATTTGGCGATCACCAAATACCTCTAACATGGTTCTCAGACATTTTTCAATACGATGTGGTGCTTCATAAAATACCATTGTATACGGAAAATATTTCAAATCACAAAGTTCTGAAGTTCTACCCTTTTCTGATGATTGAAGAAAGCCGTAAAACATAAAATGCTGTGTATTTAAACCAGAGCCAACAAGTGCATCCAGCATAGCATTGCAGCCGGAAACTGGCACTACATTAAATCCCGCATCCATAATTTTCTTTGCAGCTACTCCACCTGGATCAGATATCAAAGGATATCCTGCATCACTTACCAAAGCAATATCATTACCTTTTTCCAATAAATCCAGTAATCCATTTGTACTTTGTGTTTCATTATGTTGATGATGAGAAATCAAACGTGTTTTGATATGGAAATGTGATAATAGTTTTAATGTATTTCTAGTATCTTCTGCCGCAATCACATCTACATTCTCTAAGATTTCAACAGCTCTTGGTGTCATTTCATCTAAATTTCCAATGGGCGTTGCGACAACATATAACGTTGGTCTGTCATTATCAAAACTTTTTTGGCGTATCATACCAATCACCTACCGATCTTTGAAATCAATATCTGGCCATAATTCTTTAAATGTTAAGAATTGTACATCTTCTTTATTTTCAATCTTTACCTGTTGAAGTAATACATTCATACTGGTAATTCGATAGCGGCTGCCTTTATATTCTATCTGTGAATTTAATTTAGGAAGCCCTTCTCGTAACTTTTTGTATTGATCATCTTCAAATTTTAAACAACACATCAATTTGCCACACTGACCGCTTAGTTTTTGAATATTTAATGCCAACAACTGGTTTTTTGCCATATTGATGGATACTACATCAAAATCATTTAAGAATCTTGAACAACATGTTTCCATTCCACAGCTGCCTAATCCACCAACGATTTTTGATTTGTTTCTAGGTCCAATCTGGCGTAGCTCAATACGACATTTAAAGATTGCGGCTAATTCCTTTAACAGTTCACGGAAATCTACACGTTCATCTGCGACATATACAAAGATGATTTTACTACAATCTAATGTATATTCAGCCTCAATCAGATTCATATCTAAACCTAATTTATGAATACATTCATTACATGTAACCAAAGCCTTTTTAGCTTTTTCAACATTTACTTCCGCATTCTTTAAATCTTTTGGAGTTGCTTTTCGGATAATTGGTTTGATTTCCATTCCATTCGGTATGAATGCTTCGCTTTCTTTAACAATCTTACCAAGCTCTAAACCACGAACGGTTTCCACAACAACATCATCACCTACATGAAAATCGTTTTGATCACTTCCAAAGGAATATACCTTTTTACTTTCTTTGAATGATACAAAAGCTAGATACTTATAGGTTCTTGATGGTTTTTGTTCATCTTTTTTATGATTGATATCATTTTTATGTAATTTATCATCACGATAATTTCTGTCATCTTTATGAAACTTATCTTCAGTCTTAAATGACTTGTTTTCTTGTTTGACAGCATCATTTTTATGCTCATTTTTTACATTCTGCATATCAGCTCACCTCTTTCATTTGATAAATCATATCATCAATTAACAGCTGCAGATTAATGGATGTCCGAAGTAGTTTATCTCTTGTGTCCATTAACACCTGCATGATTGCGATATCATTGATATGTTTATCTATCATTCGCTTCATATGTTCTTGATACCATGGATCTGGTACCTGTTTATGCTTCATACAATCCTTAAAGAATAAAGACAGCATATCTAGAACGTATCCAAAAGATACTTTTCCATACTTTTTCTGTTTTGCAGGAAATCCTTCTACCTGTAAGAATAACAATGCACCATATGGATCTATCAGATATTGATCAATTACACCTTTAAATACATATAAAGCATGTTGATAATCTTCACTCTCATATGCTTCCATAATCGCATCTTTATTTCTTATCATATGACTTAATAAATATGCATCTAATTCCCCCATATCCTTTTTCACTGCTTCATAGCATTGTTCACTGCTTAAAGGAATGAATGGAATATTCTGGCATCGGGAGATGATGGTTGGAAGAACACGTTCCAATTGTTCGACTATCAAAACTGCAATCATATCGTTGCTTGGCTCCTCAAGAAATTTCAATAAGGAGTTTAATGCATCAGGTGTTGCATTTTCAGCATGATCCAGAATATAGATTTTTTTACCTTTTTCTTCCAGACCAGTTTTATTAAATGCTTCCTGCAGCTTGATAATATCATCCTTTTTAATTGATGTCGTTGTGCCATCTATATAAATCATATCTGCATATTCATTATGCAAAACTCTTTGACAGGTATCACAGGTTTCACAAGCAAATCCTTTTTCATCACAGACAAGACTTTGTGCTAGAAGGTAAGCTGTCTGTTTTTTAGGCGTACCACTTGGCCCAGAAAACATGTAGGCATGTGCCAGTTTATCATTTTCTAAAGCATTTTTTAATGTATGGTAAACAACTGGCTGCTGTTGTTCTAGCTGTTCTTTAAACATAAGGTGTTATGATCTCCAATAATGTGGTTATGGTTTGTGTCAGTACATCATCCATTTCTTTATTTGCATCTACTATATGCATACGATCGGCATATTTTTCTTTGATCGTCGCATATCCTTTCGCAACCATTTCATGAAATGCCATGCCTTCTGCATCTAAGCGATCCATATTTCCTCGATTTGCAACACGCGCCAAGCCTGTTTCTAAATCAACATCTAAAAAGATTGTGGCGTCTGGCATATGACCTTCAATCGCAAATTCATTGATTTGCATAACTTCATCTACACCAATCCCTCGAGCAATTCCCTGATAAACCAGTGAACTGTCCACAAATCGATCACATAGTACGATTTTCTTTTCATCAAGGGCAGGCAATACTTTTTCTACCAAATGCTGTCGTCTGCTTGCGGCATATAATAATGCCTCACAACGTGCATCCATTGCGGTATTCTTAGGATCAAGTATTACTTTGCGTATCTGTTCTGCGATATCAATTCCACCAGGTTCTCTTGTATATATCACAGGATAACCAGCTTCTTTTAATTTTTCGTATGCCATTTGGGAAATTGTTGTTTTCCCACTGCCATCATTTCCTTCAAATGTTATAAAAAGACCTTTTTGCATGTCTAACACTCCTAACTCACTTTTATATTATAGCATAAAACCACACTGATTTATGAAGTAGATTTTAAGAGATGAGTTTTTGTGATATTCTGATACAATCTAACGTATTTCTTCACTTTTATTCTAGTTTGTTTGATATTGAAGATGGTTTAGCGCGTTTTGAATATCATCCCAGCACTCCTGCATAGCTGCATCAGCATCTTTCACAAATTCATTTTCGCCATAGAAGGTCAGGTAACAATATTTTTCAAATCCACTAAGGCCATCAAATCCTTTTTTACGGATTTCTTTATCTAATTCCACCTTATCCATAGAAAATAATTCTATTTTTTCTTTTGTGCCGACTTTGTTTACTTTAACTGAAATACGATTATCGTTCATACCAGCTGGAGCATCTTCGACTGTTTTAATGATCTGTGTTTTTAGATGAATATCTTTAAATTCCTCTCTTTCCTCTAGTTGTTGTGATGATGTTAAAATTTCATTTACCGTTTGATAAAATACTTTTTGTTTTGGATCTGTGTCATTTTCTTCACTATACGCCTTTAGAAACTCAGCTTTTTCTTCATCATTCATCATCTCATATTGTCTTTTCATAACACTAAATGCTGCATAACGTTCAGCGGTTTCTTCATTTTGCTTATCTACTGGCATTTCCAATTTTACGAATGCTTCTGAATCATTTACGCCACAACTACGCCCTTTCATAAAATCTGAAATTTTTCTATTGACTTCATCTGTTCTCTTCACTGCCTCTACACTTTTTAAAACTAAATGCTCCAATTTTCTGATATCTGCATTTTTCTCAAGTTTATGCAACAGCTTCTCAAAGGATGTTAAATTATTATATCCTATTGCTTTTTCCTTTTTTACTAATTCCTCTGATGTAATTTGCATAATGGTTTCAATATCGCTCAAACTAAAGTTTTCATCATATGTTCTCACTTCGCCTTGTAAAGCACCTATTCCCGTTTTTTGTACACTTCCATTTATTATAGGGTATTCTTTAATATATCTGACACTATATAAACGATCATTTTTATATGTTTCTTTCAATTTTGCCTTTTCTTCTTCAAAAACACCTTCAAAGCGTTTGATTGCTTCCTCTTTTTCCTTTTGATCAACATATGCTTTCCCTTTAAAAATTAAATTACAACTACTTTTCACAAAAACATCTTTCACTGTCGTATTTTCAAACATGGTATCATTATTTGAAAACATACCACATTTACAAATGGTCAAGAATGTAGGTTGTGCCATCATTAAATTTACCTCATTTTTGCTTTTTTCAGTTTCATAGTCTGCGCCTATAACAACAATCTCCTTACCATCATATAGAATATCCGCATTTTCTTTTCTTTCCATTTTCATCTTCTTTGTTTTTTTCATACAAATCCTCATCTTTCTACACGGTCTGATACCGTATACTATCTATATACGTAATTTAGGTATGAAAATCCTAAAAAAGTTATCAAGGAATTCGTTTTTTGGAAATAGTAAGAAAAAATAGATGATTTTAATTGTTTTCTAACTGAATTTCCATTTTTATATAATTATCACAAAACAAAAAAATGGCATTTACTTTTGTAAACACCATTTCCAATGATTATTCCTGATTTTTGTTTTTTTCAATTACAGTTGGGTGATATCCATGAGGTATGCTGCTATTTGAAAAAGGTATTAAAAGAGAGTTTGTTTTTGGTGTCTTGAAAACAAGACTAATTTTGCATAGAAATCTTCCATAGCATATCTACTATCAATACTTGTGACTGCAGTGATTTCTTTATCTATTTCTGTGACATTTAATTCTTTATCTAATATAAAGGCATTTCTTTTGGCATAGGTTGCGCTATGTTTGTTAATTAAGACCGATATTGACGTTGTATCTCCCATATTCCAACTTTCGCCATTTGTCCAAGGACGATTAATGTTATAGTTAAAATCATTTAACTGATTGAATAGATATTCCCCAATCTCATGATATGGCTTTACTCTTAATTCTAATTCAGCTATTGATACCTGCATCATTGTATATGTTTCATAAGGTATATGCAAAATTTTAGAACATCTTTCCATTACAACATTTACAGCTTTATAGTCATTTCTGGCGTTAGCTTCATATCCTTTATCGTCAGATACATTTAATCTTCCACCAACCCATACAATTGAAATTTTATCTGCTATAGAAGGCTCATGTAATACAGCTACTGCAATATTTGTTAGAGCCCCCATACATGCAATATATAATTCACCTTCTGCTTTTTTAGCTTCTTCAATAATAAACTTTGAGCCTTCTGAAACTTCGTAATGTTCTAAAGAATCTAGAGCTTCTACATTACCTTTGTATACAGGAGTAGAAAAGTTCATTAAAGAAACCAGTTTTTTACACTCTTCATAGCTTTCTATCATACTTGTAAGAGTACGCCTTTTTGAGAACTGTGTTCCAATAATTCCCTTCACGTTTAATTTTGGACTTAGTAAAGCGTGGACAATTGCATATTGGTCATCAGCTTCATTTTTTGCATCGCTATCAATAATGATATTTATTTTTTTATCTTCTGGTACTTTAAAACTATACATCCTATTTCCCTGCACTTTCTAGTAATTGTTCTTGTTCATAAGTTTCTTTATCTAATCGTTTAAACCATGGATACCATAATAAAGGTCCAATTATAAATTGTAATATTAAATGTAATACGATAATTGAAACGCTTCCTTGAAATGCAGCGTATAACCCAATTGGCATACCAAATACTGGTGCAACACCACTGAAAACACTAACAATACCTAACTTAATGCAGATATAAGATATCAATAAACATATTGAGTTATTTGTAATTAGAGGAATTGCTAGTTTAAAATTTAATACTAAAGGTGTACCAAATACTACTGGTTCACCTATACCAAATAAAATAGGCACTAATCCAATTTTACCAACTTCACGATATTGTTTACTTTTTGCTCTTAACATTAATAACACTAGTCCTAAAGATGTTCCTCCCCAAGTAATAATACTAAAGAAAGCATAACCTGTGATATTCGGTAATGGGTTACCAGCAGCAAGTGCAGTTAAGTTTTCCGCATCCATTGCCATCCATAAAGCTTGAACAACTGGCATGGTAACATTCGTTCCATGGATGCCAAAGAACCATAATAATTGGCAAATTAATGATATAACAATCATTGCAGTAATATTTCCACCAATTCCTTGCAATGGTCCTTGAATAATGGAATAAATAAATTGATTCATACTTCCATAAGATGTTATACTAAACAACCAATTAATCATGATAAATAAAATTGCAATTAAAATAGTTGGAACTAATGATGCAAAGATATTTGATACCATCGGTGGTACACTTGCAGGCATCTTTATTGTTAAATTTCTGCGTTTAATCTCTAAGTATAATCTTGCTGATACTAAACCAACAATCATTGCAGAAAATACACCTTGAGCGCCTAACCAAGTTGCTGGAATCGCTGTAACACCATCTGTGGTTGTATCAAGCGGTGTAATAATTAAGAAGCATAATAACGAAATAATACTTGCAGATATACCATCTTCTTCAGGTTCTAATCTTTTTACTAATTGATATGCTATTAATACAACTACATATAGTGACATAGCACCAATCGTGATATTATTTATTTTTAGAAACATTGGTGAATAAGCAGCTAAGAATGATAAAGCAGACACTGTAGATGGAAGTACTGCTAATAATACAGCTATTGATCCAACAAATATAACACCTAGCGTACCCATCATAGCACTTGAAATAACTTGTAAATATGCACTACTACCTAAACGATCAAAAAATGGTTGGGATTTTTCAAAAAAACCTATTAATTTATTCTTCATTTTCATTTTCCTCTCTCACTATCATTTTTTATAACTTTCACTCACATTCTCGGCCTTGAAATATATATGGTTATTTGTTACAATTCATATTATAAAGGCCATTATTCCATTTAAAAATACTAAAAATTTATTAAGAGACTATCAAAATTTAATATTTCAAAGGAGATTATATGAATTATCAAGAATTGGAAGCATATTTGTACAGCAATCATACTGTTTCAACAGTAGATGAAAATACTGTTTTTCAACATTTCATTTTAAATCATGATATAGTTCCTTACAATAATGAATATCTAACTATTCTAGGTTCTGATAGAGATTTTCATGGAGTAAATCATATCATAAGTGTCCATGAAAGAAATTGTCCTAAGATACCAATGCATATTTATCATTATATAAAAATCAATTATGTATATCATGGTAACATCACTATTCAATTAGAGGATAAAAAAATTGCTTTAAATAAAGGCGATCTTATTATCATAGACAAACATGTTCCTCACGAAATTTTACCAACATCAATGGATGACATTTTAATAAATATCATTTTAAAAGTAGAATTCTTTTCGGAATCATTTATAAATAATCTTCCTGAAGAGTCCATTCTATCTAAATTCTTAAAACAATTATTAGGAAAAAAAGGTATTCATACCCATTATCTTATTTGTAATACTAAAAACAATCAATTGGTGCATCAATGTGTACAAAATATCCTATGTGAACATTTAGATACTCAAATATGCTCTAGTGAATTAATAGATAGATATATCTCAATTTTGATTACGCATCTGATAAGATGTTTTGGTTTTGACACCAACTATCATAGTCAAAAGAAAAACGAAGAATTACTACAGTCAATTTTGAATTACATAAAGAACAATTATGTACGAGGTAATTTAAATGATATGTGTAACCATCTAGGATATACGTCAGTTTATATATGCAATTTCATTAAACAACAAACAGGCGAAACTTTTAAAAAACTTGTCTTTGAAGAAAGACTAAAAAAGAGCACAATATTTTTATTGAATACTAATTATCCTGTTTATGAAATATCAGAACTTGTAGGATTTAACAACCTTACAAGCTTTTATAAGCAATTTCAAAAAAGATATCATTGTACCCCAAATGAATTTAGATCAAATATAGATGCTAGTTCGATCAAAAGTAATTAGATTTTTTACTATTAGCAGTCAACAACCTGTATACTCATTTTTAACTTCATTTATAATCATAAGCTATAGTCTATCATTTATAATATAAATAAAGAAAAATGGCATTCACTTTCATAAACACCATTTCCAATGATTATTTCTGATTTTTGATTTTTTCAATTACAGTGGGACGAATTTCTTGAGGTAGTTCTAACATATCCATTGCTTTTTCTATGCTCACATTTGTTGTTTTCATCAACTTTTTTACGTGTTCTACTGTCGCTTTGATTTCTCCTTGTTCTAATCCACGCTTCAATCCTTTGTTTTCGACATAATCACCATAACCACTCATCTCAAAAACCTCCTGTTCTAGATCCTCTGGTAATAGTATATCATAGTTTTCTATAAGTTGTCTTTTTATTTCTTCCGGTGGTAACTCTGATTCAAATAATATGCTCCATAATTTCATCGTGCTTTTATCACTTGTATCGTTGTAATCATAATGCTTCTTTGGATAGATCATTACCACTGTGATCAAGTCATAATACATCATGGGACTATGCCATTCTCTTCCCAAACATGTTTCATTCAGCGTATACTTATTAATAACACCATCCTTGTAATTTGGATGCCCAATACATATCCACATGGAATACACCTTTTTGATATTTCCATACTCTGATTTTTCAAAGCCTATTACACCATTCTTTTCACCCACCAATATCCGACATACATAATATACCGCACGACTCAATAATGGATATTCTGGATTACTATCATTTTGTGCTTCTATGTTGATCAGAAAACCCGCCTTTACGTTATCTGCTTCTCCTGGAAGCCTCGCAAAAAACAAAATATCATAATCCACCTCTGCGCCAACAATCGAATGATCCTCCAAATTTAATCCCAGAATTTCCTCGTTATCGATGATGTAATCAATATCGGGAATCGCTTCAATGTACATGACAATGTCATCAATCTCTAAATCTTTGTATTCCTCGGTATAATCCTTTAAAAATCTGGCGAGAATACATTTAAAACTCAATATTTTTTTACAATATTCATCTAATGCTTTTTTGGGATCCTTGTGATTGATCGTGTCCGCAAGCTTAAATCTTTTGCTCATAAAACATCTCCTTTCTAGTTAATGTTCCCTATTATACATGGTTTCTTTGATAAAATCAGGAAAGTGAAAAATAATTGTTTTTTATGATGAAATCTTAAAATAAATCATTGTTTTCTAAGAAATATTTTTACATATTTCCAAACTGCCAAGAAAAAAAGTCCCTTTAAAGGAACTTACTTTTTACATAAAAGAGCTTTCGCTTTTGTATACTTATTTCTAAAATACTCCATTGTCTTTTCATCTACATCCATACCACTAAACCGGCTCTGATCCATATTATGATCAATATCCGCAAGTTTTACTTTAATGGCAACATCATTTTCTAATATATGTTGTACATATTCCATATATGGAACATTTTTCTCATGGGTAAGATATCGTAAAGGTACAACTACACTTTCTGGAAATTCTTTCTCTAAATCTTCAAATGTGATATCCGTATCTTCTCCCACATCATGAAGTATCGCAACACATGTAGAAATTTCATCATCCATTTGTTCAGCTAAATGTATGGGATGTAAAATATAAGGCATTCCTGCTTTATCTACTTGCCCATTATGTGCCTGATACGCCAGCCTGATAGCTTTATTTGTCAGCTCTGTATAAATCATAAATCCCGCCTTCTTCCATATCTATAATAACATATTTAACATGAAAGGCATCGTGATAATAGAAAACAAAGTTGTTAAAAACACCCCTGCAGAAGCTGCTTTCACATCACCCTCATATTCTGTAGATAAAATTACAACCATAGAAGCTGAAGGCAAGGCTCCTGAAACAACAATTAGTGATTTTATAAAATCATCAAAAGGAAGCTTCCACACCAACAAATATAATATGATTGGTAATACGATTAATTTGATCGCAATTAAGATATAAAGTTTCTTTTCACTGATAATTTCTTTTACCGGCAAAAATGCAAGCGATGCGCCAATCACAATCATACTAATTGGTATTGTCGCATTTCCAAGCATGGATAAAAAATCCACAACTGGTACAGGCATATTTACATGTGTCATATAAATAATAATCGCCAACAAAGAACTGATTGTGCCCATTGACAAAATATTTCCTATCGATATCTTTTGATTTTCTTTCACAGAACCTTTTCCTATCAAGTAGACACCATAAGAAAATATCAATATATTAAAAGGCATATGCATTAATGAAAATACAAATACCGCAAAATCACCATACAATACCCTTAATATCGGATAACCGATAAACGCTGTATTAGAAAATACCATTAATAACTCATATACAGGTGCCTCATGTTCATCTGCTTTTAAGCATCGATTGACAAGCTTCGCTAATAATATCAAAAACAAATATAAAAGCACACCTGCCCCTAATGCCTGCCAAATGATATCATTACCATCATAATCTGATTTTACACACACAGAACTGACAATCAATGCCGGTGATAAAACATTTACAACCAAACCGGATATCTGCTTATTCGTTTCTTTACTGATTTGATGCTTTTTTACTAAAATATAACCAACTACAATAAACGCAAACAACTCCATCATAGTTGTCAGTAATACCTGAATATTTACCATTGTTCTCCCCTTTTCTATTGTTATTTATATCGAATGATATTTGTCTTATTCGCAACTGCTTTTGTTTCTTTTAAAATTTCTACTTCTTTGGTATTTCCATTACTCAAAATCACACACATCGTCACATCACTATATCCCAAAGCCGCAAGTGCTTCTTTATCATATGTAATCAATGTCTGTCCCTGTTTAACAGCCTCATCTTTTTTCACATGGGTATGAAAAATCGGTTCATGAAGGTTCACGGTATCAAGTCCAACGTGCAATAATATCTCCATACCATTTTCCATGGTAATTCCTACTGCATGTTGTGTCTGGTCAAAAACAGCGGTTACGATTCCATCACATGGTGCGTAAATGGTATCACTTTCTGGATAGATTGCCAACCCGTCACCCATCATTTTTTGTGAAAACACTTCATCTTTTACTTCTGATATAGGAATGATTGTCCCATCTGTGTATGCTGTAATATATGATTCTTTCTTTTTGAAAAACATCTTGTTTCTCCTCCTTATATTTATTTAATTTTATGCATTTTTTGTTTACTTCAAGTATAATATACTTATCATATAGAAAAGGGGTTTTTACATTGGTCATTTTACATCTTGATGATACTGTCATAAAAAGCTTAAGTAGTGGTGAATTATCCATATTACGCTACGTTTATGAAAACATGGATGATGTGTTACATATGAGTATTCAGGAGTTATCCAAACAAGTATCCTATTCTACCGCCACGATTTTACGTTTCTGTAAGAAGCTGGGTTTCTATGGATTTGCGGAATTTAAATATGCCTTACGTTCTGAAATGCAGAAGCCTCAAACCGTCATCACAAAACCTCAGGAGGCGCTTACTAATAAAATCATTATGGATAATTTATATACCGACATTGAAGGTACATCAAAATTAATTTCTAATGAACAATTAGAACGCTTCTTTCATTATCTGGATAGTGATGATCCGATTTATTTATGGGCACCTGGTGGGTTAACTTCCATATTGGTTGATTATCTGGAAAAGCTGTTGTTTGCGATTGGCCGCCAAAATGTATATAAAATCGAATCCAGTAAGATGGGAGAGCATATTGTCCGTGGTTTATCAAAACATCATATTCTGTTTGTGATCAGTACTACAGGTGATTTTGCGCCTACTTTACGCATGGCAAAACTTGCGAAAATGAATGATATTCCCATCATTTCCATTACCCCTTATACCAATAATGCCATTGCTAATATCGCTACATTAAACTTTCGATTTTTTACTAATCAACGTGAGAATAAAGGAGCAGAATATACATCCCGTCTGCCTGTATTTTATGTGATGGATATCATGATCAATAGTTATCTACATTATAAAGAACTGGAGGCTGGCATATGTTAGAAATTCTTGAAAAAGCACAAAGCTGTACCTTAACTGATATGGAAAAAGAAATATTAGCATTTTTTATTCAAGATCCCCGCCATGCAATTTATATGAATTTAGAAGAGATTAGCAATGCCTTATATACATCTAATGCGACCATTGTTCGTTTCTGTAAGAAAATCGGATTAAATGGGTTCCATGAGTTTAAATATGAAATCCGCAAGGAACTGGAGCAGCAACAAAACTGTTCCTTATCTTCTCAGGATTTAATGGATAATTCTTTAGCATGTTTTCGTGATAATTTAGATGCGATTGATTTACAACAATTAGAGGCAATCAGCGATTTGATCTGCAGTCATCGTTCTTTATATATTTATGGCGCAGGACTTAGCTCCATCCCTGCCAAATATCTACAAACCATTTTAACAACCTTAGACCGTCCCTGTATCTTGATTGAATGGCGGCATTTGTTGGAAGGTATTACTTATTCTATCAGTAAAGATGCGATTTTATTTCTGATTACTGCACACGGGGATGCGCCACGTTATCTACAGATATTTGAAACTGCCAAAAAGCGCGGTACCACGATTATCTTGATTACTTGTGATGAGGAAAGTCCTCTACCACCATATTGTGATTATACAATCATTACCAGTGATGAAAACAAGGTGTTTCATAGTATCGATATCAATCCTCGAATGGGTATCTTAACGGTGATCCAAATCTTAATTGAAATGGTCGCACAGCGAAGTGTTGATGAAAAGTAAGGCAGTGCAAATTTTGCACCGCCTTTTTAGTATTTTAGTACCTCTCTTACTGAAGCCGCAATCGCTTCTACTTTCGGACCATAGATCACATGGATATGTGTTTCACTTGGTTTCACGATTCCCATAGAACCTGTCTTTTTCAGTTTTGTTTCATCTACTAATGCCATATCCTTCACATCAACACGCAAACGTGAGATGCAGTTATTAACATTGATGATATTATCAAAGCCTCCCAAACCTTCGATAATTGTTGCGGCTAATTGTTTCTGTTTTTCATCTAAGGATACACCTTCTACTTCTGTTTCATCATCTTCCGCTACATCAATGGATAAGTTTTTCTTTGTGAAATACCATTTAAATGCATAGTAATAGATGATCGCAAATACTGGTCCGATTACTAAAACCCAATACCAGTTTGAACCTGGCTGGAATACACCCCAAATAAAGAAGTCAATCAAGCCACCACCGGTATTACCAATGATTACACCAAACGCTGACATCAACATGAAGGAAATACCACCCATAATCGCATGGAATAAGTATAATGCTGGTGCGATAAACATGAAGGCAAATTCTAATGGTTCTGTGATACCAGAAACTACACTGGCAGCGACACCGGCAATCATCAATGCTTTTACTTTGCCCTTCTTTTCTTTTGGACTCGTTTTATAAATTGCATAAGCAGCGGCAGGTAAACCAAACATCATGAATGGCATTTTTCCCTGACCTAAGAATTGTGTATATGGCTGTAATTCAGAAATATCTACCTTATCCACAAATTGTAAGAATATATTTAAACAACCTTCTACACCCTGATATACTCCACCAATGGATGTTGTACGAAAGATTCCATTCAATACATGATGTAAACCGGTAGGTATCAATAAACGTTCCAAGAATCCAAAGGAGAACACACCAAATAATCCAGAATCAGCGATAAAGCCACCTAAAGAATCAATAGCACTAGAAACTGGTTCCCAAACAATTGGTGCAATCAAACCTACAACTGTGACACTTAAGATAACTGCAATGGCCACAAAGCGTTTTCCACCATAGAAAGAAATCGCAACTGGAAATGTAATCTTGTGATATTTATTATGGATTGCGGCTGTCATAATACCTGTGATAATACCCGCAATCGCCCCCATATCAACTGTTTCTACCCCTAGAATCGCTGATATTTTCAAAGCACTAAAGTCCATAAATCCTGTATTGATCATACATGCTGAACTTACTAAGAATGTGTAATATCCAATAAATCCCGCAAAAGCCGCAACTTCTTTATCCTCTTTTGCTAGACCAAAGGATATAGATATCGCAAATAACACTGGAATCAGTGTAAATACAACACCAGATACCTTGTTAATGGTGGTAATGATAAATGCTACAACTGCCTGTGATAAAAATGGAGCTGCCTCTAAAACCTGTGGTTTCATTAACGCAGAACTCAATCCTAGAACAATACCGCACGCTGCTAATGCAGCGATTGGCATCATTAAACTACGTCCCAGGGCTGAGAAAAAATCCATGATTTTGTTTTTCCTCATAAAATTATTCCTTTCTCTCTTTCGTCGATATAATTATTTTAATTCTGGCCACATGCCTTTATTTGCTTCAATTAATGCATCTAATACTTTACGTGCTTTCTTCGCATCGTTTACCAGACGACTTAATGTGAATGCCTCTAATGCTTTCTGATATGAATTTTCAAAGTATGCATCTACAATTAGTTTTTCTACAGATACCTGATTTACCAATAATCCTAAGTAGAACTGTGGAATGTTACCAACACGCATTGGTCTAGGTCCATTTGCGCCTAATTCACATACAACTTCTACCATGGCATCATCCTGCATATTGGCGATAGCACCATTGTTTTCGATAATCAAGATATGACGATTATTCTTATTATAAGCAATTGCTTCCGCAACTTTAATCATCATCTCCGCATGTGCATCGGAAATATTATCAAAGCCATCACCTAATGATCCTTTTTTGATAACTTCTGCACATTCTGCAAATACACGTTTTTCTCTACCAGCCATAACTTCATCCGCACGTGTAAATTCTGGATTCAAATGACTTGCTTTATATTCAGGATATAAGTAATACTGATCGTATGTATTTGGTAAATAATCTGGGAAGTCAGCCATAATTGTCTGTACCATACCATATGTATCTAACCATGAAGCATCACGCTGTTCTGCATCCTGTGGCAAGAAGCCATTTTCTTTAATCATCTCTTTGATTTTTGGCAATAAATCTTCACCTGTTGTCTTATCATAAATGTGTGTAAACCATCCATAGTGATTTAATCCAAAATATACAGGATCCAGGTTTTCCCAATCACATCCAAGTAAACGTGAGCATGAACGAACCACATTTTCCGGCTGATCACAGATGTTTAAAATTTTCTTATCATCTGGGAACTCTCTGCGTAATGCTTCCGCTACGATTGCGGCTGGATTAGAATAGTTTAAGATCCATGCTTCAGGCGCATATGTTCTGATATCATGAATGGCTTTAATCATATCTACACAAGAACGAAGTCCATATGCCATACCACCGGCACCACATGTTTCCTGTCCAATCAATCCCATGCTTAATGGAATGTGTTCATCTTTAGCACGCATTGGAAGTCCACCAGCACGCATCTGCATAAACACGAAATCCATACCTTCATAAGCTTCTTTGATATCTGTTGTATAAGCGAAATCTAATTCAGGAAATCTTTCTTTAAACAGGATTTCACCGAATTTACCAATTGGTTCCTGACGGTCTTTATCAATATCGAACAATACCAGTTTGTTTAATGGGAATTCTTCTTTCATACGAACGAATGATTTTAAGAATCCTAATGTGAATGTACTTCCTCCACCAACGATACATACATTAAATTTTTTCATATTACAATCTCTCCTATTTTCTTTTTTTTCTAACTCAGAACGGCCCTTCTTTGAGTACGCTATTACTATATCTTACTTTTAAATTGGTGTAAATAATTTACCAGTTTATAGATTGCAATCCCTTTCATTGATATTTATTACTAAGATAGTAATAATTTTCACACACATATATACGTGGTTTGTATTTAATTTTCTTAAACTAAAACATTGTTTTTTTTCATAAAGCCTGTATATTTTTCTAGTTTCCTGCATATATTAGTGATAGGGAAAATTTCATTCCCTTTCATATATAGGAGAGAACAGATGAATAGTCTGTTCTTTCTTTTGTCATAAATTTATAATTTTTATCCAAATACAAATCTGTGACTAGCGATAGAATCTTAAATTTCTTATAAATTTTTTTCATTTCGCATACTGATTCAAATAGAGGCTATAATATATATCAATATATATAAAGAAAAGGAGTTATCACATGATGGAAAATAAGCATGATGGCAGGCAAGTTATTTTATATATCGCAATGAGTTTAGATGGCTATATCGCTGATAAAAATGGCGGCGTTCACTGGCTAATGGGAGATGGTAGTGATCCTGAAAATAAAGGAAGTTATCCTGAATTTTATGAAACGATTGATACTGTAATATTAGGATATAAAACATATGATCAAGTCGCAAATGAGTTATTTCCAAATCATTGGATTTATGATGATAGAAAAAGTTATGTATTCACACATCATCAACTGCCAAATACAAAATCAATAACTTTCACTCATGAAGAACCTGTAGGCTTAATAGAAAAATTGAAAAAAGAAGAAGGTAAAGATATTTGGATATGTGGTGGCTCATCCATTGTAAATCAATTACTAAAATCAGATATGATAGATACTTTTTGTTTCTCTATTATCCCCACAATACTAGGAGAAGGCATTTCGTTATTTCATCATCATGAAATGGAAAAGAAATTGAAACTGGTTTCTACACGAACATATGATGGCATTGTGGATTTAGTTTATAAACGTCGATTATAAACATCGATAAGGACATTCCTTCTGATTTGCGATATAATAGTAGAAAATAGGAGGAAATCTATATGTTAGAATTCAGATATGATACACAACTTTTGATTGAAGGAAATCATCTTAATGAAGATGATATCAATGAATATTTTAGAAATAATTTTAAAGGTGATTGCTTATTAGCTGTTGGTGATGAAGATTTAATCAAAATTCATTTCCACACAAATGAGCCTTGGGATGTTTTAAAATATTGTGCAACATTAGGTGAAATTTATGATATTGTGGTTGAAGATATGGACAGGCAATCAAGAGGTTTAAAAGGGTAGTCTTAACTAAGGATTTGTTTATTATGGATAAATCCTTTTTTATACAATGCGCTATGTTAATATAGTATCAATGAGAGTAAGGTGTATATAATGAAAATAGAAGAAATAAAAAATGCATTAAAAAGAAAAGCAATTGTCTTTCGTACTGGTGGTTTTCGACCAACCAATGAAATATCTGAAAGTTGGATTGGAAAAGTAGGATGGAAATTAAAGAATGAAGAAGTACCAAAGGATGATGATCACCAAGAAATGTTACCAGTTGCGACAGTCTTTTTACCTGATTCACCTGTTTGTCCAAAAGAGCTTTCTGGAATAAAATTAATCACAATTTTTGTGTCAAATAATCTATATAAACATCTAAATGGAGATGATTTAAGCCGCTGGTTTGTGATAAGAACATATCGTTCTTTGGATGATTTAGTGCCTTGTTGCTACACATCAAAAGCAATAAAGCCTTTTCCTTTATCCACAGAACTTGTGGAAAATGATTTTCCTACATGGGATAATGGTGGTATTCCTGATGATATAGATCAAGAAATTTGCACTTTAGAAGAACAAGGTAATCTTGATTACTTTGAAGATATTTATAAAAAAAATTATCGTCTTCATAAAATAGGTGGTTATCCTTCCTTCTGTCAAAGTGGTGTATGGTATGGGGATGATTATCCATTTGTTTTACAAATATCCTCAGATTTTAAAGCTAATTTCAACATTATAGATAGTGGTAATTTTTACTTTTACTACAATGCTTTAAAACAAGATTGGAAAGTCTATTGTGACTTTTACTAAGGAGAAAATATGAAAACAATATTGATTAAACCTCATCATTTTATGGATATCATTAAACTTTATGGTACAGGCATACATAACTTTGTACCTGATGAAAAAATGGGACATGATTTTTACAAAGTCGCAAATATGATCATTCATAATCCTGATGTGCCTTTACGACTTACCATTCATGGAGATGATATATGTAAACCTTGTAAGAAATACAATAATATATGTACAGATGCTTTACATCATATTCCTGGTTTTACAAGTAAAGATATTTACAATCAAACGCTGGACACAAGAATAATTTCACTGTATTCATTATCTAAAGAAACATATACCGCAAAAGAGTTATGCGATATCTTGTTAGAAACGAACCAAAACATATATGAAGTATGGAAAGAGGAAGATACACAGGTCACTAAATAACGATTCAATTATTTTACCATAGGTGCAGGACAATATTTAGCAAAATAAAAGAGGAGTCTACGCATAGAATCTCCTCACAATTTAGCACTTACACCGCTAAATTCCTCGTGAACTTTATCATACATATAAGCGAGAAAACAGCGACAATGATTTCTGTGATTGGCATGGTGAACCATATGAAATCTGCTTGTATGATTGGTAATAGATATATCAAAACACCACTAATCACAAGACCTCTAGCAACTGATACAATAAAGGATGCTTTTGGTTTTAATAACGCCTGGAAATAGTATGTAGAGAAGATATTAAATGGTAATAATAGAAAAGATAAACCATAACATCTGATAATCGCAGGTGCTATTTCTAATATTTCTTTTGTAGGTGTCATAAATATTCCTACAAACATATTCGGTATTGCAAGTGATAAAACTGTCCAAAAAATACTGAAAAACACAACCGTATATAATGCATACTTTAAAGTTTCTTTGATACGCTTTCCTTGTCTAGCACCAAAGTTAATAGAGATAATCGGTTGAGATGCCTGTCCTACGCTATATGCACAACATTGTACAAATGTGCTTACATTTACGATAATCCCATAAACAGACAAAGCCTCAACGCCAAGATATTTCATAATCTGACGATTAAAGAGTATCGTTAATATTCCCATTGCGACATCAATGAAGAAGGTTGGAAAACCTGTAATACAAATTCTTTTCATTTTATGTACGATATTATAAGTTCTCACTAATGTTAGACTATTTTGTTTCGTAAAGAAATGCGTGATCATAATGACACATGAAATTACAGAACCCATTGCCGTTGCTAATCCTGCGCCAAAAATGCCCATGTCAAAGACGAATACAAAAACGTAATCGCCAATGATATTAAATACGCCACCTGCTAAAACTCCAATTGTCGCAAGTGTTGGATTTGAATCATTTCTTAGAAATGCCGCAAGCATTTGTGTAAATAAGAAACATGGTAATACAAATTTGATTGGTATAATGTAAGTTTTCGCAAGTTCTAACAAAATTGCTTTTGCGCCAAAAAAGATAAACATTTCTTCATCAAAAAACACAATGAAAATCCATACAATTAAGGATAGTATAACAGAACCAATAAAGGCTGTAGTAAAGTATTCATTTTCATTTTTTGATGTTCTATCTGACTTTCCTTTTAAGGTACTAAAAATAATAGAGCCACCAATTCCCATTAACAAACCCAAACTGAAAATAATATTCCAAATAGGTGCTACAACTGCCAATGCCGCAGTACCATCCGGTCCTTGATATTGTCCCACCATCGCCATATCAACAATGGAATAAATGGAAGTAATCAATGCACTTCCAAAGGCTGTTGCCAGATATTTTAGATACAGCGGTTTAATTTTACCATTCAAAAAATCCATTTTCTAAGTCCTCCTTCAAACAAAAAAGCCGGGCAAAGGATAGATATTTCATCTATACCCTTGTCCGGCTAATCTTTCACTGATTTGCCCTCCGAGCAGTTAACATTATAGCAAAACATAAATCAATGTCAAGAAGTTATTTTACATAATCTAATGAGTTTTTTCGCTCTCTTTAAGTATGACTATACATGGTAAAGGTGACATTTTCATTTAACCAAATGCAAGCAGAAGTCCCTCACTTCAACAGCTATAAGTAAGTGGTGGAAGTATGTCACCTATGACATATATTGTGAAAGTACTTAGCGTTTTATAAAATAATTATGATCAGATTATGAAATTTGAAAAAATTTTTAAATATTTTTTGAAAGAAAACGCTTGCAGATTGAAATGAAGTATGCTAAACTTTAGGCGTAATCGGGTAGTTATTGTGTAATGGCAAGCTAAACCTGCATAAGAAACAGTGAAACAGCAGTTCCATTGGTTTTGTGCAGGTTTTTTATATGAAAAGAGGTATGTGTATGAGAATCCATAAACTGATTAACAATAATATCGTCATTGTGAAAGATGAAGCAGGAAAAGAAACAATATTAATGGGTAGAGGTATCGGATTTAAAAAGCACCCAAACGATCCTATTGATGATCGTATGATTGAAAAACGTTTTGTCATGTCACAACAAGAAGGCATTACTCATCTAAGCGATTTATTGAATGAAATTCCAATACAGGAAATAGAAGCTGCTGTTACGATTATGGAAATGGCAACCGATACATTACATAAAAAGCTAAATGAAGGAATGATTATCTCATTAAGTGATCATATCCATACATCCATCGAACGAAGCAAGGATCATGTTTTTGTGAAAAATGTGCTGTTATGGGAAATAAAGAAGTTTTATCCAGAAGAATTTAAAATTGGTAAATCTGCTTTAGATATCATCGAAGATAAAACAGGTACTAAACTTCCTGAAGATGAAGCAGGTTTTATTGCTTTACATATCGTAAATGCACAAATGGAAGAATCTGTAGGTGATATGTATGGACTAACAAAAGTAATGCAGGAAATCATCAACATCATTAAATACACATGTAAAGTATCTTTTGATGAAGACTCTGTTTACTATTACCGCTTTATTACACATTTAAAATTCTTTGCACAACGTCTATTAACACATACAGAATATCAAAGTGATGAAAATGATACCTTGTTAACAATGGTGAAAACACAATACCATGAAGCCTATCAATGTGTCAGAAAAATCATGGAACTTATACAAAACAATTATGATTACTGTCTGTCAGATGAAGAACAGTTATACTTAACAATTCATATCGAAAGAATTGTTAAAAAATCAAAATAAGGAACCCGTATACTGATAGAAAGGAGGCAAGTGTGCACAGTATACGTCTAATTGGGTAGTTACATTCAGTTGGCTAAACCTTCATATATATAACATAAAAAATGGAGGTAAATGAATATGAAAGATTATAAACAACTGGCAATGGAGATTGTCAAACACGTCGGAGGAAAAGAAAACATTATTTCCCTTACACACTGCGTTACACGTCTGCGTTTTCAATTAAAGGATGAAAGCAAAGCTGATGATGAGATTCTAAAAAATATGGATGGTGTTGTTACTGTCATGAAATCTGGTGGGCAATATCAGGTAGTTATTGGAAATCATGTACCTATGGTATATGCTGATGTATGTGAAGTCGCTCAAATACATGCAGGTGATCATACAGATCAACCAAAAGTAAAAAAGAAACCTTTTGATATGCTTGTAGATACAGTATCTGGAATCTTCCAACCTATTTTATCTGTTTTATCTGCTGCTGGTATGATGAAAGGTCTTAATGCTTTGTGTTTAGCTATGGGATGGTATAGTGCTGGATCTGGTGCTGATGTTCTAATGACAACAATCGGTGATGCAATGTTTATGTTCTTACCAGTTATATTAGGATACACATCCGCAATAAAATTTGGTTTAAAACCATTTGTAGGATTGGTTATTGGTGCTGCATTATGTTATCCTGCTATCCAGGCAAGTACTTTGGCAGGTGCAGGAGAACCTTTATACACTTTATTCACAGGTAGTATATTTGAATCGCCAGTATACTTAACACTTTTTAATATTCCTATTATTACTATGGATTATACATCTACAGTCATACCAGTCATCCTGATATGCTATTTAGCTTCTAAAGTAGAAAAAGGCTTTAACAAAATTATTCCTGATCTTTTGAAATTCTTCTTTGTTCCTATGTTTACTCTTTTAATTTCACTTGTTATTGGATTTATTTTAATTGGTCCAATCGCAACATATGGTTCCAACATCATTGCATCTGGAATTATGCAGGTACGTAGTTTCTCTCCAATGATTGCTGGTGCGCTCGTTGGTGGACTTTGGCAAATTCTAGTTGTTTTTGGTTTACATTGGGGAATTATTCCAATTTATATCAATAATATCGCAACATTAGGATTTGATAATGTCATGCTACCATTCTTTGGAGGCTCATTTGCAACAACAGCTGTTGTTGTCGCAATGATGATTAAAACGAAAGATAAAAAATTAAAACAATTATGCATCCCTGCGTCTATTTCAGGTTTCTTTGGAGTCACAGAACCTGCGATTTACGGTATTCTACTTCCTAAGAAAAAGCCATTTATGCTAAGCTGTATTGCTGCTGCGTTAGTAGGTGGATTTTATGGATTATTCAACTTACGTGAATTTGCAATGGGAGGCTTAGGTATCTTTGGTTTTACTACTTTAATTGATCCAGTTACAAACAGCTTTGACAATATGTATGTTGGTATTATTGGCGCAGTTGCCGCTATGATTTTAGGGTTTGTATTTACCATGTTATTCTGGAAAGATGACACAAAAGAAGTAGTTGTTGAAGCAAGTGTTAAACCAACTGAATTGTTAAACAAAGAAATCATCCTTGCACCAATAAAAGGTGTAGTTCTTCCTTTATCTAAAGTTGAGGATTGTGCCTTCTCACAAGGTATCCTTGGTAAAGGTCTTGCAATAGAACCAGAAAAAGGAGAAGTTGTTTCTCCTGTAAATGGAACAATTACAACATTATTTCCTACTTATCATGCCATTGGTATTACATCAGATTCAGGAATTGAAGTATTAATTCATGTCGGTATGGATACAGTCCAATTAGAAGGCAAATATTTTCATCCTTGTATAAAACAAGGTGATCAGGTACATGCTGGTCAAACATTGTTAACATTTGAAATGGATCAAATCAAAAACGCGGGATATTCATTGCTGACCCCTGTGGTTATCACAAATACAGCTGATTATCTTGATGTTATGGAAACAGGTTTAGAGAATAAAGAAGAATTTTTAACAATCATTCGATAGGAGGATAACTTATGAGTACATTTCCTAAAGGATTTTTATGGGGTGGTGCGACTGCTGCCAACCAATGTGAAGGCGGTTATTTAGAAGGTAATCGAGGCCTATCAAATGTTGATTTTATTCCGTCTAAAGAAAATCGTTTTGCAATTGCATCAGGACAATTAGACCCAAAACATTTAAAAGATAATGAGTATTATCCTTCCAGAACTGCCATTGATATGTATCATCATTATATAGAAGATATTGCACTGTTCGCAGAAATGGGGTTTCAGGTATATCGTTTTTCCATCTGCTGGTCACGTATATTCCCACTTGGTGATGAAGATACACCGAATGAAGATGGCTTAGCATTTTACGAAGATATCATTGATACTTGTCTTTCTTATCATATAGAACCACTCATTACCATCAACCATTTTGATATCCCTATTCATTTGATTAAAACATATGGCGCATGGCGAAACAGAAAACTTATCGGTTTTTATTTGCGACTTTGTGAAACCTTATTTACACGTTTTAAAGGTAAAGTAAAATACTGGATTACATTTAATGAGATCAATATGATTTTGCATATGCCATATATGGCTGCCGGTTTAACGATTCAACCAGATGAAAACAAGACAGAAATGTGTTATCTTGCAGCACATCATGAATTATTAGCAAGTGCAAAGGCTGTAAAATTAGCACATCAAATTGATTCAGATTATAAGGTTGGATGTATGCTTGCCGCTGGTAATATGTATCCTTATTCTTGTAATCCAAATGATGTAATGGAAAGTATTCAGAAAGATCGTGAGAACTATTATTTTGCGGATATTCAAGTAAGAGGGTATTATCCATCTTATGCATTAAAGTTTTTAGAACAAAACCATATTTCGTTGTCAATTACAGAAGAAGATAAAGTGATTCTTTCACAAGGCTGTGTAGATTTTGTATCTTTCTCCTACTATAACAGTGGAGTAGCAAGTGCAGATCCTAACTTACAGGCAAATGCAAAAGGCAATGTGTTTCCTACCATTGAAAACCCCTATCTTTCCGCAAGTGAATGGGGATGGCAAATTGATCCTCTTGGGTTAAGAATTACTTTAAATGCCCTTTATGATCGTTATCAAAAGCCTTTATTTATCGTTGAAAATGGATTAGGCGCAAAAGATGAATTCATCAACGGTAGTGTAGATGATGATTATAGAATCAATTATCTACGTGATCATATCCAAGCAATGAAAGATGCTATTTTAATCGATGGTGTAGATTTAATTGGCTATACAACCTGGGGCTGTATTGATTTGATTAGCGCAAGTAGTGGTGAGATGAAAAAACGTTATGGATTTATATATGTTGATGCAGATGAGGATGGTCAAGGTACTTTTAAACGCTATAAGAAAAAATCATTTACATGGTATCAACAGGTAATTGCTTCAAATGGTGAAATATTATAAGCACTGTATATAATTAAAAAAGCTAGCAAATCACGAAAGGTTCGCTAGCTTTTTTGTAGATAAATAATCGACATTCATTGATTATTCTCATAATGTAAAAGAGAAATCTTCATTTAAATTCTTTACTACTCAAATCATTTTCTTTTCTTAATGCTATCCAAATACTCATGGAAAGCCTTTTGATCTCGCTTCAAATATCCCATCAAATGATGCTGATCAACAACTCTTACATGATGATTTAACAAAAATTCTAAAATATTATAAATCATTTGATTATCTAGTTTTTCGTTTAATGACATTGATTGTGAGAAACTAAGAAAACACGCTTCCTTAGTATAAAAGCGGATACTTAAATAATACGTATCAAATGAGGACTCCTTTGATTGTTTCCCTTGTGAAAAACGTAATGTAACCTTATCAATATCATGATATGGAATCACTTTATAAACTTTCTTATCATTTCCATATCTTAAAACATTCCAAGCCAGCTTTATACAATCTATAACTGTGGCACCTTCAAAGTACAACATATCATGTTCTCTTAGTTCCATATATTTAAACTGTGTGATACTTATTTGCAATATGAAACAAAATGGTGTAAAAATAAGTGCAAGTATCAATTCAAATAACGGATTTAGCATAATAGAGTTTGCGCCAGGTTGACTTTTATAATATAGAAAAACTAGTAAAAATACCAAATATATCGTAATACATATGCCAATTTGCGATAGTATGATATATGAGCGTGTTAATTTTTTACCATAGCTAATTTTCTCCATCAGATAGCCTCCCTTTTTGTTACTTCCATCATACATCAAGTACCAAACTATTACAAATAAAATACATATAACATCTTTTCTATGTATTGATTATAGAAATTTCTTTTATCAATGAAAAAAAGGAAAGACGAATTTTTGTCAATCCTTTAAATGATTCTGCTACAGGCGAGCACCACAAGAACACATATAATATGCCTCTTCATCTACCACTTTAACATTTTGTTTTTGATATTCTATTATTTCTTTCCAACCAGTAAATTCTCTATCTACTTTATAACTCCATCCACAACCGCAGACATCTCCACAATGTATAAAGCAATCCTCCTCCAAATCAAATCTAGCATGACAATGATTACATTCGTACCAATCGTCAATAATTTCATATTGTGCTTCATGTACTGTGACAGGAACTTCACGCTCTTCTGTATGACTCTTTTCAGGTACATATATGTCATAACTATGTTCATGTACAGGTTCTTTTGGTTTAGTATTCGTATTGCTGTTATCAGAATTGCTTATACTGTTGTTGCTACTTGGTTTATTATTGGAAGAATTATTGTTTCCTCCACTTGGTTTACTTGAAGAACTGCTTTGACTAGAACTGTTTTCAGTATTTGGTTTATTTTCCGCAACTTGTTGATTGTTGTTCGTTACCGTTTCCTTTACTTTATCATCTTTATTGCTCTGTTTTGTTTCTTCATTCGCTTGTTTCTTATTTTTGATTGAAACCGTTGTTTTTACTTTTACGATGATCTCATCAGCGTTTGTATCAAATGTTAATTTCACATCTTTGTTTTTCTTAAGGAATGTATTCAGGCCATCACCTTTCAATGTTATCGTATAAATGACTTCATATTTGCCTTCTTTAGAAGAATCAATCTTACTATCGTCAATTTCCACTTTTTCTACAATACTATCATCTACGGATACAAGTTTTTTCAAATCTACCTTAGCGCCTTTTTCTCTTTCATAATCTTTGATCCCTTTGATAATTTCTTTATCAATCAAAGGCTTGATTTCATCCAGCTTGACTTCCTTCTCAATTTTCTTTTGTTTCTGCTCAATTTGCTCAGTCTGCTTTGGTTCTGTGTCCTTATGACTGCCAGATTGCACCGCAAACCAAATGCCCCCAGCAACTAAAAGTACAATAACAACTACACCAGATATAACGATTCTTTTGTTGTTTTTGATATACTCTTTCATCTTTTCCATTTGTGTAAAATCTCCCTTTTCTTTCTTATTTTTTTTACAATTGCTTTCTTAATATATCATACCATGTTGTGAATATATGCACAATATCAATTTAGACATATTAATTCTATAATCTGATTAAGGAGTTGATTACGATTATAGATTACAGTCCATTATGGAAAACCATGAAGATCAAAGGTGTTTCACAATATAGATTATTGAAATCCGGAATTGATAATCGAACTTTAGATACTTTAAAGAACAACAGAAATATAACGTTACTTACACTAGAAAAGTTATGCAATATTTTAGATTGCACGCCGAATGATATTGTTACATTTGTGAATGATATTTCTCATGGAAAATAACGAAAAGGATATTTCACAGCGACTTGTATTGATATGAAATATCCTTTTTCTTTTTGTATATCAGTTTTCGTAATAAAGGTATTCTTAAAATAAACACAAATACTTTCCATTTCTCAATGTTTTATTTTTTGAAATCTCTTGAAGATCATATATCATGGAAGGAACTTTCTGAAATTCAATCAAGCTCAATTCATGATGCCCACACATGGCATGATCTGATGGCTGCATCTTATAAGCGGTTAAGAAACATACTACTTTCGCATGACATTCTTGTATGGATGCAGGAAGAATCACGCCATCTTCTATCCAAGCGATATGGGAATATATTTTTCCCATTGGAATATTTTGTTCTGTATAACTATGATGAAAAAGCATACAGTTTTCTTTACTAATATTATCTTTATACACCTGATAAGCTTCAGGCCATAACATGCCATCATTCTTAATGTTTTCAAAAATCTCTGGTATAATCTTTTGTTTCACAAACGCAGGTTGATATCTTGCCCACAATACTAATTTATCTTACATAAATACCTCTTATTTATTTTTTCTACTCATTATGATAAGTGCTGTTAATATCAAAGCACACCCAATTATTTTTGATAATGTTAAGGCTTCTCCTAATATCAGCCAGCCACATACAACAGAAGTGATCGGTTCAAATAAACAAAATAATGATGCTGTACTGCTTCCCAAATATTGAATCCCTTTTTGTAGAAGCACCACTGCAAGAAAGCTGGACATGATGGCAAGTACAATCAACAATCCATATGCTTCCCATGGCATTACAAAATGGATAGGATAAACAATAGAGCACACAAGTGTTTCTATAGCGATAAATGCTGCCAGATAGAACGATACTTTATAAGCATTTTCATGTGCTAATCGTGTTTTTTCAAGCTGTACCATATAGAATGCATATGTGAACGCAGATGCAATCGCCATAATCAGCCCTATAGGTTTTGCATTTGCGCTTAAGTCAAAGAAGCATAATGCCCCTAGTAAAGCTAACCCAAGAGCAACTTGTTTTTGTTTAGATATCTTTTGTTTATAGATGAAAAAGCATAATAATGACACAAATACCGGATATAGGAAATGAAGGGTTGTTGCACAGCCAATATCAATGTAGTTATAAGATGAAAACAGAAGAATCGTGGTTAGTCCACTGCCAAGTATCGCGATAATTGCGACGTTTTTTAGATCAAATTTTGAGATATGAAAGGATATTTTTTGATTATACATAATTATGGCAAGAATAGGTAGCACAAACAAGGAACGAAAGAATACGACGGTCATAGATGTTGCGCCATAGTCATAAATCATGGTTGTTAGAAGTGGCGTTAAGCCAAAAAGTATGGCAGATAATATTGTCGCAAATATCCCTTTTATACGCATATCCTTCCTCCTCGTATCGGGTTTTATTATACCGTATTGGCTTATAAAGTGAAATAGATTATGGCATTATTCTTACCATAATCTAATTTTTTATTGATATCTATGCTTACTATTACTCTTTCATTTATTTATATTCTCAAAAATTTTTATGTAAATATCCTTATCAGCTTTCATCAACGTAAGCCATCTACTTTTTACTTTAACTTAATCCTGATAATGAACGCATAACTAAGTCAACATCACGATTTTCTAATTCCTGAATGATGTGTAAATAAGTTTTTTGTGTTGTATTCATACTTGAGTGGCCCAACCTTCTAGCCACACTTGCGATAGACACCCCTGCAAACAACAATATTGATGCGTGTGTATGTCTTAATCCATGAACAGATATCACCGGCACATTGGCTTTTTTACAATATCTACTTAAAATATCATTCACTGTAGAATTATAAACCTTTCCTTTAACAAAAATTGGTTCTTCCTCTGGTAATCCTTTAATTAATTCAGAGAATTGAATAACCAATTGCCAGTCAATTTGAACTTTTCTTACTGAAGATTTATTTTTCGTTGGCAAAAATCCTCCGTCTCCTTTATAATTCCAAGTTTTGCTTACTGAAACTGATTGATGTGCAAAATCAAAATCTTTTGGTGTTAATGCCAACGCTTCAGAAAATCTCAAACCTGTTTTCGCAACTAATAGAATAAACCAATCCCAATTAATTTCTGATTTCAAATCTAAAATTGAAATTAATGTATGTAGTTCAAATTGATTCAAATACTTTATCTTCTTATTTTCATTAGGCGTTTTCCCTTTAATTATCGCTTTACGTGTAGGATCTCTTGGAATTATTCCTTCGTCTACGGCATCTAATATTGCGCCTTTGAGTTGATGATGAAAGTCCATAGTAGTTTGCCTTTCGTGTGTAATGGCATAATCATTTAAAAGTTGTTGATATGTTATTCTACTTAAGTCACATACTTTTAAATCAGGAACAAGTTTAACTAACCATCGCTGAGTCATCAAATACTTGTCTAATGTTACCTTTCTTATTGCACCTTCCTTGTATACAGAAATCCATTTTGCATAATACTCACAGAATAACTCCGTGTTTTCAACATTTTCTAACATTTTTTCCTCCATTTTTATCTAGATGGCTTACGCTTGATGAAGGGTGATAAGGTGATCAAGCTTATTGAAATACGCTCCAATCCTTTCCTGTTCATCTAATGTTGGAAGCATTGCATTCATTGCTTTTAAGTCGGCAAAAGGTGGAATATTTTTCATAGCGGAACCATTACTATGTTCTTTTGAAAAATCATCAATCATGTTAGTAAAAAGTAATTTATATAATTCTTTTGATATTATTTTCTCATTTACCCTTACTCTCATAAGAGCTTGATTTATAACTCCGACCTCGGAATTATCGGGTAATTCGTACATTTCTCCAATAGTTCCTGCACAAGAAACAAGAATATCTCCACCATGTGTTTCAAATGCTTTTAATTCGTTTGCATATTCTTTTGTGATAAAATATCTTTGCAATTTCCAATTTTTACCGATAGCATTTTGCTGTTCGTAAACCTTAACTGAGTTTTCACTTTTTGGAACAAAAATCTCTTTTTTTAATGCACTTCCAAATGGACCTTTTTTATAATCAGCGATCTCTCCTAGCTTACGCTGTTCCCAATCATCATGAAATCCTTTGAAACGAAGAGCGGGTTTTTTTGATTCTTCCATATTACTTACCCATTAAAAGTGATTTAAATTCACTTAAGCCTTTCATATCAAATTCATTACCTTCCAAATCATCAATCATAGCACATAATTGTTTCTCCGTTTCCCTAATCTGCGATTCAATTTCAAAATAAGTTGTTCCATATTTATTTTGTAGATTTTGTATTTTTGATACTAAGTGATCTACGATAGCGTTTGGTAACCTAAACAAATTTTCAATTAAGCTTTCAATCCATTTTATCTCCAATAATGCATAAACTTCATCATTTGATAAATTCTCTATCGTTTCCTTGGTTAATTTAATAAGATTTGTGGTTTCACTTTTTATTTGCGATTTTAGCTCTTTTTCTTCTTTAACTAAACTTTCTACCTCAGATAATTTTTCTTTAAATGCAATTGTTTCATTTGACTGTGTTTCTGATTGAAGCTCTTTTAATTTTTTTGTTACTTCTTTTGTGACAAAAGCATCATTGCTTTCATTTAAAACATCTGTTTCTTTTTCTTCTTCTGTCATTGAGTCTATAATTTCTTCATAGCAAGATGGAATCTGAGATAATCTGTTTTCTTTATTTTTTAAAGCCTGATATTCATCATACAATAGCTCTTTTTGTACTAATTCAAATGGTATAATATGACCTACCCATCCATTTTGAATTTCTTGTTCCTTTCCATCTTTCTTTTTTATAATCAAATTAGGATCAACTTTTTTCGTTGCCTCAAAGCCTTCAGTCTGAATAATTTCTAGATCAATCGCTATGTTTGTCCAACTTTCATGTAATAACTGATATGCTGCATATTTATCAATTATAGGCATTTGTGACAGACGTGAGAATATATCTTCACTTATTAGACTTTCTGTTTTTGAGATTTCTACATTCATCATCTTCTCGATTAATTCCTTTTTTAGATAGATTCGGAAATCATCAAAGGCTTGTTTAAATTTATTTTCAAACATGACCACATCTGGATGTTGTTTGATTGAGGTTTTAATATCTTCAACTACTAAATCCACATAAGGCTTATCACTTGTGGAAAATAGAGTAGTTTTCAGTGTAGGAAACGCTTGCCAGTATTCATCTAATTCATTTAATTCAGATACTGGAATGCCACCAAACATCGAAGCATATATATCCCAACTTTCCACACTTTCTGATGAATCAACGTAACGAGGTATATTTAAATTATAATCATTAGATCTAATTTCTTCACGACTTACAACACGGGAAAATTTATCAATACTTTCTCTTTTCATTACTGTATCTGAAATTTTCTTGATATCCGATGCACGTAATACATTATTTTTCCCTTCTTTTGCGAATCCTTTTGATGCATCAATAATTAATACATTTGTATTCTCTCTCTTTTGCTTTAATACAATGATGATTGTTGGTATACCTGTTCCATAAAATATATTTGCAGGTAAACCTATAATCGTATCAATATGATTGTTTTCAATCAAATTTTTACGTATAACGCCTTCCTCTCCACCTCTGAATAATACACCATGAGGTAGAACTATCGTCATGATTCCATCAGGTTTGACATGGAATAAATCATGAAGAAGAAATGCATAATCTGCTTTTCCTTTTGGTGCTAAGCCAAAACGAGCATATCTTGGATCATGTTCTTTATTTGTAGGATCCCACGATTGTGAATATGGTGGATTAGAAACGACAGCATCTATATATAGTGGATCATACGTATTAGCAGGATCATTTTCATCGAAGTATGGCCAATCATCTTCTAGCGTATCTGCATTCCTTGTGACGATATTATCTGGTTTTATTCCTCTCATTACAAGATTCATACGAGTCAAGTTATATGTGTTTTCTTTTAATTCTTGTGCATAATACTTTATATTATTGCTGTCGTTCATATATTTTGATACACTATGCCCTATATTTATCAATAATGAACCTGACCCACTTGTAGGATCATATATTTTTATTTCATTTTTACCTTTTAAATGATTTGCGACAATTTCAGACATTAACAGAGATACTTCATGTGGTGTATAAAATTCACCTGCTTTTTTACCAGCATTGGCAGCAAACCTACTAATTAAAAATTCATAAATAAATCCCAATACATCATATCCCTGTTTACTGTCCATTGGAATATCTTTGATTAATTGTAATAAATCTCTTACTGCTTTTGTTTGTGATCCTGAGCTATCCCCTAATTTGCTTAAGCCTGTTTGTAGTGTATAAAAAACTCCATCAAATACTTTTTTATGAGATACATATATTTTTCTACTAAATGCGGACAATGCATCTCTAACATTAGAAATATCAAAATCTCTGCCCATATGAATCCATGTGGAAAATAAGTTTTGATAGGAGATAAAATATCCTACATTCTTTTGAATATATTCGACTGTTTCTTCATCTTTTTCTGTTAGTTCTTTAATATCCTCATCACTAAAGTCATTTTCTTTCAAAAACTTTATTTCTTGATCAGATAGATATTTGTAAAAAATGAAGCCAAGAATATAATCTTTATATTCGTTTGCCTCTATTTTAGATCGCATTTTATTTGCGGATTCCCATATTTTATTTGCAAGTTGTTGTTTATTCATTTTTGTTTTTGTTCCTTCCTGTCTTGTATCATTATTATCATATATATATTAAATCATCATTTAATAAATTTCATCACTTCCCTTAGGTATATATTATATCTTTTTTATTCATGAAAATATATTGTCACTTTATCCTTTATTTACTTTTTTCAATTTTATAGCAATATTTCCATAAAAAGGATCAAATCCTTCGCATATATCTTCATAATCCCTTAAAATATATGTTTCATTTCGGTCAAAACCAATAACTTCAAAAGATATCGTCATATAATCACAGCTATTGATAATAGAAAATGTATTTTGCTTAATTGAGCATAGAATTGGTTTTCCTTTTAATGCCAAAAATACTTTATTAATTTTTATACTTTCAATTGTTGATTTTATTATTAAATCTTCCACAATTACCTGAAAATTATAAAATCCTTGTTTTTCAAACTTTTCCATGATCTTTAAACAAACTAAGTCTGTTGTATCTATTTGAAGTAAACCAAATTGAAATTTTTTGTGATAGTCAACATTTGAAACTAAAGATATATTATTTTGACTTTCTGAAAACATAGGCACTGTTTTTGTTTTAGCCTTTTTCTTCTTTTTATTATTCTCTTTATTGGGTTGCTTAATTTCCTCCAATATTTGTTTCTTATCTTTTTCTCTGTATTTTATACAATGTGCAGAGCCCTTGCATTGTTGTGCATAAGCCCAACACGTTCCTTCATCATAAAATTTACAATTCTTTTTTTGCCTCCTATCATCCCCACTCTGTCGATGCACTCTTTCAACATGCCATGGAATGCTAGTCATTCTATTTACCCCCACTTTATCAAGCTCCTTCATTAGTATATAACGTTCTGAATTGCAACCAATTGTTAGCGATTACATCGTATCATGAATTGTTAAAATAAACAATAGATCCTTAACTTTCACTTTTTTATGACTAAAGCCTGATTCCTTAAAACAATGACTTTAATAGTTTTATAATCTATAGCATGTTCTGGAATTAAAGCAGAAATATCATCAACATCAATATAGTCAAAAATGGTTTAAACAGAATAAATATTGGTAGAGTGTATGAGATGAATTACTTCTATACTTGATGTATTTGGTAATTCTAGTGATTGCTTCATCTCTATTCATAACAGATCACCAACCTTTCACAATAGTGCTTTCAATAAAGACGATGTTATAGTAAAATATGTTTAGTAATTTAGCTAGCTTATTTTCAAAGTTCCTACAGAACAAATTAATTCAATAAAATACGAAGTAAAAATTAGACAATAAAAAGAAGAAAGGATGAGAATAATGAATAATTTACTAGATTTTAACCAAAAGCAGGCAGAAGTCCCCCACTTCAACGGCGATAAGTAAGTGGTGGGATGAATGCAGCAATATGTAATTTTTTATTATTATTTTTTCTTTTTTTCTATAGCTATTACAACTATTCTGTGTTATAATATCCTCATCAATTAGCTGGTAGCAGTATGGTCAGTCGATTATAATTAAGGGCGGTGATTATAGTGCAATTAGATAGTAATATGCATTCAGTCTTTTTTCTTCATTATCGTTTGATCTTCACAACTAAGTATCGTAGAGATGTCTTTGACGATATGATCAGTCATCGAGCGATGGAGATTTTTATTCATATCGCTTCAAACTACAATATCACATTAGAAGAATGGAATCATGATGTCGATCATGTCCACATCCTTTTTTCTTCTCACCCAAATTCAGAGCTTTGTAAATTCATCAATGCTTATAAAAGTGCCAGTTCACGCTTGCTAAAAAAAGAGTTTCCTCAGATCCGCGAAAAGCTTTGGAAACAGCAGTTATGGAGTCAAAGCTATTGTTTGATCAGTGTAGGGGATGCGCCTCTTGAAATCATCAAGCAATATATCAAGACACAAGGAAAGCCTGGTGAACAACATGATGATTAAGATGAGAAAAGGATATCAATATGCTATTACTCCTACACAGCAACAAGCACAAAAGATTGAACAGAATATCGGATGTGCACGTTTTATCTACAACAAGCTGCTTGAAGATAAAATAAAGTACTATGAAACAAACAAAAAGTCTATCCGTTTGACACCAGCACCATATAAATCAGAATATCCATTCTTAAAAGATGCAGACTCTATGGCACTTACCAATGCACAGATAAATTTAGAAACAGCATTCAAAAAGTTTTCTGATGAACCTAAAATTGGATTTCCTAAGTTCAAATGTAAGCATAAGTGCAGAGCAAGCTATACGACGAATCGTGTAAATAATAACATCAGGATCACTGAATCAGATCAAAATCACAGGATGTACATCAAGCTTCCCAAACTAGGCGAAGTCAAAATAAAGCTTCATAGGCTCCCACAAGGCAGTTTAAAATCAGTAACTGTATTCAGACAAGCAGACAAATACTATGTATCTATCTTATTTGAAGAAGAAATAGAAATAAGCAAATGCCCGATAATCAAAGGTATTGGCTTAGATTATTCTCAAAAAGAACTGTATGTAAATAGTGAAGGAAATCATTGTGGATATCCACATTATTATCGTGTCAGTGAAAGAAAGCTGGCAAGAGAAAATAGAAAACTATCAAAGATGAAAAAAGGAAGTAATAATTACATCAAGCAAAAAGCAAAGATTGCAAAATTACATTTACATATCGCTAATCAAAGAAAAGATTTTCTACACAAAGAAAGTAGGAAGATAGCCAATTCTTACGATTATGTTGCAGTAGAAGATATTGATATGAAAGCATTGAGTCAGGCACTTCATTTAGCAAAGAACCTATTAGACAATGGATTTGGAATGTTTCGTAAGATGCTGGAATATAAGCTAGAAGAACAAGGGAAAGTCTTAGTCAAGGTAGATAAATGGTATGCAAGTACACAAATATGTCATCAATGTGGATCAAAACAAAAGATGGAATTAAAAGAACGTCAATATATTTGTCCAAAATGTGGATATGAAGCAGACCGAGATGAGAATGCAGCAAAGAACCTAAGAGAAGAAGGAAAACGGATACTAGAAAGTATCTGATGAAAGATAATAAAAAGAACCGAAGGACGAGCGGGGATAGCTTGCGAATGCTTGAAACGATAGTTTCATCGAACAAGAAGCCCCACTTCTATGCTTTGCATAAGTGGTGGGAGTACGTCACTCAACTTATTGAAGTTGAGAAAACAGATGATATTGTTTCTGATTTAAAGAATATTATTGATTTATCACAAAAACAGGCATATCAAGCAATTAATACGGCTTTAGTTTATCGAAACTGGTTAATTGGATATAGAATAGCTGAAGAAGAACTAAAGGATGAAGATCGTGCTGAATATGGAACAACACTTATAAGAAAATTATCAAAAGAACTTACAAATGAGTATGGTAAAGGATATACAAAAACAAATCTTTACAGTTTTTATTCTTTCTATAAAATGTATCCAAACATTTTCCACTCAGTGAGTGGAAAATCTGTTCCATTGCTCAGCTGGACTCATTATCGTACTCTAATACAAGTAAAAGATGATAAAGCACGTAACTGGTATGAGAATGAAGCAATTGAACAAACTTGGAGTGTTAGAACCTTGCAACGTAATATTTCATCACAATATTATTATCGTTTATTAAAATCTCAAGTAAAAGAACCAGTAATCGAAGAAATGAAACAACTTACAGGTAATAGTAAATATGATAAGTTAGAATTTATTAAAAATCCAGTGATTGCAGAATTCTTGTCTTTATCAACTGATACATCATTTACTGAAACACAGCTTGAATCAAGTATTATTAGTAATCTTCAAAAATTCTTAATGGAACTTGGAAAAGGATATGCATTTATCTCCAGGCAACAACATATTCATACAGAAAAACAAGATTATTTTATTGACTTAGTTTTCTATAATTACTATTTAAAATGTTTTGTGCTAATTGATTTGAAAACAGAAAAAGTAACACATCAAGATGTAGGACAAATGGATATGTATGTAAGAATGTATGATGAATTAAAGCGTACAGAAGGAGATAACCCTACTATTGGTATTATTTTATGTTCAGATACAGATGAAGATATTGCTCGTTATTCAGTTTTAAAAGGAAATGAACAGTTATTTGCAAGTAAGTATAAACTATATTTGCCTACGGATGAAGAATTAAGAGCTGAAATTGAAGCGCAAAAGACAATATTTAAATTACAGCATAATGAATAAATAAAAACGACTAATTAAGAAATAGATTCTTGGTTAGTCGTTATCTATATAAAATCACAACTAATTCAATTGAAATAAACTGCAATATTTCCCCTCATATGAAATATTTATGATATCACACGAAAACTCTGCCATTTTTTAGAACGGAAACGATAATAGAATAAACAACCTCTGATTACCCAGTCTAAACACATTGCAAAAGCAATACCAATCACACCCAGATTACATACAATACCTAGAATATATGAGAAAATAAATCTACCAAATATTGTTGAACAAATGGATACAATCATCGTAAATTTCACATCACCAGTTGCTCTTAATCCATCACTTAATGGCCCAGAGAATGGGAATACAAATGCATTACATACATTGTGAATCAATACCAATAAGAACACCAGCTGTTTTGTTTCTTCAGCTAATGCATAGAAGTGCAGGATCAGTGGCATAGCGAGCAAAATCAAAGCATTCCATATGATTGATATTATAAAGGTAATCTTCAACAGCTTTTTGAAATACATCTCAGCCTGTACAATATCATGATCACCCATCACTCTTCCAATGACTGTGATAAATACCGGACTCATACTGATTCCTGTAAGTGCAGCAAGTGACCAGATACTTTGTGCAACACCATTGGCGGCAATTTGATAGGTCCCAAATAATGCCACAATACTGCTTAATGCCACTTTCACAAGTTGGAAGATCCCACTTTCGATACCATTTGGAATCGCAATACTTAATATTCTCTTCAATAAATCTTGATGCCAGCTGATGATCCATTTGACTTGATAATATACCATATTCTTTTTATCAAAACACATTATGGTAATCACAACGGCAGAAAAGATTCTTGCCAGTAAAGAAGGGTATGCGACACCGGCAACACCGGCATGTAAAACAAATACCCCAATACAGTTTCCAATAACATTAATGATATTAGAACCAATAGAAATATACATGGTTGTTTTCGTTTTCCCAAAACTGCGATATACAGCAGCACCAGCATTATATACGGCAAGTGCTGGATAAGAGTAAATAGAGATACGTAAATATGTCATGCAGGATGCCATTACAGCAGGCTCAACATTTCCAAATAATAAACTTAATATGGAACGTGCATTTATCAGAATACACAAGGATATTACAATGGAGAAAAGAGTGGAAAACATCAATAGCTGACTTGCGGACATGCCCGCATGTGTACTGTCTTTTCTTCCGATATATTGACTAATGACAACAGCTCCCCCTGATGCCAGTGCCGTGAAAAGATAAATGAATACTGTATTAAACATATTGACCAAGGATACCCCGGAAACAGCGGCTTCTCCCGCAAAACTTATGATAAATGTATCCGCAAGACCAACCAGCATAACCAGCAGCTGTTCCATAAACAAGGGGAGTATCATTTTCTTTAAATCTTGATTTGTGAACATAAATTACCTTCCTTTTTCTATAAATTTGCGCAAATAAAAGGAAGTATCAATTCTTCCTATTTATTTTGTGCCATCACACCAACAAGTGGATGTGGTTTATATAATTCTTCCAGATAGTTGATTTCATCTTCTGACAACTTCAGATCAACTGCCTTTACAGCGCCATCAATATGATGCAATTTCGTTGCGCCAACAACTGGAGATGTTGTTTTTGTGAGTAGCCATGCGATAGATATTTCACTCATGGATACATTCCTTTTTATCGCTAATTCTTCTACTCTTTTGATAATTTCTAAATCTATATCTGCACTTGCATCATATTTGCCTTTCGCAAATTGATCTTCAACCAACCGTTTTGATTGTTCTCCTGCTTTCTTTGCCAAACGACCAGAAGCTAATGCACTGTATGGTGTTAATGCGATATTTTCTTCTTTACAATAAGGTACCATTTCTCTTTCTTCTTCTCTAAATATCAGATTATAATGCCCCTGAATAGAAATAAATTCTTCCCAGCCATTTGCTCTGGCAATCATATTCGCCTTCGCCAGTTGATATGCGTAACAATTAGAAATACCGATATATCTTACTTTTCCCTGTTGAATCACACGATGTAGTCCTTCCATGATTTCTTCAATCGGTGTATGGTAATCCCACATATGATAGATATATAAATCTACATAATCCATGCCTAAGCGTTCCAAGCTTGCATTTAAACAGTTTTCTACGTGTTGTTGTCCAGAAATATGTTGGTTGATTTCCTCCTGTGTTCTTGGTGTGAACTTTGTCGCAATGATTACATCTTCCCGTTTTGCGAGTTCTTTGATTGCTTTTCCCAGATAGATTTCACTTGTGCCATTTTGATATGCCATTGCTGTATCAAAGAAATTGATTCCAGATTCTAATGTATGCTGGATAATCTGTTTACTATCCTCATATGGAAGTGTCCATGTGTGCATGCCTTGTTGTGCATCGCCAAATCCCATACAGCCTAGACATATTCTTGATACCTGTAAATCTGAGTTTCCTAATGTGATATATTCCATCGTTATCCTCCTATTACTTTACAATGATATTGTAATGCGAAGTTCTCAATAAATCTAATACTTCATTTCTATTTACAATCATGCTTTTCAGGCATGATATCTTAGAAGGAAGCGGAAGTGAGGAATGCTTAATATAAAAAATATGGAATGTATAAACATCCCATATGATTGAATTATCGTTGTACTCTGCCTGAGCCATCGCCATTGGCTAGATTTTCTACTTCTTTTACACTGACTCGATTATAATCTCCTTCAATACTGTGTTTTAAACAGCTTGCCGCTACCGCAAATTCGATCGTATCCTGTGGCTTTTTCTTCATAAGCATCGCATAGATCAAACCTGCGCCAAAGGAATCTCCACCACCGACACGATCAACGATGTGTACAGGGTATTTCTTTGAGAAATAGGCTTCATCATTTGTATATAGCATCGCTGCCCAGTTGTTGTCGGATGCAGAAATGCTTTCACGTAAAGTGATGGCCACTGCTTTACATCCAAAGCGTTTCGTTAATTGTTTTGCGACATCAATATATCCTTCATGGTTTAATTGTCCACTTGTGATATCTGTATTGCTTGCTTTGATACCAAATACTTTTTCAGCATCTTCTTCATTGGCGATACATACATCGACATAGTTCATTAGTGCTCCCATGACTTGTCCTGCTTTTTCACTTGTCCATAATTTCTTACGGAAGTTTAGATCACAAGAAATCATAACACCTTTTGCTTTTGCGGCTTTGCATGCTTCTAATGTAATAGCGGCAACATCATCACTTAATGCAGGTGTGATTCCTGTAAAATGGAACCAGTCCACACCTTCAAAAATCTTTGCCCAGTTGAAATCTTCTGGTATTGCTTCTGCGATGGCAGAATGTGCACGATCATAA
>ENA-OWPJ01000266-OWPJ01000266.1-human-gut-metagenome-genome-assembly--contig:-NODE-266-length-64317-cov-7.94121_pt1 | contig 64317 bp, 49 predicted proteins | sample MGYA00248264_ERZ651846 | MGnify/ENA primary metagenome ERZ651846 (study PRJEB26924, sample SAMEA4378271) | human gut metagenome | biome: human gut; feature: human-associated habitat; material: faeces...
ATTGTGGAAATTGTGACAACTGTTTAAACCCTAAAAAACAAGTGGAGGCTCAAGAATTATTGTGTGCTGTGATCGAAACAATCATAGCGGTAAAAGAAAATTTTAAGGCAGATTATATTATTGATGTCCTGCAGGGACGCGAAACGTCTGAAGTTCAGGCACACTTACATGAAGATCTGGAAGTGTTCGGATCAGGAATGGGAGAAGAAGACAAAACCTGGAATGCCGTGATTCGTCAGGCGTTGATAGCCGGTTATCTGAGTAAGGATGTAGAAAACTACGGTTTGCTGAAAGTGACCGATGCAGGAAAGAAATTCCTCAAACATCCCAAGTCATTCAAGATTACCGAGGACAATGACTTTGAAGAAGTGGAAGAAGAAACACCGGCAAGAGGTGGAGGTTCGTGTGCAGTCGATCCGGTTCTTTATTCTATGCTGAAAGATCTCCGGAAAAAGTTATCGAAGAAACTGGAAGTGCCTCCTTACGTGATTTTCCAGGATCCCTCTCTTGAAGCGATGGCTACTATCTATCCTGTGACGCTCGAAGAACTTCAGAATATCCCGGGCGTAGGTGCCGGAAAAGCCAAACGTTACGGCGAAGAATTCTGCAAGCTGATTAAGAGACATTGCGAAGAGAATGAGATTGAACGTCCGGAGGACTTACGGGTACGCACTGTCGCCAACAAGTCGAAGATGAAAGTGGCCATTATTCAAGCCATCGACCGTAAAGTGGCTCTGGATGATATCGCACTTTCCAAGGGCATTGAGTTCAGCGAATTGCTGGATGAAGTGGAAGCGATCGTTTATTCGGGTACTAAGTTGAATATCGACTACTTCCTGGATGAGATCATGGACGAAGATCACATGCTCGACATCTACGATTACTTCAAAGAGTCGACAACAGATAAGATTGACGACGCTCTTGATGAACTCGGGGACGAATTTACCGAAGAAGAAGTCCGTCTGGTTCGTATCAAGTTTATCTCCGAAATGGCTAATTAAAAAAGCGAAAAAAAACTTGCGTGCACTTATGCAGTCTTGAATAAAAACTGTATATTTGCACGCAATAATTTTTAAACGCATAGCCCTATGTCATTTATTGCCGATAAGATTGTAATGGATGGATTAACTTATGACGACGTATTGTTGATCCCCGCTTATTCTGAAGTTTTACCACGCACTGTCGATCTCTCGACAAAGTTTTCAAAAAACATTGAGTTAAAGATTCCGTTTGTAACTGCCGCCATGGACACGGTTACCGAAGCCAAGATGGCCATTGCCATTGCGCGCGAAGGGGGAATTGGCGTGATCCATAAGAATATGTCCATTAAGGAACAGGCTAAGCAGGTGGCTACTGTGAAGCGTGCTGAAAACGGTATGATTTACGATCCTGTCACTATTAAGCAAGGGTCTACCGTGCGTGATGCTCTCGCCCTGATGTCCGAATACAAGATCGGCGGCATTCCGGTAGTGGATGACAATAGATATTTGGTCGGTATTGTAACGAATCGTGACCTTCGTTTCGAACGTAACATGGATAAACGTATCGACGAGGTAATGACAAAAGAAAATCTGGTTACCACCAATCAGTCTACCGATCTGGAAGCAGCTGCGCAAATTCTGCAACACCATAAGATTGAGAAGCTGCCGGTAGTCGATAAAGAAGGAAAACTGATCGGGCTGGTTACTTACAAAGATATTACAAAAGCCAAAGATAAACCTATGGCTTGCAAAGATTCGAAAGGCCGTCTGCGTGTAGCTGCCGGTGTAGGTGTGACTGCCGACACTTTCGACCGTATGCAGGCGTTGGTGGATGCCGGTGCGGATGCCATCGTGATCGATACGGCTCACGGACACTCAAAGGGAGTGATCGACACCTTGCGCGAAGCGAAAAAACGTTATCCCAATATTGATATTGTGGTTGGTAACATTGCTACGGGCGATGCAGCCAAGGCCTTGGTGGAAGCCGGCGCTGACGGTGTAAAAGTAGGTATCGGCCCGGGTTCCATTTGTACGACACGTGTGGTTGCCGGTGTAGGCGTACCGCAACTTTCGGCTGTTTATGATGTAGCCAAAGCCTTGAAAGGTACAGGTATCCCTTTGATTGCCGATGGCGGACTCCGCTATTCGGGTGATGTGGTGAAAGCTCTGGCTGCCGGAGGATACTGTGTGATGATCGGTTCATTGGTTGCCGGTACAGAAGAAAGTCCGGGCGAGACGATTATCTTCAATGGACGTAAGTTTAAGTCATACCGTGGTATGGGTTCTCTTGAAGCGATGGAAAATGGTTCGAAAGACCGCTATTTCCAAAGTGGCGAGATGGATGTGAAGAAGTTGGTTCCGGAAGGCATTGCTGCCCGTGTGCCTTATAAAGGAACTTTATATGAAGTGATTTATCAGCTGACCGGTGGTTTGCGTGCCGGTATGGGATATTGCGGTGCTCCTGATATCGAGAAACTGCATGATGCCAAGTTTACTCGCATCACCAATGCCGGAGTAATGGAAAGCCATCCGCACGATGTGACGATTACAAGCGAATCGCCTAATTACAGTCGTCCGGAATAACAGCCTGTTTATCGGGCGTTTGGCCGTTGCCGTCTGGTTGCTGTTCTACCACAGATTACACGGATTAACACAGAACTTTTAATCTTCAATATCAATGAGATAAATTATCAATCTGTGTTAATCCGTGTCCTTTGTAGTGAACTCGATTTATTTTATTCCGATATGAATATCTCAACGTAGAATGGTATGAAGAAGATTCTGGTTGGTGCACTGACCTGTTTGTTTGGGTTTATTGCCGGCTATGCCCGGCAAGATCCTGTGTTGATGCGGATCAATGGACAAGACATTTCCCGCTCGGAGTTTGAGTCTTTCTATCATCGGAATAAGCCTTCGGGAGTATCCGGGAAAGAAGCCTTGAAGGTTTGTGTTGATCTCTTTGTCGATAAGAAGTTGAAACTGCACGCGGCACAGAGAGCCGGGTTGGATACTCTCTCTGCCTTTCGTGCGGAGATGGACAACTACCATCGGTCATTATCTAAATCCTATCTTACAGATTCGTCTGCAGAGGAAGCCTGTGCCAGAAAGCTTTACGATCAGATGAAGAGCCGCTCCATAGCCGGCGAGGTCCGGGTTATGCATATTTTCCGTTATCTTCCCCAGACGGCCCTGCCCCATCATTTGCGGGAGGCGCAGGCTTTAATGGACTCTCTTTACAATGTATTGAAGACAAATCCCGATACCGATTTCAAGACTCTGGTAGACCAATATTCTGATGATAAGGCAGAATCCTGGATCAGTTGGTTGCAGACACCACAGGAATTTGAGGAGGTCGCTTTCTCTTTGAAGGATGGCGAATATTCCCAGCCGTTTTTTACTCCTAAAGGACTTCATATCGTTAAAGTGACGGGCAGACGCGAACTCCCTCCATTTGAACAGATACGGGACAGGCTAATCCGTAAACTGTCCCATCGTCCGGGTGCGGATAAAGGGACCGAAATCCGGGTAAACAAACTGAAGGAGAGCTATCGGTATACTCCGGACAAAGCGGCGATGGAAGAGTTGCTTTCTCAAGGCAAGACCTCCCGTACTCTTTTTACGCTGGACGGTAAAAACTTTACAGGGAAGGACTTTGAGCGGTTTGCCGCTGCCCATCCTATGGGGACAAAGAGGCAGTTGGATGCTTTTGTGGTAAAATCAATTCTCGATTATGAGAACAGTCGCCTTGAGCAGAAACATCCTGAGTTCCGCAGGACACTGCAAGAACATCGTGATCATTTGCTGTTGGCCGCTATTACCCGCCGGGAAACCCATCAGGTCAGCCTGGCAGATTCTGTTGCACTGAAGAACTTCTTCAAGGAGCACCGGGCCGATTACAACTGGGATTCACCCCGCTACAGAGGTGCGGTGTTGCACGGAACCCATAAGAAAACGCTGAAGAGCACCCGTAAATTTCTGAAAAAACTTCCGGAAGAAGAGTGGAAAGATGCCATTCGCCTGACATTTAATACCTCTGCTTCACCGGCTGTCATCCGTATAGAACAAGGGACCTTTGCCGAAGGTGACAATGTTTTTGTCGATAAGTTAGTGTTTAAAAAAGGAGACTTCGAACCATTAAAGTCCTATCCTTTTACCGTTGTTTTGGGTGAGAAAAAGAAAGGTCCGGAGTCCTACAAAGAGATTGTTTCCCGTTTGATCGAAGATTATCAGAATCATCTGGATGCACTTTGGGCAGAGCGTCTCAGGGCTTCTGCTAAGGTTGAAATTAACCAAGAGGTTTTAAAAACGGTTAATAATCACTGAAGCAACGAATTATTGTATTATCTTCGTACCTTAAATTAAGTATAATTCAGTTGACAATGCGAAAAACGGACCTTCTGCTAATCTCTCTCCTTTTCTGTGTGTCGTGTACTGACAAGCATGATCACAAAGGACAGACTCCTTTGGTAGAGGTCGATGGAAACTTTTTGTACAAAGAGGACCTTCAGGCCGTGTTCCCCGCCGGTTTGTCGAAAGATGACAGTCTTCTTTTCGCCGAGCACTACATTCGTAGCTGGGTTGAAGATGTTTTGTTGTTTAACCAGGCGCAAAGCAATATTCCCGACAACGGCGAAATCGATAAGTTGGTCGCAAATTACCGGAAAGCATTGATCATGCATACTTATCAACAAGAACTAATCAGCCAGAAATTGTCGGGCGAGATCCCCGAACAGGAAATAGCAGACTATTACGAAAAGAACAAAGAACTGTTTAAACTGGACCGTCCGTTGATGAAAGGTCTGTTTATCAAGGTTCCCCTTACTGCTCCCCAATTGGGAAATGTCCGTAAGTGGTATAAGACGGAAACTCAGGATGCCGTTGAGCATTTGGAGAAGTATAGTTTGCAGAATGCTGTGAAGTATGAGTATTTTTATGATAAATGGGTGCGGGTAGCCGATGTACTTGATATGATCCCGTTGAAAGCGGAATCCCCGGAAGCCTATATGGATAAGAACCGTCATATCGAACTGAAAGATACGGCATTCTACTATTTTCTGAATATCAGCGATTTTCGTGTGGCAGGCGAACAGGAACCTTACGAGTTTGCCCAACCGAAAGTTAAAGATATGCTTGTCAATATCAAGCGGGTTGATTTTATGAAACAAGTAAAGGACGACTTGTACGAACGTGCAGTAAAAAGAAAGAAGATTATAAATTATTAAATACACAGAATGAAGAAGTTTGTGAACTTTAAATTTGTTGTTATGTTTGCCCTGGCACTGGTTGCTAACGTGGCATCCTATGCGCAGGACAATGTGATTGACGAAGTGGTTTGGGTCGTTGGTGACGAAGCCATCCTGAAGTCCGATGTGGAAGAAGCACGACTGGCCGCTTTGTATGAGGGGCGTAAGTTTGATGGTGATCCTTATTGTGTGATTCCCGAAGAGTTGGCGGTACAGAAACTTTATATGCACCAGGCTGTGCTCGATAGTATCGAAGTTCCTGAATCAGAAGTGATACAGCGTGTCGATTATCAGATCAATAACTATATTCAGGCTTTGGGTAGCAGAGAAAGGATGGAAGCTGAGTTTAACAAGACTTCTACGCAGATCCGCGAAGCCATGCGCGAGAATGCCCGTGACGGATTGATTGTACAGAGAATGCAGCAGAAGCTGGTAGGTGATATCAAAGTGACTCCGGCCGAAGTGCGCCGCTACTTTAAGGATCTTCCTCAGGACAGTATCCCTTATGTCCCTACTCAGGTAGAGGTGCAGATCATCACACAGCAACCTAAAGTGCCCATCTCTGAAATAGAGGATGTGAAAAGACGCTTGCGTGAATATACCGACCGTATCAATAAAGGCGAAAGTGATTTTTCTACGCTTGCCCTGTTGTATTCCGAGGACCGCGGTTCTGCCATCAAAGGTGGTGAAACCGGTTTTATGGGTAAAGGCCAGATGGTACCCGAATACGCTAATGTCGCTTTCAACTTGCAGGACACCAAGAAGATATCTAAGATCGTAGAGTCCGAGTATGGTTTCCATATCATCCAGTTGATCGAGAAACGTGGCGACCGTATCAATACCCGTCATATCCTGTTGAAGCCCAAAGTATCGGATAAGGAGTTGAATGAAGCCAATGCACGTCTTGATTCCATAGCCAACGATATTCGTAGCGATAAGTTTACATTCGATCAGGCAGCCGCTGCTTTGTCTCAGGATAAAGACACACGCAACAATCACGGTCTGATGCAGAATCCGATGAATCAGACTGCTAAATTCGAGATGCAGGATTTGCCGCAGGAGATAGCTAAAGTGGTAGATAAGATGAATATCGGTGAGATCTCCAAAGCTTTCACTATGGTCAACCCCAAAGATGGTAAGGAAGTTTGTGCTATTGTTAAGTTGAAGGCACGCATCAATGGACACAAGGCCACTATCACCGATGACTACCAGAACCTGAAAGAAATTGTGCTCGACAAACGTCGTGAAGAGGCGTTGCAAAAATGGATTGTTGAAAAACAAAAACATACGTATGTGCGTATTAATCCGGCATGGCAGCGTTGTGACTTTAAATATCCGGGCTGGATTAAAAAAGACTGATCCTGATTTGATATGTTTAGATTAAACAAAGAACATAAATTCCACGGCAGGCATAGATTTCTCTTAGCGGGTATTCTATGCCTGCTTGCCGTATGTTTTCTGGTGGCCCAGGACAAGAAACCGCAGCATGACAAGAAGCCACAACAGGAGAAGAAGGCTGAACCGGAAAAGCCAACGGGAAATAAAAAGACCCGTGTCGATTTGCTCCATGCCGATCGGGGGCAAGCCGATAAACTGGCGCGTCCTGATGTTCAGGTGCTGATTGGTTCGGTTAAGTTGCGTCACGACAGCATGTATATGTATTGTGACAGTGCCCTGATTTACGAAAAAACGAATTCATTCGAAGCATTCAGCAATGTGCGTATGGAGCAGGGAGATACTCTTTTCATCTATGGCGACTATTTGTTTTATGACGGCATGACTCAGATAGCGCAACTGCGCGAGAATGTGAAAATGATCAACCGGAATACTACCCTGTTGACAGACAGCCTGAATTATGACCGTCTGTACAATTTGGGTTACTATTTTGATGGGGGTACGTTGATGGATGAAGAAAATGTGTTGACTTCCGACTGGGGTGAGTACAGTCCTGCCACTAAACTTTCTGTTTTCAACCATGATGTCAAGCTCGTGAATCCCCGTTTCGTGCTTACTTCCGACACCCTGAAGTATAGTACGAATACTAAGATTGCCACCATTCTGGGACCCTCCAATATTGTCAGCGATCAGAACCATATCTATTCCGAGCGGGGCATTTACAATACCGTTTCCGGACAAGCCGAACTGCTCGACCGTTCGGTTTTGACCAATGAAGGTAAGAAGTTGACCGGTGACAGCCTTTTCTATGACCGTAAAGCGGGTTATGGTGAGGCGTTCGATAATGTCCAGATGAACGATACTGTCAATAAGAACATGCTTACCGGTGATTATTGTTATTATGACGAGTTGAAGCAGAATGCTCTTGCCACCAAGCGAGCTGTTGCCGTGGATTATTCACGGGGTGACAGCCTCTTTATGCATGCCGATACGTTACTGATGAATAGCTATAATCTCGACACCGACTCCCTTTTCCGTGAGATGCGCGCTTTTCATAAGGTACGTATGTACAGCGCTGATCTGCAAGGCGTTTGCGATTCTTTGGTCTTTAATACGAAAGACTCTTGCCTCACCATGTATCGCGATCCTATTATTTGGAACGAAGGGCAACAACTGCTGGGAGAAGAGGTTAAGGTATATATGAACGACAGTACGATTGATTGGGCTCATATCATCAATCAGGCGCTTACAGTGGAACAGAAAGACTCCATTCATTTTAATCAGATCTCAGGAAAAGAGATCAAGGCCTACTTTGCCGAGGGTGAGGCACGCAAAATAGATGTGATAGGGAATGTCCTTGTAGTATATTATCCTCAGGAGCAAGATAGCACTATGATTGGTATGAACACCTCCGAAACCAGTCTGTTGAATATGTATCTCAAAGACCGGAAAATGCAGAAAATGGTCATGAGTCCCAAATCGAATGGAACACTTTATCCAATGGATCAGATTCCACCCGACAAAATGAAATTGCCCACCTTCAGTTGGTTTGATTATGTCCGTCCTTTGAATAAGGAAGACATTTTCAACTGGAGAGGGAAAAAGGCAGGTGAGGCTTTACGTAAAACAGAGCGCAAGGTCATCAGTGGTCCTAAACGTGAAATAATTAATATGAAATAGCTATGGGAATGTTCAATGTACGAAAGCCGCGTGGATTCAATCATCAATATATCTATGTGGACGAGCGGAAAGAAAAATTGACGAAAATGGAAGAAGATGCCAAGCGTGATTTGGGAATGTTACCCGAAAAAGAATTTTCTCCGGAAGATATTCGCGGAAAGTTCATCGAAGGCACCACACATCTGAAGCGTCGTAAGGAGAGTGGGCGTAAGCCTGCTCATTTGGGTGTCATTCTGGCTATCATTGCCCTGCTTATTTTTCTATGGCATTATTTGCAGACCGGTAGCTGGTCTTTTTAAGTCCTATAAATTAATCAGTCAAAGCTAAATCTATTATGAGCGATATCATTCATTTATTACCCGATTCGGTTGCCAACCAGATAGCTGCCGGAGAGGTGATACAACGTCCGGCATCTGTCATCAAAGAGTTAGTCGAGAATGCCATCGATGCTGAGGCACAAAATATTCATGTATTGGTTACCGATGCAGGCAAGACCTGTATACAGGTGATTGATGACGGTAAGGGAATGTCCGAAACCGATGCACGCCTCTCCTTCGAGCGGCATGCCACCTCAAAGATCCGCGAGGCATCCGATTTGTTTGCCCTTCGCACGATGGGCTTTCGTGGTGAAGCGCTGGCTTCCATTGCCGCCGTTGCTCAGGTAGAGCTGAAGACTCGTCCCGAATCCGAAGAGTTAGGGACCAGGATTATCATTGCGGGCTCCAAAGTGGAGAGTCAGGAAGCAGTGTCTTGTCCCAAAGGAAGCAACTTTTCCATTAAGAACCTTTTTTTCAATATTCCTGCCCGGCGTAAGTTCCTGAAGGCCAACTCTACCGAGTTGAGTAATATTCTGGCCGAATTTGAACGTATTGCCCTGGTACATCCTGAGGTTGCTTTCTCACTGTATAGCAATGACTCCGAACTGTTCAATCTTCCCGCCTGCCATTTGCGGCAACGTATTCTTTCTATTTTTGGTAAGAAGCTCAATCAGCAATTGCTCAGTGTGGAAGTGAACACTACGATGGTGAAGGTTTCAGGCTATGTGGCCAAGCCCGAAACAGCCCGTAAGAAAGGTGCCCATCAGTATTTCTTTGTGAATGGCCGTTACATGCGTCATCCTTACTTCCATAAAGCGGTGATGGATGCTTACGAACAGTTGATTCCCGCAGGCGAACAGATTTCTTATTTCATCTATTTTGAAGTCGATCCTGCCAACATCGATGTCAATATCCATCCTACCAAAACAGAGATCAAATTTGAGAACGAACAGGCTATCTGGCAGATTCTTTCTGCCTCGGTAAAAGAGTCGTTGGGCAAGTTCAATGCCGTCCCTTCTATCGATTTCGATACGGAAGACATGCCTGATATCCCTGCATTTGAACAGAACTTGCCTCCTGCGCCACCTAAGGTGCATTTCAATTCCGATTTCAATCCATTCAAACCTTCGGTGCCCTCTTCCGGCGGTGGCAATTACTCCCGTCCGAAAGTGGACTGGGAAGATTTGTACGGTGGTCTTGAGAAAGCCAGTAAGATGAATCAGCCTTTCGCCGAACCCGATCCCGAACCGGAAGAATTTGCGGTAATTGAAGAGGAAAGTATTGTTACAGCCGCTCCTGCAACTCTTTATGCCGGTGAGTCGGCCATAATGGAGAAGGGGACCCAGCACTTGCAGTTCAAGGGACGTTTCATTCTTACTTCTGTAAAGTCCGGATTGATGCTGATCGATCAGCACCGGGCCCATGTTCGGGTGCTCTTTGACCGGTATCGTGCCCAGATTCAGCAGAAACAAGGTTTCTCACAAGGCGTTCTCTTCCCCGAAATCCTGCAACTTCCGGCTTCTGAGGCAGCCGTATTGCAAGACATTATGGACGATTTATCTGCGGTAGGTTTCGATCTCAGCGATCTTGGTGGAGGCAGTTATGCCATTAACGGAGTACCTTCAGGCATCGACGGACTGAATCCGGTCGATTTGGTGCGCAGCATGTTGCATACCGCTATGGAGAAAGGCAACGATGTCAAAGAAGAAATTCAGGATATCCTTGCGTTGACCCTTGCCCGCGCGGCTGCCATTGTCTATGGGCAGGTGCTGAGTAATGAAGAGATGGTCAGTTTGGTCGATAATCTGTTTGCCTGTCCTTCGCCCAACTATACGCCGGATGGTCGTGTGGTATTGACTACCATAAAAGAAGAAGAGATCGATAAACTTTTCCGGTGATCATCATTCTTCTGTACTTATCAGAGTAAGTATTATGTCAGTTCCACTCTATCTCACACGATCAACAGATTTATATCTGTTTATCGCATCTCCTTTCTAATAGGTTAATAACCAGTAGAATATGCTATTAGTATCCTCCCTGTACGAGCAAATAAAGTTAACTCGTGCAGGAAGGATATTAACTACACGTACATATAAGAAATTAATAACCTCGTACCCCATTCATCACCTGAAAATCTTGTTAATAGTGCTGATAAACATATCCCTAAAAGAATGACATTCTACGAATGATTCGTATATTGCGATATGCTTCTTGAACAGTATGCATTTTGCTTTAAACTAAAATCTATTTTATATGAAGATAAGATATAGTTTTATTTTCTATTTTTTTCTTCTACTTTCCTGTTCTTCTCCTAAAAGACAAGAAATTGTTTTTAATGAAGAAATAACTTCCTCTGAAGAAGTAGACTATCCGCTTACTATTGATCTGGAGGCCTGTATGCGTAACCAGTCATTAAGCATAAAATTGAGTTCCTTTGTGGAAGATGTTTTCTATATTCCTATAAAAAATCAAAGCGAAGATATCTATATACGCTATTTAAGTGGCTTGGAGTACGATGAACAAAGTTGCTTATTTATTCTGAATGATCCCTTTTATGCGTTTACAGTAGATACGTTAGGCCATTTTGTGAATCAGATCGGACGAATAGGGCAGGGTCCCGGAGAGTACAAACAGATTGCCAATATTAGTGTAAACAGCGAGGATAAGCTGATTTATATTAAGACAGTTTATAAACACAATGTAATTACGTATGATTACAATGGACATGTGATTCGTGAATCTTCTCCTATGGGTATCGATTTGTTTACCGAGACTGTTTTTTATTATGATCATGCTCTTTGGGGGATAGGGATACCATATACATCCCGTGTATTGCGAGTGAGAAAGGAAAAGCGTTTATTCTATGGATATGTACTTTTAGACAGCCTTTGTCGGCGTACTTCCTTGCAAACAGCTAACCCGATAGAACCGTATGGAGATTTGGAAGGACTTGAATCCGGTATTTCACAATCCGGTATAAGTATCTATAAGGATGTAGTTTTATTAACTCACAGTGGAGGTGCCCCCTCGGATACAGTTTATACTATCCGGAATAAGCAATTCGTTCCACGTTATTTCTTGAATTATGGCTCTCATCGTCCTGATATAAGTAAAATTTGGTCGCAAGGTGGTGGAAGTAGTTTTAATCATTCATATATTTCTATGAACCAGGCTTTTGAGACAGAACGTTTCTTTTTTATTGAAATTCGTTTCCAGGGGAAGTGTTACATTATTTGCTATGACAAGTATATAGGTAAGGGGTTTTCAATACCAATGACTATCTGTTTGAATGAAAGAGGGACTCCGTTAGCCCAAGGTTTTGAGAATGATATTGATGGGGGACTTCCTTTCTATCCTCAATCTGTGAGTAGTAGCGGAACTTATTGGCTTGCATACGTGAATCCTTCCGATATGAAAGAGATTCTGACAGAAGAATATTTTGCTGCCCACCCTGATATTCTGAACAAAAAAAAGCAAGATGAGCTGAGAGCAATTGTAGCAAATGCTGATGAAGAAGATAATCCCATATTAGTATTACTTAAATTGAGGAAATAAGATTGGTGATGAAAAAAACATTTTAAAGGTAGAATCATAGTTTGGGTCAATGAATGGACGCGAAGTTTTTCTGAATATGCAACTATGGTCCTACAGATGAATCCACGAACGATGACTGTAGAAAGCTCCACTTCAGGAGCAGATGGGAATATTTCACTTTTTACATTTCCTGGAGAAGTCAGGACAATCTATTGGGGGAATAGGAATCTATTATCCTGGTTTTACTCCTACCCAACGAGTAGGGGTGCGTGTAGATTATACCATGGAACCTAAAATTAATGATATAAAGAAAAAAATAGATACCACATATGAGGAGGCAATTATCATTGCGAAACAAGAAAAGTAGATTTCGTTGTATTGATGATTGGTACATTTATAACGTGAACATATTTATTACTTTTGAGTGATTCTTGTGAAAGTGAGAAATAGTTTAGTATTGTGTTTGTATCTTCTATAAATATAGGTGATAGATAGAATCTCTTATATATGGAAATAAGATATTCTTGATAATGCTGATTGGAAAGATTCCTGAATGTAAGCGTTATAATTGATTACTAATACTTCTGAAGAACCATTTGCTTTTGGTAATCTTGTTAATAGTGCTAATAAACATATCCCTGAAAGAATGACATTCTACGAATAATTCGTATATTACAGTATACTTCTTGAACAGTATGCATTTTGCTTTAAACTAAGATCTATTTTATATGGAGACAAGACGTTCTTTTTATCCGTTTCTCTTGCTTTTTTCGGTTGCAATGTTTGCTTCCTGCTCTTCATCTGTACCCAAAGAGGGGGATATAATAGAAGATTCCACTTTTCGTTCTGTTGATTTGCGTATAATAGAGAAGACAAAAGGGACAATGATGTCTTTGGGTGATTTAATGGAATCATACGAAATCATTAGATTGGACAATTATGTGACGGATAATTATATTTTGTTGCGACCTGCTGACGTTGTATCTCCTGTTAAGCTATTTACGCGCAAGGGACGATATGTGGCTGATATTGGCGGAGTAGGTCAAGGCCCGGGAGAGTATTTATATTTATTTTCATGGTTGGTGGATTAGTGGAAAATCCACTCAAAGTAGCCCCCTTAATTCACAGCAATTTGACCCCTGTTAAATTTTTCCATTCTTCCATCCTGTTCATTCTTGTTTTCTTCGTATTCTTCCTGTCAGTTATGCCGGGTTCTACATTAAATTTCGTTTATAAATATAACGATTCTTTTTTACTTTTACATTTGCGTAGCGACTCTCCGAAGAGCTCTATACGTATAGCCTGATGTACAATTCTGTCCAGAACGGCATCGGCAATCGTCTTTTCTCCAATAACGTCATACCAATCCCTTACTGGGACCTGTGATGTTATGACGGTGGATTTTTTACCATGCCTGTCCTCTATGATATCCATCAGGTTCATCCGCCCTTGGGAATCGAAGGGTTGTATGCCAAAATCATCCAGTATAAGCATATCCAACCTCTCGATTTTCTTGAGCTCTTGCAGGATTGTACCTTTTGCCTTGGCAACCTTAAGCATCCCCATAAGTCTGGATGTATTGGCGTATAGTACTTTATATCCTTTCTGGCAAGCCTGGAAGCCAAAAGCGGTTGCCAGATAACTTTTTCCTGTTCCGGCACTTCCGGTAATAAACAGGTCTTTACGTTCCCTGACAAAAGTCAGGTCAGCCAAACGCTGGGTAAGATTCTTGTCCAGCCCCCTTTCCACTGAGAAGTCTATTTCTTCAATGGTGGCCTTGTACCTGAAGGAGGCCTGACGGATAGCTCTCTCTACCGCACGGTTTCTGCGGTCATCCCATTCACTTGAGACCAGCCATGAAACGAACTGGTCGGGTAGTCATGCTCTCTGTCCGATGTGTTTCCAAACTTGTTTTAAAGGCATAATACATACCTTTAAGATTCATTCCTAACATCTTTTCCAATGTGTCCTGATTCATTTCCATATTGCATCTGGTTGGTTTATTGATAAAATAGTAATTATCTTCCTATATAATATATAAGTGAAACTTCTGGAAAATGAATTGATTTGTTTGGCTATTATTTTGTAAATTAGATACTTATAACGATTTGCTGTTTGTCGGTAAAAGACTTGTTTTAACACACTGTTAAAGCAAGTCTTTTGATGATAAGGAACAGCTCTTTTAAATGCAAAAGACTTGTTCTTTGCATCCTCTAAAAAGATATTTTGGAATGACTGTTAACAGTGTTAATTTGAATAAAAGAATTTGATACCTTTTTTGAATTTCACCAACCGGAATTATTCGACTTATTGTTGATTTTTAAAAATATAATTGTATTTTTGAGGATGGGTTCATGGTGCTGATACAGTTAAACCATTTGTTAGATTGCCTGCTTTTAATTTACGGAGATCTGACATGTGACAATATTTAATTCTCATAAATTAGTATAAATGAAAGTAAGTCATCTATTTGTTGGGATATTTGGGCTTTATGCACAAATCTGCCGCAGGTCGGAGTGAAGGTGGAGAAGGAGGAAAAAGTTGTTCATGCAGATTCTATCTGAGAAATACTTTATACATTTTTTAATAGATTTATAATGAAAAACCTATATTTGATTTTAGTGCTTAGTGCGTTGGTGGCCTGTACCGGTAGTTCTCAAAAAGAGAAGCCGGCATGTGTAAATACTCCTGTCGAGCCATTCACCGGATTGCCTGTTTTTGATTTGCAGGGGCAATACCCCGAGAAAGAAATCATTCTTCAGGATATCGCCGATGTAAGATATGTCGTGTTGGAAACCGGCGATAGTTCATTGGTCGGTACCCGTACCATCCTTATGACGGACAGCTTGATTGTTACCGTAAACAAGAAAAGTGATGTTATTTTTTTTGATAAGTCAGGAAAATATCTTCATTCTTTTAACCATACAGGCATGAGCGGAGAAGAATATGGGGATGTTGTCAGCGGTTATTGTATAGATGAAAAAGCCCGGGAGATATTCATCTATGACGGGTTACAAAGCAGAATTCAGGTGTATGGTTATGGCGGCGCATACAGGCGCACGCTTAAACTGCCGCAAAACCGCATGTTTGCTTCTTCGATATTTGAGTATGATGAAAATTTCCTGTTTGGCGAAGATTATCGCCTTGTCGACTCTCAGATTGGGAAGTATCCTGTTAATAAAACGCCTTATTACAAGATTTCCAAGAAAGACGGGAAATTAACGTCGATTCCCATCACGGTCAAGGAGAGAATAAGGGATGGACTGTCTTATACAGTAGGAGACGGTGCGTCTGGCGGCTACGTAAGTTTATCCATGTTTCCCGTCGCCCGTTTGGGTTCGGATATTCTGATTGCCGATTATTCATTGGATACGGCGTATGCATATCGTGATGACCATTTGATTCCATTGACTGTCCGCCGGAACCATACAAGCGAAAACAATATTCCGATTTTAGCGACGGTTGATGTGATGACCGACCGTTATTTGCTTTGGTACACGATAGTAAAGGATATAGATGTGAAGAATAATCATGTTTCTGATCCGGTAGCTTATTTGTATGACAGGTTCACTAATGAATATTGCCGGGTCGATCTGGTAAACAGAGATGGTGTGTCCGCTACCAATGTTCCGACATTCCAGATGCGATTGTCCGCCAATTATCATGTAGTGCCTGAAAACTATGCCATACAATGTTATCCGGCCGAGAAGCTTATCGAACTTAACGGGCAAGGAAAGTTGAAAGGAGAGTTGAAAGAGATTGCTTCAAAATTGAATGACGAAGATAATCCGGTGTTGCTTATCGCTAGATTTAAGGAATAACATTTATAGTATAGCCTTTGGTAGAACCACTGAAAAACTAATGCTCTTTTTATAGTTAAGAATAAATTGATGTCTTTGATTTAGTTTTTTGAATACTATAATGTGGTGATCTTGTGAAGATTCAAAATAGAAATTAAAAAAGAATGTATATGAGAGAGTTGACTTATGTTTTACGCTTTATTTTTTCCATCACAATCTAGATGTTGAGGAAAAATAATTTGAGTTACTAAGGTATTTGTTTTGCCCTTTTTCTTCGTTCTAACAAATACCTGTAACATTGGGAATCTATGTGATTTTTACGAAGAACATTAGTTTTAGGTCATTTAGATAAGTGGCTTTTAATTATAATATTACGGTACTATTTAGATATTGTAGGAGTAGTGCCGGTTTATTTAGAAACTTCATTGTGCATTATAACGATAGATAGTATGAAGAGACGAATCATTTTAAATCTTTTATTGAGTGCTGCTTTTATCATAATAGGAGACAGTTGCGTGCAGTTACCCAAAGAAAAGGAATCTGTGCGAATACCATTTCAAGTTACCCCTGAAGAGCCTGTAATTACATTGCCTGTGTCCTTCAATGATAGTACTATTGCGAACATGCATTTTGATAGTGGAGCTTTGTCGGGAGCTCTTGTTTTAGATTCTAGCTTCTGCTCTACACATCCAGACATACTTTTTAATGTATTGCCAGATACAACTGTTTCATTTAGAAGTGCATGGTCTACGATACGTCGTACTTCTGCAGCGATATATCATTCTACTATGGCAGTTAAGATAGGAAAAGAGGATTTTATTTATAATCGAATGGAGGTACTTGATTGGAAAAGATTCATAGGGGTTAGCGCAGATGGCATGCTAAATATTGGACGAAATGATACGACTCATGTTTGGGAATTTAATTTTGAACATAATTATTTAGAGATTCATAATGCTCACAATTTTGTTATGCCTGATAATAGTTGGGTATTACCTTTTATACAAGGGATTAATAAAAAATTTCTGTTTTTTGTTCAGTTGCCTCTAAGTATAAAATGTCCTGATGGAGATACATTGAATCTTAATCGTACATTTCAGGTAGATACGGGTATGCCGTGTGATATAGCTTTAACTTCCCGGGCAGGAGAATTCCTTTTTTTTGATCAGCGTAAAGATGCGGTTTGGACACAAGATTTATTAAACTATAATCGATACTATACTGTGGATGCAACTCTCTTTAATAAAATACAGATGGATTCGTTACGAATTTATACATTTGATTATGCTAATACGTTATCATGTAACTATTTGATAGGTCTGAATTTTCTTAAGAGATTTAATGTTTTCTTTGATATGAAATCACAAAGATTAGGTTTGCAGCCAATAAACAACTACAAACGAGTGGTCAATCCTCGGAAGAAACGATTCCACATGTCATCTCGAATGAATAGCCATGGGAAACTTATTATTACTAAAATAGCCGATTATGAGAGTAATTATATTAAAAAAGCCGGTTTGTTAGAGGGTGATGAAATTGTTGCTATAAATGGAATTCCTATTAAAATGATCACTATAGAAGAGAATACAAAGTTAAATCGGCGAGACACATTGGTATACGATATTGTCCGTCAAGGTAAATCTTATAAAATACCGGTGGTTATTGATAGAAATGAGGTTCAAGGTGATTGAATGAAATAATAATATTAACGTGATTCGATACAATCTTAGAATAATCTAAACTGCCCGTCATTGACAAAGTCCACATCAATGGCGGGTTTCTTATTAAAGAAACAATATGCTGTAATAACCGACAAGGTATTTGCGATAAAATTATTAAATGATCCACCGGATAGATATATACTTTTCCGGAAAAAGAATAGGGCTGTTCTATTCTTTATTTTACTTATTGTTGATATTTAAAAATATAATTGTACTTTTGAGGGATGGGTTCATAGAACTTATTTTATTCTTTATTTTGGATTATATTTGAAGACAGATGAAATCATCTTATATCTGCTGCGTATTGTTATTTGTTTTGTTTTTGGTAAGTTGTACCGATGGGCGTTCTGAGGGGCAAGTAACCCGTTTGTTGCGTCAGGCCGAAACGTGTATGGAGGGATGTCCCGATAGTGCTTTAGTATATCTTCATCAAATACCGGATCCGGAAAAGTTGACGGGAGAAAACCAAGCTGATTATTGCTTACTGTTGACCCAGGCAATGGATAAGAATGATTTACCGTTGAGCTCGGATTCGTTGATACAAATAGCTGTTAGCTATTATTCAAATGGAAAAGATAGGCTAAAAAAGGGTAAGGCGTCATTCTATTTAGGGAGGGTTAAATCTTCAAGAGGTATGTTAGAGGATGCACAAAAATATTTTTTAGAAGCTCTCTCTGTATTGAACGTAACAGACAATCTTAAATATCAGGCATTGGTACGTAATCATTTGGGACAACTATATATGAATTTGGATCTGTACCAAGATGCTTTAATAATGAATAGTCAATCGGTCTCCTTATTTCAACAATTAACTGATACAGCCAATCTTGTGTATGCAGAGCGTGATATGGGGCGGATTTATTTATTAAAGGGTCAGCAGGACAGCGCTTCTTTTTATTACCAACAGGCTATCAACGATGCTTTCAATTATTCTAAATCGGATGTGTACAAGGATATCGTTTCTGAGTGGGGACAGGTTGTAATGTATTTAGAGATGTCTCCTTCAGCAGAACAAATGCTTTTGTCAAATTTGGAATCGGATTTAGTCTTAGATAAAACTCCAGTATGTCTTAGTCTTGGAATTTATTATTTGTCTAATAAACTCTATTCTAAAGCAGAAGGATATTTGTTGAAAGCAGCTACTTCTTCGCGACCATATACCCGTGTTTCTGCATATAAATATTTGGGGCATCTTGAAACACGAAATTTAGATTTGATTTATTGGGATCAATATGAACAAGCTCTTGATTCTTTGGAGCGACAGAATTTAGCTTATGCAGTGAAAGAGATTCAGGAAAAATATAATAATGCTGCGTTGCAAGCCCACACTTTTAAATTGGAAAATGAAAGACTTCATTCTGCTATATCCTATTTATCTATAATTCTATTACTGTTGAGCATAACTGCATCTATCTATATATTTTATATTAAAGAAAGGCGTAAACGACAGTTGGAGAGGGAAAAATTCAACAGATGCATGAGAAAATATAAACGAGATCGGGAAGGGCTGTTGAAAAAGTTGGATGACTCTAAATTGCATATAGCAGTTCTTGAAGCATCAAAGGAAAAACAGGAACAAAGTTCTTCAGAAGAGCGAGAGAGGACGAATATACTTCTGAAACAGGAAGAAGAGAACTCTTGTAAAATAAAAGAACAATTGGAAGAATTGGGAAAAAAATGGAAAGGTCAATTGGCGGTAAATAAAAGGTTGAGAGCTGAAAATAAGGACTTGTCGGATAAGATAAAGTCATTGAAGGAGTCTGATATAAAAAATGTTCCAGGACTCTATCAATCGATCAATTTATTGGTCAGAATATTAACGTGTGACCCTTTAGAAATTGAATCTTTAAAAGTGGACGATTGGGAAGGGCTGTTTCGGTGTATTGATTTGCTGTATGGTAATTCATTGAGAAAATTTATAGATCAGTACCAAAAGCAACATGATGGAGAGTTGGATAGAGAAGTGGTTGCCATTTGTTATTTTGAATATATCAAAGTGAAACATGCTCGTCAAGCTGCTATTTTGAGAGTTTCAACTCAGGCTTTGAGTAAGCGTAAACAGAGGCTTAAAATTGAACTTGGGATTCCTGATATGGCTTCTGTTGGACGGACAATCAAAAAGGTTTGTCCATCAAACAAAAAGTAATTGGTGTAAGCGATTGATTTATAGCTGAATATATTTGAATATTGTCCATCTTTAGATTTGCTTTTCATTTTCGAAACCTGTAGTTTTGTAGCAAAAGTTTATTAATGCTTAATTAAAAATTAATTGCTATGAAACACTTATTAAGTACAATTATTTTTCTATTTGCTGTTATTTCTGGAGGAAATGCTGAATCTTATGTCCTTCCTTCTATTTCTGAAATTAATAGTGTAATTAATCTGGATTTGAAAGGAATATTTAGTAGCACTCATACAAAGTCCTTTCCTTTGACACCTGTGGAAGCTTCTCTTGTAGATAATGCTCTTCTTAATATATCTTTTGTAGTTCCTTCCGGAGAAGTTACTGTACGTATTCTCTCTGAGAAGGGTATATTGTATTCTTCTTGTATAAATTCAGATCAGCAAAACTCTTTAGCCATTTCAGTAGAAGATTTTGAAAAGGGAGACTATAAGCTGGAGTTGACAACGCCAACGGGGGGATACATCTATGGTTGGTTCACTATTAATTGGAAATAAGTATTTCTTGGTTAGGGAGTTAGCTCAGGCAGGACGTTCTACGTCCTGCCTCGGGCTAACCAACGGCAAAATGGGGATTGCCATTGCTCTTTTCCGCTATGCCCGCCTTTCCGGTGAGGCGGCCTGTGAAGAGATAGCCGGTGAGTTGCTCGATGAAGTTTGTGAGCGTCTGGATTATTCAATGCCTGTATCTTTTGGTGACGGATTATGTGGCATTGGTTGGGGAATTGAATATCTGGTACAGCATGGTTATGTGGAAGGAGATACAGATGAAATTCTGAAAGAAATAGACTTGTGTGTGGTAAGGAATATCCATATCTATGGGATATCAGGTCTTTCTTTACAGAACGGGATAGTCGGACTTGGTCGCTATATGCTTATTCGGATTCTTCCTACGTTTGTATCGGGAGATACTTCTTCAAGTGCATTGTTGAAAGAGTATCTCATTTATTTGATTGATTGGTTGGAAGAGGAATTGAAACATTCTGATGAATCGGTTGAAGATTTACTTGACTTTTTATTTGAATTGTATCCTACAGGGTTTTATCAGACAAAAGTTTCTGACTTGATAGAATATTGTAGGAATAAATAAAAAGACAATGAAGTACTCCGAACAAATAACAATTGGCATCCCTGTGCGGATAGATAGTCCGGCAAGAATGAGAAATCTTCGGGCCTTACTTCGTCATTTGTCTTTGTCGGGAATAAAAATACATGTATGGGAAGCCGGTGATGTAAGAAGTGAATTGTCCGGCTTTACCAGTAATAAAGACACCTATACTTACGAAAGAGATGAAAGTTCGGTTTATCATAAAACATTGTATGTCAATCGATTGATAAAGACCGCTTCTACACCTGTTGTTGCAATCTGGGATGCTGATATACTACTCCCTTTATCGCAAATAGAGGCTTCTGTACTTGCGATTATTGAGCAAGGCTATTTGTTAAGCATTCCGTATGACGGAGTCGTGAAAATGCTTTCGGAGACTCAGAGTGAGGCGTTTGAATATTCCGGGCAAGGATGCGACTATCTGACAATGTTCGCCGCTACATACGCCCGTCTGATGAGACGCCCTTCGTGTGGTGGAGTATTTGTTGTTGATCGGGAGAAGTATTTGCATTGGGGAGGAGATAACGAACGTTTTGTCAGTTGGGGACCGGAAGATGCCGAACGTATCCGGCGAATAGAGATATTGGGATATCCTGTGCATTGGGTAAAAGAGGGCCCTTTATATCATTTATGGCATCCTCGAGGAGAAAACTCCGGGTACGCTACAGAGGAGTTGGCGTTTCAAAACCGGATGGAGTTTATAAAAGTGTGCAGCATGGAGCGTAACGAATTGCGTGAATATATAAAATCCTGGAAAAACAATGGGTAAAGTGGACGAAGCATTATTAAAACGAATAGCCGATCACCAGATGTTGCATGGGAGTTTCCGCAGAGATCTGGGAGTACTGAATGGCAAAATGGGAATTGTATTGTTCTTTTTCCATTATGCCCGTTATACGGGGCGTGTACTTTATGAGGACTTTGCCGGGGAAATGCTGGAGGAAGTAATTCAGGAACTTCACAGCGATTTGCCGATTCGTTTTTCCGATGGTTTATGTGGGATTGGCTGGGGGGTTGAGTACCTGATTCAGAATGCTTTTATAGCAGGGGATTCAGATGAGATATTGGAAGATTTAGATCAAAAAATAATGGAATGGGATCCTCGGAGAGCTACAGATCTTTCATTTGAGTCGGGGTTAGAGGGAGTCGCTTGTTATGCCTCTTCCCGTTTAAAATCTACTGTCCGGAATCGGATGCCTTTTGATCAAGTCTACCTAAGCGAATTGGAAATGGCTGTTCAGCAAAAGGGACTGAGGATGAGGTTAGAATTGGACGATGTATTTGTGAGAGTGATTGATATAGGGAATATAGAAGAAGAAGTATCCTGGAAATATGGATTAAAGATGATAGCTTTATGAAACATATTTATTTAATAGGGAATGGAAGCCGTGCCGCTCAGTATGGAGTTGGGACTTATATTCGGCAAATGCTTGAATTTTTCAGGCAGACTTCTTCTGTGAGATTAACTATTGTTGAACTGAACTCGGAGGTAAAAGAGGTGACGGAAGAGTGTGATAATTCGGGAAAAGTGTGCTATTTGAAAATTCCTGCTCAAAAGAGTGAGGGAAGAAAAGGAGATGTTGCGCATTGTTATCGGAATATAGCTTATTTGCTTGCGCTGCATTTCTTGAAGGATGAGCAAAACGTGTTGCATCTGAATTATTTGCATCATGCCCCTTTAGCAGACTGGCTGAAGAAGATAGGAGTGGAATTCTATTTACTTGTGACTATTCATTATTTGGATTGGTGTTTCATGTTAAAGGGAAATACTCGATTGTTTCGTTCGATCATTCATAAGGAAGAGCAGTCGAATGAGTGGGGCAAGAAAATACGGAATAGTTATGAGCGAGACAAACGATTGTTTCAGCATTCGGATAAAGTGATATGTTTGAGCCAATATACTCAGAATTTGCTGCGTGAAGACTATGGAGTGGAAAAAGAAAAACTGGTTGTGGTTTATAACGGCTTAAAGGATGAAGCGATTAAACTGAGTAAGGAGGAGCGTTTGGAAAAGAGATCTGCATTAGGATTTAGGGAGACGGATAAGATTATTCTTTTTGTAGGGCGCTTAGATCGGATTAAAGGAGTTCAATATTTGATTGAAGCTTTTCGGCAAGTCATCAGAAAGAATCCGAATAGTCGGTTAGTGATTGTTGGGGATGGTGATTATGATAAATATCTGAAACAATGTGCTGGTATATGGTCTTATGTCGTTCTTACAGGGAAGGTAGAGAAAGAGGTGCTGTATACTTTTTATCAGATAGCTGATGTTGGAGTTTTGCCTTCTTTTCATGAGCAATGTAGCTATGTAGCCATTGAAATGCTAATGCATGGACTGCCTTTAATAGGAACAGGCTCTACCGGTTTAAAAGAAATGGTAGAAGGGATGCATTGTTTACCATTGAAAGAAGAAGATGATAGTGTAGATCTACCTATTGATTTATTGGTGCAGTGGTTAATCGAAGATCAAGAGCATCTACGGTCGGAGAAGTATAGAAGGCGATTTGAGGAACGATATACTTTACGGAAGATGTCAGAGAATATGTTTTCTATCTATTTAAATTTGTAACTCGAGTTAGTGAGATATATAATTAAATTATTAATTTAAAATTTTGTGATACATGAAAAAACTTAGTAAAATTAAATTAACCAATCTTTCTCAGGAAGATTTGGCGGATCGTGAAATGAATGCACTTCGCGGAGGACATACTTGTGGATGTGGGTGTACTGGACCGAGTTCTAAAGCAGATAACCATAGTGATAATGAAGATGGGGATAAATATACTGCTAGTGGTAGTGTGATATGTACTTGGACAGGTTCTTCTACTTCAGAAGTTATTGTATACGGTGGAAGTAAAGCACCTGGTATGCCTTGAGTAGATTAAATTAAGAGCTGTAATAAAAAACGAACATGGTTGGCGATAATTACATATTTATGTAGTTATCGTACATAGAAAGCCCGTCGGGACTGAGTGCTCAATCCCTTGTTGCATTGAGTTATAGCTTTTTGAGGAATTGACTCAGTGATTTTTTACAAATTTATTTTATCAATGGCAAGCAACTGATCATCGCTTGTCATTGATAATTAAAAAGAAAATTTATGAGAAAGTATTTATGTTGTGTTGTTCTTGTGATTTTATGTTCGTGTTCAACTGATAAAATGAAAGTTAAAGATGAATATGATAATTTTTATTCAGTTGATTTGCGTACGATAGAGAAAGCAGAAGGGATAGAGATGTCTTTGGATGATTTAATGGAGTCATGCGAGATTATTAAATTGGAGAATAAGAATGAGGCGCTTATTAAAACCTTTTCATTTGGTGCTTTTGTAACGGATAATTATATTTTGTTAAAGCCGGATGCTATATCTCCTGTTAAGTTATTTACTCGTAAGGGACAATATGTGGTTGACATTGGCGGCATAGGGCAAGGTCCTGGTGAGTATAAAACATTACATTCATGGGTAGTGGATGAAAAGCTAAGCCGTATTTATTTAGGTCCGGGAAGAGCCAACAAGGTGCTTGTCTATGATTTAAAGGGGAATTATTTGCCGGATGAGGTTATTCGTTTTGAGGAGATAGTACATAAGTCTCGGATTTGGGTAGATTATGATAAAAAAAACGTGGTTGTAGTTTCTTTGCCATTTTCTGATAATGTGAACTCGAAGTTTGAAATTAGTAACAATTTGTGTTGGGTGCAAAATTTTAAGGGCAATATACTACAACAAATTTCTGCGAAGAATTATGGTTTAAGTGGAGATTATAGCAATGAGCTAATTGCATTTCGAAATGTGAATGCAGTTTCTTTCTCCATATCTGAGGATCCGACGATGCATATGCGTACTCGTCCTGATACTTTGTATCATTATGATGTTGAAAGGAATATAATAACTCCTTGTTTTACATTAGATAATGTTGTTGCTGAAAATCGAAAAGTTGGAACTATTTTATATGAAACGTCAAAAAGCTATTGGGCACGTGTTATATTATATCCTAATGATATTTCTTCAAGTGCTTCTCCCGTACGTATGACTACCTTTAATATTTGTGTTTCGAAAAAGGATGGTAATGTAAGACGGATTAATCGTTTTACTGATAATCTTTTAGGTTTATCTTATTCTTTTTTGGTAATGCAGAATGGTTATGTCTGTATCTCTTATGAACCTCTTGAATTGATGGAAGCTTTGGATAAAGTTCTTGCCCAAACCGATTTAAAGCCTGACGTACGTAAACGGGCCACCGATTTACGAAATAGTCTGCACGAGAATGATAATGACATTCTTATCATTGGAAAACTGAAACAATAACTAAATTTTAAATATCATGAAAACATTAAGACGTATTAAATTGAATAGTTTAAGTCAAGAAGATTTAGCAGACCGTGAAATGAATATGCTTCGTGGTGGGAGTAACTGTTCTTGTGGCTGTATGGGTGTTAGTTCTAAGGCAAGTAATTTGGAGGGTAATAAGGATTGCGGATACCCTTTATCTTGTACATGTGGCTGTACTGGACCTTATGCTTTAGCAGCTAATCAGGAAGCTAATAAAGGAGCGGGGATATAAAGTTAGGGAGTTGTTGAGGAGAAGATATACTTTTACGAATCAAGTATATTCTCTATCTATTTGAATTTGTAACTCGAGTTAGTGAGATACATAATTAAATTATTAATTTAAAATTTTGTGACCATGAAAAAACTTAGTAAGATTAAATTGACCAATCTTTCTCAGGAAGATTTGGCGGATCGTGAAATGAATGCGCTTCGCGGGGGGCATACTTGTGGATGTGCTTGTATTAAAGGAGCAGAATTTAAAGCTACTAACTATAGTGCTAATGTAGCTGATGATAAGTATTCTCCTGAAGGTAATATTATTTGTAACTGGGTAGGGGGCAGTGGTTCTGATATGGCCGTTTATGGCGGAAGTAAAGTTCCTGGCATGCCTTAGGCAAATTGGGCTAATTTCAAATTATAATTTCTTTGAGGGATTAATTTGATATTCGTTGAGTCATGAATGTATTTTATCAATGACAAGCGGTTGATTATTGCTTGTCATTGATAATAGCTAAAGAGAGTATATGAAAAAATATTTATACTTTATTTTTTTTGTAACTTTATGGTCGTGTTCAGCTGATAAGGTTAATGTAAAAAGTGAGGATAATTCTTTTTACTCAGTTGATTTGCGTATAATAGAGAAGACCAAAGGGACAGTGATGTCTTTGGGTGATTTAATGGAATCATACGAAATCATTAGATTGGACAATAGGGATGAGGCGCTTATTAAAACCTATCCATATGGTGTATATGTGACGGATAATTATATTTTGTTGCGACCTGCTGACGTTGTATCTCCTGTTAAGCTATTTACGCGCAAGGGACGATATGTGGCTGATATTGGCGGAGTAGGTCAAGGCCCGGGAGAGTATTTATATTTATTTTCATGGTTGGTGGATGAGAAAGAAAATCGTATTTATTTAGGTCCGGGAAGAGCCGACAAGGTGCTTGTCTATGATTTAAAGGGGAATTATCTGCCGGATGAGGTTATTCGTTTCGGGGAAATAGTACATAAGTCTCAGATATGGGTGGACTATGATAAAAAAAACGTAGTTGTGGTTACTTTACCCTTTTCTGCTAATGTGAACTCGAACTTTGCAATTAATAAGAATGTGTGCTGGGTGCAAAATAGGGATGGTGATATCGTGCATCGGATTCCTGTAAATCATTACGGTTTAATTGGAGATTACAGTAATGCTTTAGTGGCACGTCGGAATGTGGATGCGATTTCTTTTTCTATTTCTGAAATACCCATGTTGCGTACTCGTCCTGATACTTTGTATCACTATGATGCGGTAAAGAATATAATAACTCCATGCTTTACAATAGATCATGTTGTTTCTGAAAATCAAAATGCTTCTACTGTTTTATATGAAACTTCAAGGAGCTATTGGGCATATGTCACTTTATATCCGAATGATATTTCTTCAAGTGCTTTTTCTGTCCGTCTGACTACATTTAATGTTTGCGTTTCGAAAAAGGATGGCAATGTACGGCGCATTGATCGCTTTACTGATCCTCTTTTAGGTTTATCTCATCTTTTTTTGATGATGAATAATGGATATATTTGTATCTCTTATGATCCTCTTGAACTGATGGATGCTTTAGATAAAGTCCTTACCCAAACAGATTTGGAGCTTGACGTACGTAAACGGGCCACCGATTTACGAAATAGTCTGCACGAGAATGATAATGACATTCTTATCATTGGAAAACTGAAACAATAACTAAATTTTAAATATTATGAGAGCATTAAGACGAAATAAAGTTGAATAGCCTTAGTTAAAGAAATTTGGCAGATCACAAGATATATGTATTTTGTGGAGGAAATAATAGTATTTGTAATTATGTTAGATCTATTGCTTTCGAGGCAAATCAGGAAGCAAGTAAATACATAGATATATGAAAAATGATATTGCATTTTCTACTCCGTTTCATGCTTATGTTTATTCGTTTCGGCATAAGGAATATTTGCCTCTTCATCCGATCTTGAAAAGGATTTATACGGTTGTGGAAGAAAAGAAAAATATTGAGGAAGATGAAGAACTGAAATGTTATCCTAAAGAGCAGATACTTCACTATTTACAAAAATATAAATTTCTGAAGGAAAACGAATTTATTGGTGAAAAAGTGAAGACGGAGTTTGGAGAGATCACTGAAACTATGGTCCGAAGAGAAGTTGAGAACCTGACAGTTCTTACTTTCGAGGTTACAGAACGTTGTAATCTTCGTTGCCGCTATTGTGCTTTTGGTGATTTATATTATGGATACGATGAGCGGAAAGGTGAGAATTTAGATTTTCCAAAGGCAAAACAAATACTTGATTTTTTATTTGGCATTTGGGAGAAAATACCTCACTTATCAGTTGCTCGCACTCTTACTGTTGGTTTTTATGGTGGTGAACCACTTATGAATATGGATCTGATAAAGCAGATTGTTTCTTATATTGACGAACATAAACCTGAAGGTATGAAATTTGCATATAATATGACAACCAATGCCATGTTATTGCGTGTATATCAAGATTTTTTGGTTGAGCATAAGTTTCATCTTTTGGTTAGTTTGGATGGTACTGAAGCTGATGACTGCCATCGGGTAACAGTGAATGGTAAAAGTTCGTTTGCACAAGTTTTCGAGCAAATAAAGAATTTACAATTTTGTTATCCTGAGTACTTTAAAAAGTATGTAAGCTTTAACAGTGTAATTCATTCTGAAAGCAATATTGAAAGAATTGTGGATTTTTTTCGGGCGGAATTTGATAAACAGACTTCTCTGTCAGAGTTGAACAATTCCAGTATCGCCCAAGAAGGGAAATATGCCGAAATGAGAAAAAGTGTTTTTCAAAGTATTGCTCTTTCTCCTCGTAGGAAGGAAATAGATCAGCAGTTGATGTATAATGCACCGGATATTTCTACTGTGACTTACTTTTTGCATCATTTATCGAATGAGGTCTTCAGAGATTATCGATCGATGTTTTATGGGAAAAGGAATTTTAAATTATTGCCTACGGGGACTTGCATACCTTTTAATCGTAAAATGTATGTAACGGTACATGGGAAAATATTAGTTTGTGAGCGTATTGATCATGACTTTGCTGTTGGGCATGTGACTGATGAAGGTGTGGAACTGAATTTTGCCCATGTTGCTGAGAATCACAGAAAATATTGTTCTAAGCTTTTGTCACAGTGTAAACAATGTTATATGCAGGAATCTTGTTCTCAGTGTATGTATTATACCAATGTGTTGGCAGATAAAGTTGTTTGCCGGAATTTTAAAAACCGAGAAATGTTTGCCGGATATTTAGCGATGAATGTAGATTATTTGGAGCATAATCGTTGGGCATATTCAAAAGTGATGAAAGAGATTTTTATTTTTTAGTACTTAATATTTAATGCAATGAATTATTACTTATATATAGAACCTTATACTCTTTTTTTTCGAAAAAAGGGTGAATGCCTTTTCTATAATACTTTAAATAAGAAGGTATTGAAAATAGATGTATCTAATGATATGTATTTTATTCTGGATAAACTGGAAACAGATAAATACACTATATTATCAGACGAAAATCTTCAAACTCAAACGGTATCTTTTTGGGTGAATAGACTTAGAGAAACGTTTAATGGTGATATTCTTCCATTTTCAGACGGGAGCGTTCCTCCCGCCATCTTTCCTCCTTTCATAAATAATCAGAGGGATTTTGAAAGATTGAATACTTATGAATGGGTAGAGAAGGATAATCAAGTTATGAATTACTTAGAAGAAATATATCTTTATTTGAATGGTTGTGAGGAAGAGGACGATTCAATCTGGAAACAGATCCCTTCATATTTATGTAGCGATAAAGAGATGGATAGCAGAAAACTCCTGCAATGGTTAGATGGTTGTATAGATAAGCAAATAAGTCAAGTCTATTTATTGGGTGGAGATGTATTGATGTATAAAGACTTAAATGAAATATGGGGAATGCTGGAGCAAAAATCTATGAGTATTCAGCTTTATTATCGATACGACCTTTTTACAGAAAACCATAAAAAACTTTTGAATGCTACAATCGGGCAGTTAACTTTTGTGGTACCGATGTGGAAATTTGATGAGGAACTATTTTCTTCTCTGAGCCGTACGGTAGAAGGCATAGAACAGAATAAACGGTGGTTATTCCTGATTACATCGGATAATGAGTATGAACTTGCTGAGCAATTGGTAAGCAAGTACTCGTTAGAGAGTAGATCAATAAGACCTGTTTATAAGGAAGATAACCTTTCTTTTTTTAAAGATGCTGTATACTTGGAAGAGACTGATATTTGTAATACTTGTTTGGAGAAGAGAGATTTTTATGTCAGTCAGAAAATAAATAAGAATGATTTTGGGCGATTAACTGTTTTACCTGATGATAAAATATATGCAAATGTTAACCATGCTGAGATTGGAGTTATGGAGAAAGATACAATAGCATCTGTATTGTATAAAGAGATGACCGAAGGTCATTCTTGGCTTCGCATCCGCGATCAAAAACCTTGCTGTGACTGCATTTACCAATGGCTGTGTCCTTCGCCCTCTAATTATGAATTGGCTATTGGAAAACCGAACCTCTGTCATGTGAAACCATAAATGATAATAGCTTATGAATCGTACTTTCTGTTTTGTTCCGGTTCGCAAAGGGAGTAGAGGTATCCCCGGTAAGAACCTGCGTATGCTGGGAGATAAACCTCTGGTATGTTGGATTATCGATACTATCCTTGCTTCCGGCATAGCGGACGAGATATGTGTAGCGACAAATTGTGATGAAATGGAAAGTTTGATACGAGGCCGTTACAAAGAAGTTGTACGGATATTCAGGCGCAGTGAGTGGAGTGCAAGGGATGAGGCTCCCAGTCTGGAAGTTGTACAGGAATTTTTCTATTTTTGTAAGCCGGACCGGAATGATGATTTTATTTTGTTACAGGCTACTTCTCCTTTTACGACTGCACAAGAACTAAGGGGGCTTGCAGAAGAGATGAAAAGGGGTGAGGCGGATTCCTATGTTGCCTGTTGCCGTTTGAAGAAGTTTCGTTGGAGTGATGAGGGGAGACCTTTGGACTATTCATTTGAAACCAAACCTCGCCGGCAGGAGTACAAAGGTTTTCTGATAGAGTCGGGAGCTTTCTATGCTTCTACGGTGGGGAGAATACTGGACTCCGGGCAGCTTCTTTCGGGAGTTGTGAAGGTGGTGGAGATCGGGCCTGCAGGGATGATAGATATTGATGAAGAAGCGGACTGGAGACTGGCTGAACATTATATTGAAACCGGGCTTTAATAAAAAAAGATATGGATAGACGGGACTATTATGTGGAGTATTATGAAGTACTGGATAGGGTGCTGTCTGACTACGTGAACCATTTGAGGGAAGAGAAAGAGTATTGGCTGAAAATGGGGAGGCATGATGTGGGCGTGCCTTTGATCAATTTACTATTCTGGCAGTTCACATGGCATAGAGAGGAGTACGACCGGTTACGTAAAGAAGGAAAGAGCTGTGGGGAAGCATTGGGTAGCGTAAAGGAGATACTGGCAAATAAGCAGGTGGAAGAATGGGAGCGACAGGAAGAGGAATACAAAATCTACGACCATGAATGGTATGAAGCACTGGCACCTTATGGCGGGCAGTTGGTGATCTATATTTATAATGCCCGTCAATTGGCTTATCTGACTCCGTTGATTGAACGTCTGGAAGAACCGGTGTTGCTCTTGTCGGAATATGAGATTCCGGATGAAACGGAGTTGCCGGACTTTGTAACGGCCATTACTCTTGAATTTACCAAAACAGCTCCATTGGTTAATCCATTCCTGAAAGAGTGGTTCCCTTTGATTTTTCAATATGCGAATACATTTGATATATTGATGAGGATCTTGCAACCTAAAGGATTGATTTTTCTGGAAGGCTGCCATTACCAGCAGTTATTGCTTGCCACCATAGGGCGTGATTATGGAATACCGACCTTGTGTATCCAGCAGGGATGGCCGTCATTGATGCACACTGCTTTCAGGAGGATGCCTTACCGGTACTATCTGATGTGGGGGGAAGGCTTCCGGACTTTGTGGGAGAAGCATAATCCGCTGCCGGACTTTGTTCCGACGGGCTATATGTATCAGGTGGAACCACGTAATGAAACGAAAAAGGAGTGTGTTACTTTTTTCTTGCAGGGACCTTTTTTTTTGAGTGACAAAAAGTATCTTCAAGAGATGATCCGTCTGATAAGGACGGTTGCTGCGGAATTTCCCGCCCGGCGGTTTCTGGTGCGTGAACATCCTGAGTTCAGGATAGGTGAGGAGGTACGCATGGAATGGGAGCAGATTCCCAATATAGAAGTGGTAACGGATGGAAAGCTGGCAGAGGTATTTGCCCGCACACGGGTAGGGGTGGCACACTATTCTTCTTCTTTAATGGAGGGAGTGGCGCATGGTGCTGTCCCGTTGGTGTACGATCCGACCGAGGGATCGCGGTATTCTCCGGATGTGGAAGCCGAGGGGCTGGGGATGATAGCGAAAACGAAAGAGGAGTTGACCGGCGGTTTGTCCCGGATATTGGAGAATTATGGAGATTTTGAACAGAGGATGGAGAAGGGGCAACCTCTGTGGTTTCAGGCAACAGGAGAAGAAACTCTCCGGAATATGGTCGGGTTTATTAAAGAAAAAATGCCTCCTGTTACTTTGAAGGAGATTTATGTGGTTGATACGGATACTTTGACATGCGAACGGCCCGTCGGGGTATCGGGGGTATTGCGTTGTAAGAATTGTGAGGATTTTTTGGAGATGTGCATTGATTCGTGTATCGACGGATTGGATGAGTTGATAGCTGTCTATCATGATTGTACGGATCGTACGCCGGAGATTCTCAGGCAGAAGGCGGCACAATATCCGGATAAAATCAGGGTCTTTGAGTATCAGCCGTCTGTATATCCGATCGATCTGGATGAGGAGGAGTTTGAGAAGGCAAAGCTGTTGTCGCCCGACTCTATCCATACGTTGGCAGGTTATTGCAACTATGCATTGTCGAAAGCAAGCTATCGGTACGCAGTGAAGATCGATGCCGATCAGGTTTATTTTACGGATCGGCTGAAACATATCTGTGATGCTTACCGTTCTGATAAAAAAGTGAGGTTCAACGTGACGGAATGCATCTCTTACAACCTGTATCGGGCTTATCTGGACTCTTTCAACCGTATAGAGATGCGACCGTTCAGGTGGCTGGAACGAATTGCGTTGTGGACGCATGCGTTGTATGCTTCTTATCTGGAGAAGATGATCATCCGGTATAAAGTGCCTGTCTCGATGTCGGGCATTAACTTGTTCCGGAAAGACCGGGAGTGGATGGTAGGGTTGGGGCAGGAACATCCGGAGCCTGATAGCAAAGAGATACTCCCTCCGTTTAATGGCGTGCGTGATACTTTCTTTTTTGAGGTGTCTGCGGACCGGATATTCAGGTATGTGACGGAAACGAAGCCGGATGGCCGTCATCGGGGGCTGGAAGTGATGCGCTGTCCGAATGAAATATTGGATGCCGGCTTTTGTTGGTTTCATTTGCGTGCCCTGATGAAGGAGCATGAAGAGGGCTATCGGCAGTCTTACCGGAAACATCCGGAGCGGTTTATACCTTTGGGCACCTTTGTGAAGCTGTCGTACAGGAGTTTACAACAGAGATATAAACCTTTTGTTACCGTACGTTGGGCGGAACCGGTATTCGCTTATTTCTTTATGACGGGTAAAGGAAGGATTCCGTGGAGGATGTTGAAAGGGGGAGGACGAGTAGTGGCAGATAAATGTGTTTCGCAGCTTGATAAAAGATAGATGGTGGATGGATATATTGATTCTTTTTTATAATACGATGTGGGGATTTCCACTTGAGTTCCGGAAGGAAGACTTACCCGAGGGCTGTGTGATAACGACTGATCGCAACCTCCTTTCAAAGGCGGATGCCGTGGTTTTCCATTTGCCCGATTTACCTTCGGTGATGGAGGATGAAATCGATAAGCGGGAAGGACAGATTTGGGTGGGATGGAATCTGGAATGTGAAGAGAATTATAGTTGGACCAAGGATCCCGAGTTCAGAGAGAGTTTTGATTTGTGGATGGGGTATCATCAGGAGGATGATATTGTGTATCCTTATTATGAACCGGATTATGGGAAGATGCTGGTTGCGGCACGGAGGAAAAAGCCTTATAAGAAGGCATGTATGTTTATCTCGAGCGATATGAACCGGAGTCACCGGCAAGAGTATCTTAAGCAATTGATGCAGTATACCGACATCGATTCGTATGGGAAACTATACCATAATTGTGAATTACCTGTTGAGGACCGAGGGCGGGATACACTTCTTAGTGTGATTGGGGATTATCAGTTCGTAATAAGTTTTGAGAATGCGATAGGGAAGGATTATGTAACGGAAAAATTTTTCAATCCTTTGTTGGCCGGTACTGTTCCGGTCTATCTGGGAGCTCCCAATATCCGGGAGTTTGCTCCGGGAGAAAATTGCTTTCTGGATGTGTCGGCTTTTGATTCTCCTGAGGGAGTAGCTGTTTTTATGAATCAATGCTATGATGACGAGGCATTGTATGAACGTTTTCATGCATGGAGGAAGCGGCCTTTATTATTGTCGTTCACAAATAAGTTAGAGCAAGTCCGGAGTAATCCGTTAACCAGGCTTTGCCAAAAAATACACGAACTAAAATTGAGAGGGATATGAAGGAGGTAAAAAGACCGGTAGTTTCGGTGGTGGTTCCGGTCTATAATACGGAACTTTTTCTGGGGGAATGTCTGTACTCTTTGGAGAAGCAGACTTTGACGGATATTGAGATCATTCTGGTGAACGACGGATCGACGGATAATTCCGGAGAGTTGCTGCGGGAGTATGCGGGTAAGGATGCTCGTTGCGTTTATGTGGAACAGGCGAATCAAGGACTTTCTGCTGCACGGAATACCGGAATAGAATATGCATCCGGGCATTATCTGGCATTTCTGGACAGTGACGACTGGCTGGCAGAGAATGCTTTGCAGGTGCTTTGTACTATAGCTGCGAAGACCCGGTCAGACATTGTCTCAGGAAATACATTGGCGGTACATCCGGATGGGCAGGTGCGAAGTTGGGAAAGAAGGAGCAGGGAGTTGTTTGCGGCGGGAACCGTGGTGTCTGGAAGTACGTATTTCTCAAGAGTGATGGATTGCAGATGTTATGTCCCTATGGTGTACAACTATTTATATCGGAGAGATCTTATTGAGCAAAACGGTTTTCGCTTTGAGCCGGGGCTGATTCATGAGGATGAATTATGGACTCCGCAGGTGCTGACAACCGCTCAGAAAATGACGGTTGCCGATATTGATTTTTATTATTACCGGCAACGGGAAGGATCGATTATGACAGCGACAGCAGCGGGTAGGCGGATTGCTTCCATTCAATTGATTATTGAGAAGTTACTGGAATATAGCCGTAAACATTTGTTTGAGAAAAAACATAGAGAGGCAAAAGAAGCGCTTTATGTGAGGCTGTTGCAAATATATTCCACTGCCTGTACATTGCATCCGGACGGAACTTATACTACTTTGTACGATAGGGCGGGAGAAATGCTTCGTGTTTGTGAGGAACTCAGTCGGCAAGAGTCTCTTGGAAGATGGTATAGTGAGGAGATACTGAACAGGATGAAACTGTACTATGACCGGCTCCAGACGATGGAAGGATAAGGGGCTATGGCAGGGAACTGAATCACTTTATTGTATGTATGTTGGACATCGAAAATCGTAGTATATCATGAAAGATATTGCAATGCTAAACAAAGCACCATTAGACTTCTTCGGATGTAATTTTTGTCTTGTAGAGAAGCATCGTATGGCTTTTGTCCTTATTTCGAAATGTGGACTCACTTTTTTGGAGAATATAGCTATCTATGCGTCTATAGGTATGATTCCTGATACGGAAGATCAGACTCATTTTTATATCGCCCGGGTAAAACCCGAACGTTTTTTGGTACCGGTTTCTGAGATGTCCGGTTATGAAAGGGAGCATAAATCGTATTTGAAGGTAGCTGTTTGGAGGGATCCGGTGGAAAGACTGATTTCTGCTTATAAATATTTTATACTTGAACGTACTTTTAACCGTTATATGTATATGTGTAATCTTTATCAGGATCATTCTTTTGAACGCTTTCTTTCGTTTGTTGAGTTTGAATTGGGGAAGACAAATCCGTTGTGGCAGGATGAACATATACGCAGGCAATCTGATTTTTATACTTCTGCAGAGGTGGATTGTATTGTACCGCTCAGTAAATTAAACTGTTTCTTAGAAGAGAAAGGAGTTGATATACCTGAGGAGAGGTCGAATGCGACATCCGTTCAGTTTGAACTGAGAGATGAAAAACAGATAGCACGGATAAAAGAACTTTATCGCCTCGACTATGAAATACCTGTCAGTTATTAAAAAAGAAATGTTATGGATGCACAGATAGAAAAGATAGCAAAATCACTTTATTTCTCCTACAGACAAACTGACATAGGGCTGTTTTATGGAAAGATGGGATCTTGTCTTTTCTTTTTTCATTATTCTCATGTTGCCGAATCGCGAATTTTTGGAGAATTTGCCGAAGAGTTGCTGGATGAAGTGATGGAGTATGTTCGCTTGGGTATGCCGGTCGGTCTGTCTTTCGGATGGGCTGGCATAGGTTGGGGGGTAGAATATCTTGTCCGGTACGGATTTGTGGAAGATGCCGGCAATGAAGAACGGAATAAGATTGATAAGAAAGTGATGGAATATGATGTCAGGCGTTTGGATGACTACTCTTTAGCTACGGGACTGGAGGGCATTGCGTGGTATGTCCTGCTTCGATTGTCTTCGGGGGATAAAAGTGTACGGATCAGAGAAGAAACCTATTTGTTTGATTTGAGCAATGCTTGCGAAAGAGTTTTAAAGAAGAGGCAGTATAAGGGCATGCTTTTGCTGCTGAATTTTCTGAACGGGAAACAGATAAATTATCCTTTCAGGGAATTTTTTTCACAAATTCCGGGAGAAGCGCATTATATTCCGGATATGTGATGTATTTTTGCTACGTAGACTAATATTATGAATAAATGAAGCTAAGTTCTTTTCCTCATTACCTCCAGTTGGACGCTATGGATTGCGGCCCTTCCTGCCTTCGCATGATTGCGAAGTATTATGGTAAGAGCTATTCCCTGCAGACCCTCCGTGCACGTTCTTTTATTACCCGTGAAGGAGTTTCCATGTTGGGCATCAGTGATGCGGCGGAATCCATCGGTTTCCGTACTTCGGGGGTCCGTATCTCTTTGGAGCAACTGAAAGAGGACGTACCGTTGCCTTGCATCCTGCATTGGAACCAGAACCACTTTGTGGTCTGTTATGATATAAAGAAGAAGCGCAGTGGCTACCGTTTCTATATCGCTGATCCGGCACGTCAGTTGATTTCGTACAGTGAGGAAGAATTTAAAAAGTGTTGGTTGTCTACCAAGGTGAATGGAGAAGAGAAAGGAGCTGCACTTGCGCTTGAACCGAGCCCGGAATTCCAAGGGCAGGGAGACGAGGAAGAGTCCGGCAGTCGCAGTCTTCGTTTCTTTCTTAAATATTTGTCTCCTTATCGTAAACAGTTGATTCAACTGGTTCTAGGAATGCTGACAGCGAGCTTGCTGCAACTTATCTTCCCATTTCTGACACAGTCGTTGGTGGATGTGGGTATCCGTGACGGTAACCTGAACTTTATCACTCTGATCCTGATTGCACAGCTGGTAATCTCCGTTTCGCAACTTTCGGTCGAGTTTATCCGTAGCTGGATCATGCTTCACATGAACACACGTATCAACATCTCGCTGATCTCTGACTTCCTGGCAAAGTTGATGAAACTACCGCTCCATTATTTCGATACGAAGATGATCGGTGACATTATGCAGCGTATCGGTGACCACGGACGTATCGAGAGCTTTCTGACAGGCTCATCCATCAGTACGCTTTTCTCTTTCGTAAACTTCTTTATTTTTGCTTTTGTGCTGGCTTATTATAATCTGGGTATTCTTGCCATCTTTCTGGTAGGCAATTCACTCTATATCTGCTGGATTCTTGTGTTCATGAAGTACCGGCGTGAACTGGATATCCGGCGTTTTGCCCAGGCGGCGGGCGAACAGAGCAGTTTGATTCAGCTGGTGACTGCCATGCAGGAAATCAAGCTGAACAACTGCGAGAAGCAAAAGCGCTGGCAGTGGGAGCGCATTCAGGTGAAGCTTTTCAAGATCAGCGTGAAGGGACTGGCATTGGGGCAGGTTCAGCAAGTGGGCTCTGTCTTTTTTAATCAGACAACGAATATCGTAATTTCCTTTATTGCTGCCAAATCGGTTGTGGAAGGGGATATGACTCTGGGTATGATGATGTCTTTGACGTATATCATCGGTCAGCTGAGTGGCCCCATCGGCTCTTTTATCGGCTTTGCCCAACAACTTCAGGATGCAAAGATCAGTCTGGAACGCTTGAACGAGATTCACGGTCAGAAAGATGAAGAACAGGATATCACTTCAAAACTGACGGTTCTTCCGGATCGGCGTGATATTCGTATTGAAAATCTGTCGTTTAGCTATGACGGGGCGGACCGTGACTATGTGCTGAAAGATGTGAATCTGGATATACCCGAACATAAAGTGACAGCGATCGTGGGGGCGAGTGGTAGTGGTAAGACTACACTGATTAAGTTGATGCTCGGTTTTTATACTCCGAATAAGGGGGATATCAAAATAGGTGAGACTCCTCTGGATGTGGTGAATCCGCATCTCTGGCGTGCGAAGAGTGGTTCGGTGATGCAGGATGGCTTTATTTTCTCTGATACGATTGCGAACAACATTGCTGTTGGTGAGGAGCAGGTGGATGTGGAACGTTTGCGCGATGCTGTGACGGTTGCCAATATCCGTGATTTTATCGATTCTCTTCCTTTGGGCTATAATACGAAGATCGGAATGGAGGGGAACGGCATCAGTCAGGGACAGCGACAGCGCCTGCTGATAGCCCGTGCGGTTTATAAGAATCCGGAGTTCCTGTTTTTCGATGAGGCGACGAATGCACTGGATGCCAATAACGAGCGTGAGATTATGGAACACCTCCATACATTCTATCGGGGTAAGACGGTTGTAGTGGTAGCACATCGTTTGAGTACGGTTCGTGATGCGGATAAGATCGTGGTGCTGGATAAAGGTGCTGTGGCTGAAGAGGGCACTCACCGGGAACTGACGGAGAAGAAAGGATTGTATTATCAGTTGGTGAAGAATCAGCTGGAGTTAGGAAGTTAGGTATGGAAAAGGAGCACACACATAAAGAAATCGAGCTTCGCAGTGAAGAGGTACAGGAGGTGATGAACCGTGTTCCGGCGTGGATTCTGCGTAGTGGCATTACGGTATTGTTTATCATCGTAGTGGTGTTGGTGGCAGGCAGCTATTGGTTTAAATATCCGGATGTGATAACTGCAGAGGTGACGGTGAGTACACAGGAGCCTCCATCTTATGTAATGGCACGTTCGGCCGGTAGATTGGCGGACCTGTATGTACAGAACGGCCAGGAGGTGAAGCCGGATATGAATTTGGGTGTAATAGAGAATACGGCTCGTGCGGTGGATGTGTTTTCTTTGAAGGGGAAGATGCAGAAGTGGAAGCAGGAAGGATATACACCGGAATCGGGGAAAAACCTTTTTCTGCTTTCGGAGACCGACCGCTGGCGGCTGGGTGAGATACAGTCGGCTTATGCAGGATTTGTGAGTACCCTCTCCGAGGTGGTTCGTATGAAGGAGTTGGGATATTATGCAAAGAAGTTGCAGTCACAGAAAGAATTGCTGGCTACACAGAAGAAATATTATGATCAGGTTCGGAGGCAATATTTTCTGATAGAGAAAGAATATGCTTTAGCTCATGCCTCATATGCGAGAGATTCGATTCTTTATCATCGTAAGGCGATGATTATTACGGAGTTTGAACAGTCCGGCAGTCGCTATCTGCAGAGTCTTCAGTCAAAGGAATCGGCCCGTATGCAGTTGACTCAGGTAGATATGCAGATAGAGCAATCGGAAGAGGCATTGCTTGATCTGGAAAAACAGGCGTTTGAAGAGCAGCAGACGCAGGAGGTAAATCTGAGAAATGCTACGGATCAGTTGTTGGGACAGCTTGCGGCGTGGGAACAACATTACCTGCTTCGAAGTCCGGTCGGAGGAAAAGTTACTTTTCTGAATGTGTGGAGCGTGAATCAGTATGTGGAGTCGGGGGCTACCGTTTTTGTGGTTGCCCCGAAAGAGGAATCCTTGCCTGTAGGGACGGCATTGCTGCCTTTACAGGGATCGGGTAAAGTAAAGGCCGGACAGCGTGTGAATTTGCGTCTGAATAATTATCCGGACCAGGAGTTTGGTTATGTAAGGGGGGAGGTGAGAAGTGTTTCGCCTCTGCCGACGGCGGAAGGCATGTATGTGGTCGATATTGCTTTGCCGGATGGGTTGACAACCAACTATGGAAAGATGCTGCCGTTGACTCGTGAGATGAAGGGAAGTGCGGAAATTATCACGGACGATCTTCGGCTGCTGGAAAGATTGATTATGCCGCTACGAAAAATTTTCATGGAACAAAAATAGGTCAAAGTAGCTTTGGAGCTATATATAATAAGGTGTATCTCCGGATCTTTGTAGAAAATGCTTCGGAAATTTTCATTTATCCAAAACCTTTTAGTTTCGTTGGTGTTATTTAAATAGTTTCAATAATAAATAGGAAGATTTGTAATAACCACTTTAACTATTAAGGTATATGAAAAAGATTCTAATGCTGCTGGCTTTAGCCGGCGTTACATCTGTTGCTTCAGCGCAACAAACTACGATTACGGGATACGAAGTTATCCAGGTACAAGACAAATATCAAGTGATCACTAACTCCTTCTGGGATAACTGGTTCTTTTCTATCGGTGGCGGTGCCGAAGCCATGTTTGGTGACAACGACCATGCCGGAAAGTTCAGAGACCGTATCAGTCCGACATTGAATGTGGCTGTCGGTAAATGGTTTACTCCCGGGTTGGGATTGCGATTGCAGTACAGTGGCTTGCAGGGGCGCGGCTTTGCCCATTCGGAAACAGCCGATTTTGTGAAGAGTGGTAAACTGGCCAATGGGTATTATAAACAGAAATTCAACTATATGAATCTTCACGGTGACGTGATGTTCAATTTGAATGCTCTGTTTGGCGGATACAACTCTCACCGTGTATATGAAATTATCCCTTATTTGGGAGCCGGTTTTACTCATTCATACTCTAAACCTCATCGTGAGGCATTTGCTATGAACGCAGGTATTATCAACCGTTTCCGCGTATCGAGTGCGGTAGATATCAATATCGAAATCGGTGGTATGCTGGCTGAAGATAAGTTTGACGGAGAAATTGGTGGAAAACATGGGTATGATGGCGTTGCCAGCCTGACTGCAGGTCTGACTTACCGCTTCCCGGCCCGGGGATTTGCCCGTCCGATGCCACAGATTATCTCTGAAATAGAATTGGCCAATATGCGTCGCCAGATGAATGAAATGGCTGCTGCCAACCAGTCACTGCAACAGCAGTTGGTTGATGCACAGAACCAGCCGGTGGCAGAAGTTGCCGAACAAGTAGTTGTAACGGATGCTAATATTGCTCCGCGTACTGTATTCTTCACAATCGGTTCTTCTGAACTGTCTCCGCGTGAAGAGATGAACTTGTCTTATCTGGCTGCTAAGATGAAAGAATTCCCGGATACACAATATACCGTATACGGATATGCTGACTCGGCAACCGGTACTCCTGCATTCAATAAGGAGTTGAGCCAGAAACGTGCTCAGGCTGTTGTTAATGCATTGGTTAAGAAATACGGAGTAGATTCCAGCCGCTTGAAAGTTGATGCCGGAGGTGGTGTGGATAAATTCGGTAAACCTATTTACCTAAACCGCGTTGTATTAGTAGAGTCTGCTAAATAAATTCAGACTCAACCTTCTTTAAAAGAAAGCGCCCTGTTGCCGGACTGGTAACAGGGCGTTTCTTTTTTTATTTATTGAATCGCTTTACTTGTTCGTTAATCAGTTCGGCATCATCGAAATAGTTTATCTTCATGGCCTTACGAACATCGGATAACGTATCGGCAGCGGCAGCTCTTGCCACTTCACAGCCTTTTCTCAACATTTCGTAGATGGCAGGAATGTCTTTCTCAAATTCTTTCCGGCGATTACGGATAGGTTCCAGTTCTTCTTGCATAATAGCGTTGAGGAAGCGTTTCACCTTTACATCTCCCAAGCCGCCGCGTTGATAGTGAGCTTTCAGTTCATCGAGGCTCGGATAGTCGGGCAGATAACGTTCGAAATGTTCGGGACGGCAGAAGGCATCCAAATATGTAAATACGGTATTACCTTCGATTTTGCCCGGGTCTTGCACCCGTAAGTGATCGGGGTCGGTGAACATGCTCATTACTTTCTTCTGTACCTCGTCCGCTTCTTCGGAAAGGTAAATGCAGTTGCCTAACGATTTACTCATTTTGGCTTTTCCATCGGTACCCGGCAGGCGCAGGCAGGCTGCGTTGTCCGGTAGAAGGATTTCCGGCTCGACTAATGTTTCTCCGTAGATATAATTGAAACGGCGGACAATTTCTCTGGCCTGCTCGATCATGGGCTCCTGATCTTCACCTACCGGTACTGTAGTGGCACGGAAGGCAGTGATATCGGCAGCTTGGCTGATGGGATAAGTGAAGAAACCTACAGGAATGCTGGTTTCGAAGTTGCGCATCTGTATTTCCGTCTTCACGGTAGGGTTACGTTGCAGGCGTGATACGGTGACGAGATCCATATAATAGAATGTCAATTCGCACAGTTCCGGAATCTGGGACTGGATGAAGATTGTCGACTTTTCCGGATCGAGTCCGCAAGCCAGATAATCGAGGGCTACTTCAATTACGTTTTGGCGTACTTTTTCAGGGTTATCGATGTTATCGGTCAATGCCTGCGCATCGGCGATGAAGATGAAAGTTTTGTCAAACAAGCCGGAATTCTGTAGTTCGACTCTTCGTTTCAGTGAACCTACGTAGTGTCCGATATGGAGTTTTCCGGTAGGACGGTCACCTGTCAATATGATTTTTTCTTTTCCCATTATTTTTATTTTTAATCGAAGGACAAAGATAGTCAGAATCAGCTGAAGTAACAAATAAAACGAATATTCTTACCAGATTCCTTTGTAATTATAGAAATAAGTCGTTACTTTGCACAAACTTTGAAATAGCAATGAATCAACAGGAAATCAGAAGCAAGTATTATCTCCGTTCGAGTGTATTTCACCCGGAATCAGCCTACTTCTTCTCTTTTCTCCAAAAACGATATTTAGTTCTTTGGTAATGCGTTAGTCCTTTATTGAGGGTAACGCATTTTTTTTGTGCGGATACGTAGAAATAACAACTTATAATGACAATAAAAGAAATGGAAAAGGAAATGAAAAAAGTCCTTGTTTTGGGTTCAGGCGCACTCAAAATCGGACAAGCCGGAGAGTTTGATTATTCCGGTTCACAGGCACTGAAGGCCTTGAAAGAAGAAGGCATCAATTCGGTATTGGTCAATCCGAACATCGCAACCATTCAGACTTCCGAGGGAATTGCTGATAAGGTGTATTTCCTTCCCGTGACTACTTATTTTGTAGAGGAGATTATTAAGAAAGAACGTCCTGACGGCATTCTTCTCGCATTCGGCGGACAGACTGCCTTAAACTGCGGTGCAGAGCTTTATACACAAGGTATTCTGGATAAATATGGTGTGAAAGTATTGGGTACTTCGGTTGAGGCTATCATGTATACGGAAGACCGTGACCTGTTTGTGAAGAAGCTCAACGAGATTGATATGAAAACTCCGGTCAGCCAGGCTGTAGAAAGCATGGAAGATGCTATTGCTGCTGCACGTCGCATTGGTTATCCGGTGATGGTTCGTTCGGCTTACGCGCTGGGAGGACTCGGAAGTGGTATTTGTGCCAATGAAGAGGAATTCCTCAAATTGGCTGAGAGCTCATTTGCTTTCTCTAAACAGATTCTGGTGGAAGAGTCGTTGAAAGGATGGAAAGAAATTGAGTTTGAGGTGATCCGTGATGCGAATGACCACTGTTTTACGGTAGCAAGCATGGAAAACTTTGACCCGCTGGGTATTCATACCGGCGAATCGATCGTGGTAGCTCCGACTTGCTCATTGGATGACAAGGAACTGAAAATGTTGCAGGAACTTTCAACTAAATGTATCCGCCATCTGGGTATTGTAGGTGAATGTAACATTCAGTATGCATTCAATTCGGATACGGATGATTATCGTGTGATTGAGGTGAATGCACGTCTGAGCCGTTCTTCGGCTTTGGCCTCGAAGGCAACCGGCTATCCGCTGGCATTTGTGGCCGCTAAGGTGGCATTAGGCTACACACTCGATCAGATAGGTGAGATGGGCACTCCCAACTCGGCATATGTGGCTCCACAACTTGATTACTATATTTGTAAAATTCCTCGTTGGGACTTGACTAAATTTGCCGGTGTATCTCGTGAGATCGGTTCAAGCATGAAATCGGTTGGTGAAATCATGTCGATAGGCCGTTCGTTTGAAGAGATTATCCAGAAAGGTCTTCGCATGATCGGTCAAGGTATGCATGGGTTTGTCGGTAACGACGATGTGCATTTTGAGGATCTGGATAAGGAGCTTTCTCACCCGACGGATTTACGTGTTTTCGCTCTGGCTCAGGCCATGGAAGATGGCTATACGATAGAGCGTATCCATGAACTGACAAAGATTGACCCGTGGTTCTTGGGCAAACTGAAAAATATCGTTGACTATAAAGCGAAGTTGTCTGCTTATGATAAGGTAGAGGATATTCCTGCAGACGTATTGAGGGAAGCCAAAGTGCTGGGCTTCTCTGACTTCCAGATTGCGCGCTTTGTGTTGAATCCGGCAGGAAATATGGAGAAAGAGAACCTGATGGTACGTGCCCGTCGTAAAGAACTGGGTATCCTTCCGGCCGTGAAACGCATCAATACCATTGCTTCCGAACATCCGGAACTGACAAACTACCTTTATATGACTTATGCGGTTCAGGGTTATGATGTGAACTATTATAAAAATGAAAAGTCAGTAGTTGTGTTAGGATCGGGTGCTTATCGCATTGGTAGCTCGGTTGAGTTCGACTGGTGTTCGGTAAATGCTGTGCAGACTGCCCGCAAACTGGGATATAAATCGATTATGATCAATTATAATCCCGAAACGGTGTCTACTGATTATGATATGTGTGATCGTCTGTACTTCGACGAACTTTCGTTCGAACGTGTGCTCGACGTGATCGATCTGGAACAACCTCGCGGTGTGATTGTATCCGTAGGTGGACAGATTCCGAATAACCTTGCCATGAAACTGTATCGTCAGTCTGTTCCGGTATTGGGTACTTCTCCTGTTTCTATCGACCGGGCAGAAAACCGTAATAAGTTCTCTGCAATGCTTGATCAGTTGGGTATCGACCAGCCGGCATGGCAGGAGCTGACCAGTCTGGAAGATGTGAAAGGTTTTGTAGAGAAAGTGGGCTATCCGGTACTGGTTCGTCCGTCTTATGTACTTTCGGGAGCTGCGATGAATGTTTGCTATGATGACGAGGAGTTGGAGAACTTCCTGAAGATGGCTGCTGAGGTATCGAAAGAGTATCCGGTAGTTGTTTCTCAGTTCCTTGAAAATACCAAGGAAATTGAATTCGACGCAGTGGCACAGAATGGAGAAGTGGTAGAATATGCTATCTCAGAACATATCGAGTTTGCCGGAGTGCACTCGGGTGATGCTACGCTGGTATTCCCGGCACAGAAAATCTATTTTGCAACAGCGCGCCGCATTAAGAAAATCAGCCGCCAGATTGCGAAAGAGCTTAATATTTCGGGACCGTTCAATATTCAATTCCTGGCTCGCAACAACGAAGTTAAAGTTATCGAATGTAACTTACGTGCTTCACGTAGTTTCCCGTTCGTTTCTAAGGTGTTGAAACGCAACTTTATTGAGACTGCTACCCGCATTATGCTCGACGCTCCATACAGCCGTCCCGATAAGTCGGCATTTGATATCGACTGGATTGGAGTGAAAGCTTCTCAATTCTCTTTCTCACGTTTGCACAAAGCCGATCCGGTTTTAGGTGTAGATATGTCGTCTACCGGTGAGGTGGGCTGCATTGGTGACGACTTTTCTGAAGCACTGCTGAATGCAATGATTGCTACCGGCTTTAAAATTCCTGAAAAGGGAGTGATGTTCTCTTCAGGTGCAATGAAGTCGAAAGTCGATTTGCTGGAAGCAAGCCGCATGTTGTTCAACCAGGGATATAAGATTTATGCAACAGCCGGAACTGCTGCTTTTCTGAATGCACATGGTGTAGATACTACTCCGGTTTACTGGCCGGATGAAAAACCGGGGGCCGAGAACAATGTGATGAAGATGATTGCCGACCATAAGTTCGACTTGATTGTGAATATTCCCAAGAATCATTCGAAACGTGAGCTGACAAATGGTTATCGTATCCGTCGTGGCGCGATCGATCATAATATCCCATTGATAACCAACGCGCGTCTGGCGAGTGCATTTATCGAAGCATTCTGTGATTTGAAGCTTGAAGATATTCAGATAAAGAGCTGGCAGGAATATAAATAGTACTGTCCGTAGCGATAAATAATAAGGGAGAGGGGGGAAACTTGGAAACAGTTTCTCCCCTTTTTATAATGCCCTGTTATCTTTTTCTCGTCTTTTTCTTCTGCCTGTCTTATAATTAACTTATATTTGTAATCTACTTAATATTTGGTATCAGAAGAATGTTCGTCCTTTTTTAATTTACATAATTCAGATTTTAATATGTTTGGAAAGAAAAAGAATGAAGATTATTCTGTAAAGACTGTGAAAGTCGGTATTGATAAACTGACTACAATAGCATTGGGAACAATGGTGAAAGGAGCAATCACGGTAGAAGGGGATTTGCGTTTAGATGGAATAATAGAAGGAAATGTTTCCTGTAAAGGGAAAGTAGTGATTGGTCCTCAGGGAAGAATCAAAGGAAATGTGACGTGTACCGGTGCTGTGTTACACGGGATGTTACAGGGAGATATTCAGGTGGCAGAAGATTTGGTTATGAAATCGGGATGTACAATGAATGGCGATGTTTATACATGTAAACTTGAAATAGAATCGAAAGCCAGATTTAACGGTACTTGTAATACTACTGAGAAAAATACACTTGTGACAAGTCAGGTTGCGAAGCCTGAGACTGTGAATACTGAGAAATGATTGAAACGGCTTCTTGAGAAGAATCGGTTTTGTCTATTCCAATTGTGGTTAAAAGTTTTTCGAAGGCTGCAAAGTTATCTAAAAAAAAGAGATAATTATGCAGTTGGTTTGTTATGGCACTACGCTTTTTGCAATTTGTTGAAATATCAGTCTGATATATGAAATGGATAAGCAAAAGCTTGCAATAATCTAATTTGTAATCTTAACAGACTTAAAATGAAAAAAGAACTTTTGACTCGATTTATGGAGAAGCGAATAGTCGAACTGAAAAAAGAGCAACGTAATGGTACTGCCCATGTATATCAGAGCACTTTAAATCGACTGAAAAAATTTATGAATGGACGTGAAATCACCTTTAGCCAACTGACTCCCGAATGGTTAGCTTTGTTTGAACAGAAACTGCTGGCTGATCAACTTAAATGGAACACTATTTCTACTTACATGCGTATGCTGAGATCTGTGTATAATCAGGCGTTGGAGCGGGGAGTGGCAACTTATGTGCCACGTCTTTTCAATAAAGTGCATACCGGAATTGACTGTCCCGTAAAAAGGGCTGTTTCGCCGGAGGTGATATGTAAACTGATGACGGACCAGAAACCATTGCCGGAAAAATTAGCTTTCAGCCGGGATTTGTTTGTTCTTTTGTTTCTGCTTCGCGGGATGCCGTTTGTAGATCTTGCTTTTTTGCGCAGATGCGATTTACAGGGAAATGTAATTACGTATCACCGGCGCAAAACCAGTCGTAAACTGACTGTGGTGGTGGGCAAAGAGGCAATGGAAATTATACGGAGGTATATGTATGCGATTCCGGATTCACCTTATCTTTTTCCTATTATCCAAAATCCCGGTGAGAATGAATATGGGCAATATACCCGTATGTTGCGTCTTCTGAACCATCGCCTGACACAGGTGGCAAATACCTTGGGAATCAGGGAACGGCTAAGTACTTATGTGGCACGTCATACCTGGGCGACTACGGCACTCCGGCAGAATTATAATTCAAGTTTGATTTGTAATGCTATGGGGCATTCTTCGGTGAAAGTGACTGAGACTTATTTTCAACCTTACAGGGATGATGAGGTAAACCGGATGAATCGTTCTCTTATTACATATATTTTATCGAAGAAGAAAAGAGGAATAGATAAAAACATTAGAAGCTAATCAGTTGATTATTAATTGAAATATTATCCGTTACTTCGTAGGTAACGGAAGGTGATATCGGCGGCAAATTTAAATATATTTTTTGAAATACGCATAATAAAACAATTATTTTTGCAATAGATATTAAATAACTGAACATTTTTATTGGGTTGTTCTTCGAAAAAGACAACAAAAGATTCTTCCATTTTTCAGGTTGAAAGATGGGAAAGGATTTTATTGTCTTTTTTGAGACCGTAAAGATTCATTTTAGTAAAAACAACTCCTTGAAAGACGCCTCTTTGTCTTGGAATTTGTGTAGACCCGTTACCTACGAAGTAACGGGCAGATCGATTGAGATAAGAAACCAACATTCTGTCTGAATCAAATATTAAGTAGAAACTAAAGTGAATTATTTATGAAAAAGAAATCTGTGTTTTTATGGTCTTTGCTCGCTGCAATGGCCATGAGTGCTTGTTCAGAGCACAATGAACTTCCTTCAGGAGAAGTTCCTGGTGGGAACTCGAAGACTAACTTTATAGTTAAGTTGAACTTTGAAGGAACAAGTATGGAACAAGGAGGTAAGACGAGAGCTGCGCAATCTACTGCAGTGCCGGAAACATCGTGGAGTAAAATCCGTCAGGTGCAGATTTTGCTGTATGACGCAAGCAATATCGTGCGGTTTTCAGATGTAGTTAATCCAACAGACGGGAATACTACTTTTACTTATACAGATGTGCCTGCTGGTACATATACGATGGTTGCTATAGCAAATGCGAAAAGTTCAGCGGATGCTATCAATACCTATTTGGATGGGGGCACAACTCCTGTAGAGTGGGGAATGTGGAATGTACGTCAGAAACAGGTGCAGAACATGGTGATGAAATATAAGCCAGGTGCATTCCCTACTTTTTGTTCTGCTGCCTTGGCAGGCAATACGGCCTATACGGAACCTGCCGAGATTTTTATGGGAGCTGTTTCAGGTGTAGTCATTTCTTCGGATGCTACTGCAACTCCATCTCCGATTGCTTTGAAACGTGAAGTCTCTTTGATGCGTGTCCGTCTGAACGTAAAGGATAAAGAAGGAAATACGAATAATGAGAATACCGCCAAAGGGGTTGACTTTACACAAGACGCTTCTATTATGATTTATCGCTTGCCGGATTATCTGAAAGTGATGGCAGGGAATGACGGAGGAGTAAGTGCTACCTCGACTGCTACTAACATATTGTCTATTTCGGATGGTGAAGTCTTTAAAACGGCTGAGCCCGGATCCGGTTATAACCCTGGAGGAACGATTTTAAACGGAAACTTTACGATGTGGAGAGATGTGGTTGTATTCCCCAATAATGGTGGACGTGTTAATGATTCTGCAACTACCGGTACGGCTGACAGACAGCGTCAGTATTTTATAGTGGTATCAGGACGTGGTAAAGCCGGACATATTTTGGGAGATGGTACTGCACTTCCCAGTGATGCTACCGTTTATTGGTCCGGAGTGGTTAAAGAGAATTTTGTACCGAATGTGATTCGTGAAGTAAACCTGACTTTACGTACCGGCGGAAGTACGATTGTACCTGTAACTCCTACGGAATATGGTGGCCTGACAATTACTGTAGGAGCTCCTACACCTTGGGATAGCAATATTGTAAATTCAGATATTATAATGTAAAAACTTTCTTTTTACTCCCCTTGGAATCATGGTCCGGGAGCAGAGAATAGGCAGAAACGCTTGCTGCTCCCGAGAGCCTCGGGGGGAGGATAATGAAATAAACTATAGAACATGAGAAAAAACAGACTTCTCATAGTATTATTTACTGGTGTAGCAGTCTTACTTTCGCTTGCGTCGTGTACATATGATTATTTTGAAGATGAAACGAATTATCAGGTTTTTGTACCCGAGGTTCTGAACAAGACTGTCAGTGATTGTCGAGTGCTGGTCTATAACGATGCCGGAACATTGGTCGGCGCACGTTATGCAACCTCTCCATGGGATAAAGATCCGCGCATGGAGGCGGGCTTGTTTAGTTTTAGGTTAACTCCCGGCGAATATAAAGTATACTGTTATACCAATACGGACAGTCTTACGTTTGTGGACGGGCAACATCTGGATGCTTCTGCTTTTATTCTGAAAAGCAGTTCTACCGGACCGAACAGATATGTACAGCCTTCGGATATATTATTCCAGAAGTTCGTACCCGCAATTGTACATCCGGGCATTTTACAGACCGATACCACAGCATTGGAACGCTATACCGGACGTATAACGGTTCGGTTTAAGAAATTTCCCGGTGATGTATCGCATATAAAGAAGGTACAATTGCTTGCGGAAGGAGCACCTGTGATGCAATACCTCAAAAATGATACTCTGACCGGCCGATTGACTCCCGAGGATAAAATGTTTCATTTCGGAACATTACCCGTACAGGAGAAAGCCGATGTATTAGAGGTAGATCATCGTTTTATTCCTTCTGTGGAGAATGAACCGATGAGGTTGAATTATACATTTCTCGATGAAAATGGAGCAGTTGTCAACCATTTGCCCGTGGAAGTTACGGAAAGGGAGACAGGATTGCCGTTACGGTTATTGCATGGTAAACGTATAATTATTGAAATCGAATCTTATACCGTTATTAAGATATCGGTTGTAGGATGGAACGAAGATATCGAGAGTGGAGATACGGACATGGAATGATACATATATACATATAAAAGAGAATTAGAATGAAATCAGTTATACGACATATTTTGAGTGTCGCCGTTTTATTTTGCTTAATCAGCGGAGTACAGGCACAAAGTGTCAAAGTGAATATTCCTTTTTGGCTGACCGGTTCGCCTAACGTTGGCTTTGAGTATACATTGACGAGGCAACTCACGGTGAACGGTGAAGTGCTATGGATGCCGTATTTATTCAAGAAACATGAAGAAGTGTTTCGGGCACTCCAGAGCAGTGTTGAATTGCGCTATTATGTGAATCCGCGTAACTTCTATACTAATGATTCGTGGGATGGATTTTACATAGGTCCTTATGCCATGTACGGTAACTTTAATATTGGTTTGTTGAAGCATAATGATCCGTTACAGAGTTATCGTCGTAAAGGCTGGGGAGTGTCAGGTGGTATCTCAACCGGATATAAATTTGCTTTCAACTCTCGTTGGGGGCTTGATCTGAATATTGGGCTGGGATATGCGCACCTCCAATATAATAAATATTATTTGGGCGGAGAGTATGTAAATTTCCCTTTGGAACGTAAGAAAACCAAGAGATGGATTGGTCCGACTAAGTTTGGTGTAAATCTTACTTATAATATATTCCGCTAATGTTACTGATAAAAAGTTGCTGAAATGAGAAAGAAGAAGATACAGATTCTCCTGTCGGCTGCCGCATTCCTTTTTTTAATGGGAGGAACTATGCCTTCCGTTGCGCAGGAGCGGAAGATAGGGCGGATAGAACGGCGGGCAGACCGTAATTTTATCAGGCAGAAATTTGATAAAGCGATGGCCCAGTACGAAACGGCTATCAGGCGTGAAAAAGATGAGGACAGTCAGGCTGCGCTTCATCTCAAAACAGCACGTTTGTATTTCATGGTGAGGGAATACGGTCGCGCCTCAGAACATTATGATAAAGCAATGGGGTTGCGTCCGGATCTGCTCGGGGTAGATGATGTCTGTGACTATATAGATGCCTTGCGCTTTCAGGGACAGGCCCGCAAAGCAGAAGCTATCTGCCTGGATAATGCCTATAAGGATATATATAGTCGCTATCAGCGTTATCAGAATACGTTAGAGGCACTTGCCATGCGCCATTCGGTTCAGGAAGACCCCGGATTTTCGGCAAAACGTTTATCACTGAATACACCGAATGCTGAATTTTGGGTTGGAAATTATGGTGAGCAGCCGTTTTATGCCATTAGCTACAGTAAATTCAATGATCCGGGAAAGTTGTTCTTTCATCGTACTCACTATTATGCACTTGACGAAACCGGTGAACCCGGTGCCGAGGCTCAGAAACCTCCGAGATATTATGGATATTTTCGGAAGATACCTGCTGACTTGCAGAATGGTCCGGTGACCTTTTCGCCGGATATGAAGTCAATGGTAGCTACAGTCATTGAGTACGATAAAGAGAAGACAACAGTGGAGATGGCAGACCGGAAACTACGCCCTTTCCGTACAAAGTTGTTCTATTCTGTGCTAAAGAATAAAAAGAAACGGTTTACGAAGTATGTTCCGGCTTTTCCACAGGAGGAGATGTCTTCGTATGCCCATCCTTACTTATTCAATGAAGGTAAATCATTATTGTTCACTTCCGACATGCCGGGAGGATACGGAGGGTTCGACTTGTATGTTGTTCATTGGGATGACGAGGCCCGGACATGGGGAACCCCTGTAAATCTGGGACCGGATGTCAACACGGAAGGTGATGAGATCTTTCCTGTAATCTATAAAGGACGTCTCATCTTTTCGTCTAACGGGCTGCCGGGATTCGGTGGTTATGACCTGTTCAGTGCTTATTATGATAAGGATGGGGTAGTGCCGGGCAGTATCAGTCATTTTCCTCATCCGGTAAATTCCGTCTTCAACGATTATTATATGTGTCCGCTCGATTTGCGAACAGCTTATTTCGTATCCGATCGTGAGATGGCTTCAAGAGATGATATTTATTACCTCCGTACGGTAGAAGATTTAGGTACTCAGCAGGGGATGCCCTTTTACGGGATGAGTGAGGAGAATGCGATTTTGGGTGGCGCTTTGTTGTTGAACGGAGCTACGGAAACAGTTTCTCCGGAGTCTGTTGCATTGAAGCAATATGCACCTGAAGGTTTGCTGATGACTCTTTATTTTGATTTCGATTCGGATGAACTGACCGATGAATCTGTACGGAGGCTTGAGCAGTTTATCAATGAAATGGGTACCTACCAGTTTTCGGAACTGAGGTTCGATGGTTTTGCCGATGAGATAGGAAGTGACAGTTATAACTATTCATTGTCAGAACGAAGGGCAGAGAGTGTTGCAGAGTTCCTGCGCAATCATGGTTTAAATGTACGTTTCGGTATACAGGCCCATGGTAGGATAAAACTTTCTCCGGAAGAGGTGAAAGAGGAAATTGAGTATCATCGCTGGCCGGAGGGAGGTATCGACTGGATACAAGTGAACCGTCGGGCAAGGCGTGTCGAAATATATAATAAGAGGTAGAAATATAAAAAAGTAAACGATATATGAAGAAGACAAGAATTCATAGAGTGTGGATACTGTTCCTGCTGAGCGTCATAGCCTGTCTGCAGGTGAGAGCCCAATATATGCCGGTGGTTTTCGATAAGAAATATGGCGATAAGAACCAGATACAACTGGTATGCCCGTTGGCCGGTGACGAAGTGGCTATGGTAGGCAAAGAGGGACAGAAGTACAATCTGACCTGGATAGGAAGAGAAGGTGAGGTACTCTTTTCGTTACCGTTGGCCGGGTTTACTGCTGTTAATGAGCTGACAGAGTTGGAGGACAATCGTATCTTGCTTGTCGGACAATCTGCTGTGATGAATACAAAAGGCAGAAAGGATAATGTGACGCTGAGCGGACGGGCGGTCATATTAGACCGTAGTGGTCATATTGTTACCAATATTTATGCGGGAGGACAAGGAAGCGAGCTTCTGAAGGGTGCCTTGCTACGAAGCGGATCATTGATACTTTCCGGTATGGAGCCGAAAGGAGGAAGCGGTCGGCAAGGTATTCTCTTGAAAGTAGATAAATCGGGTAGAGTGATTTATCAGTATAAGAACACCGGAAGTGGCTATTGTGACCAGTTTGAGGTGTTGGGCAACACGACTGAATATATCTGTGCGGCTTTCTCCGGAGACAGAGAAAAAGAACAGACGGTGGTGGTCCGGTTAGATGATAAAGGGAAACCTTATTATGTGACTGCCATTCCGGCTAAACGATTTATAGTGACAGGCCTGAACGCCAATATCAATGACGGTTCGGTGATTGTTACCGGTAATTCATCGACAGATGGAGGTATTATTTATAAGATTCGTCCGGAAGGTGATATTGTTTTTGCTAAAACACTGATACCTGCCAACCAGGGATTGGCAACGCTCAACCATCTACGGGTGGCCCGCAATGGTAATATATTAGTAGGAGGTAGTGGTAATAAAGGATATTACGCTTTATTGCGAAATGACGGAACAGCTTTGTACTCGGGTACCTCGAACGGAAGTGTGAGAGGTGTGGGTATGAACCGGACTACCGGCGAATCAGTGGTAACCACTTATGACGTTAACGCACGCAGAGGAACATTTGTCCGTATATTGCCGACAGGAAAAGCTGAGTTTGACCGAACGATTGATGGTAACTTTGATAAGATTAAGGTGACTAACAACGGTGAAGTGTTGCTGCTGTCTTCGGATGAGGGCCGGGTTTGTATGTATTCTGCTACGGGTGAGAAAGAGTTTGACCGTTATGTGACGGATAATAAACCTACCATTTACCGTCAGGCCTTGACTGCATCATCCGGGGAGTTACTTTTTCTGGGTAGTGGTAGCCGTCTTGTCAAGCTCGGACATGGACTCTATGTCTCGGACGTGAAAATAACCAAGCCGGTAAACGGAACAGCCACCGCTGTGTTTACTGTGACACTGACCGGATATGCCACCACGAAAGAGGGAGCGCCTGTTCCTGTGAGTGTAGGTTATGCCACTCGCGAAGCATCGGCTACAACGGCCAATAACTTTACTCCGGTGAAGGGAAAGCTCTCTTTCACTCCCTCACGCGGAACGGCTGACCGCTATCTGGTGAAACAGGATATTGAGGTTCCGGTAAAGGCGAATGATCTGATCGAAGGTGTGAAGGACTTTGAATTGTTATTGTCAGATGTTCAGCAGAGTTATCTGGTGAAGCCTGTAGGAAAAGCGGTTATCGAAGATCAGCAGGCGGTTGTAAAGTTGGTACGTACGGAGCGCGGAGAAGAGGGATCCAAAGATATTTTATATGAACTGGGATTATTTAAGACCGACGGAACTCCTTTGACTAATGCAACGGGAGCCAATATTATAGTGGATGGCATTTATGGAGAAGGCACAGCCGATGCGCTTGATTTCGATATGGGATTGACGCCGAGAGTGATATTTGCCAATGGTTCGCAAAAGTCATCTTTTAATGTCAGAACATTGGAGGATACCCGCTATGAACTTCCTAAAACCGTGGTGGTGAATTTCAATAAAGTACATAGCCTGAGTGGTTCCAATGTCGCTTTTGATGGTGAATTGCTGAGTTGCAGTGGAATTGTTGTTGATCAGCCGGCACGTCTGGCCATAACTTCACTTGGCGACCACAGAGTAAATAATAATGTGGTGTCGGGCTTCTTCACCGTTTCGCTGTTGCGTGCTTCAGACGGAGCCTTACTGACTAATGCCACAGGTAGTGATATTATTGTTAACTGTGTGACATTGCCCGATGCTACGGCAAAAGAAGGAAAAGACTTTGTCTTTACCAACCTGCATGACCTACGTATTAGTGGAGACGGCAACCATAGCTCGGCCAATGTGAATGGAGTGGTATTGTTCAGTACGGATGCTTTGGAAAAACAGGTGAAACTGAAAATCAAATCTGTAAACCAGCCTACAGGTGCACAGCCGATCAGTGTGTCTGACGCAGAACGTATGGCAGAGTTTACGATCCGGAAATAAAATGATTCTTAGGGATAAGAGTGCCTTGCATTTCAAATGCAAGGTCTTCTTGTCTGCTCAGAAGAAAATGGATGAAAAAAGAACTATGACAGGAAAAAGAATATATACAGGGTTGATGGGCTTGCTGCTTTTTCTGGCGTTTGCTTGTACGGATGACAGGGAATCGCCAGGGGGAACCAATGGTAATCCTTCATTGGTTTTCAGGATGACGAGAGCTTCTGCTGATATTATCAATAATACGCAAGTCTATCTGTTTGATGGAGATGGGGCTGCTGCCGGACAGTTCAGGCAGAAAGTGCCGGATGTGACTTACGCTGCAGACCGCCTTACCATGCCGGTTGCGGCAGGTACGTGGGATATTACGTTGGTCAGTGCCGACAGGGATATAAACAGTGAATTGGTTCAGCCTGTCCGTGGACAGGGGCGTTCATCACTGAAAATGTGGGAAACCCGTTCCTCCGGTGGAAATTTGCCGTCTATGCCTGAGTTGCGTACGGCTTATATTACCGGACAGCAGGTAGTTGCCGGTCAGGATAATGTCGCTTCCGAAACAGCATTACTTTCACGGAACGTTGCATTGGTCAAAGTCGTGATAGCTGATGCCGGAGGACTGGATATCAATGGCACCCACACGATGAAATTGAGTAATGTGCCTACGACTCTTAATTGGGAAGGAGGGTTATACCCCAATAAAAACAACCCTACTGTGAGTGCGGAACCTATGACCGGTACCTTTACTATACATAATAATACTGCAATGGCGGGTCATCAGTATAGTGATACGCTTCGGTTTATTGTGCCGGCCCATAAAGGAACTGATTATCTGAATGCGCTTCCGACCGACACGACTACCAGCCATCTTAAACTGAGTGTCGATCTGGCCAGTGAAGGAGGTACACGTTTCGAGAAGACGGATGTGGTAATTCCTCGGGTTCCACGAGTAAACGGAATTTTGTTGGTACGCATTTTCCTTGGTGGAAAGCTTGATGTCTCTACTGAGATATTAAACTGGCAAGATACACAGTTGGAAGCCGATTTGTCACAGACCCAACTCTATACGGATAAAGCTTCGGTGGGGATGGCATTCAAAGACACGATACATGTAAATACCAATGCCCGGGAATATACAGTGGAGAAGGCACCTGAGGCCACGTGGATTACTTCGGTGAAAAAGTTGGATGGGAATGCGGTGGAAATTACTGCTGACCTGGATAGCTATGTGGATAATCATCCTCGTACTTCGTATATTACCATTAAAGCAAATAATGTGACCAAGAAAATACCGGTTACACAAAGACCGGATAGAGGTACTATCAAAGTTAGTGTCAACAAACTACAATTTAGTCCTCCACATCCGACAGCTTCACTTGATGTTCAGTCTGTTGGTGGAAATTGGAAATTACTGGCTCAAAGTTCCAAGGCGACTGCTGCTACTACCCAAGGGGCAACAGGGAGTACAGCTGTAACTTTTACAAGAACCTCTACCAGTGATGATTCATTGTATGATGAATATTATGGAGAAGGACAGGCGGTTTTTAAAAATATGACGACTCTTGATACGGATACTGTCCATTTAAGTAATTTATTTATAGGTATTATCGATGATTTGATTGAGGTTGCACAGCCTACTGTGCATCCGGATACTACATGTACTGTAAACAATGTGAAAGTATATGGTGGAGATACTCGTGATTTGACTATCATTAATAAGCCAGATTGGATACACCCCGCACCAGAGACGGATTACAATCCTGCAACCGGTATTTTTACTTTTGTCTGCGATCGTGAACCAAATGAAGAAGAACGTTATGGAGAAATAACTCTTGGACATATTGATGATCCTGATTATACAGTTAAAGTATCAGTGCTTCAAGCTATAATTGTTCGTATCCCAGAGTTTAATTATTTTGTTGTACAGTTTGTTTGGGATTCGAATGACGTAGATGTAAAAGTTGGGTTCACAGGAAATCCTACATCTGTTGTGGTAAATGGCATTACTTACAATACAAGTTCGGTAGATGCATTCCAGAATCAGTGGGTTGGCTGGAGTCAAGGTAGTGTGGTTAACTATGATAGTAAGGAGCTATTGAAATGGGGTGGTGATGCTCAATCTGGACAAGGAGAAACTGCATTCTTTAATGCTCCGGTAATTAATTCTGCACCTTATCCCGGTCAACATGGCATAGAACCGAATGCTCCGGGGTTATTGCCACGTACAGTAACCTTGCAGGTAAATGCCGGATGGTATAGAGGAGGTGGTATCCCGATGACTTGTAATATCTATGCTTATTTGGGTGGTACTATGAGTCATGTCGGTACGAATTTTGTCAATCAAGGTGGAACACTGGTTTACACTTCTACAAATAAGTTTAGTGTGCAGGCTTCCGGTTCTAAGCAATATGACCATATTTGTGATATTGTATATGACCGGAAGAAACACACTGCAAAAATAAATTGGAAAGGAACTGTGTGGACAGGTACTCGTTCGGTACGGGTTCCAATGAGAAGTGTAGAAGAGACTCAGAAACCTTATTGGGCTCCTACAGTAGTTGATACTTACTCTAATAATTATCGAGGAGAAAGGAGGTAGCTTTAATGTGTATAATGAAAATTAAGAGCTATAGTATGAAAATACAATATATAATAGGTATACTGGTTGCCCTTCTGTTTGTCTCGTGTAGTCATGAGGAAGAGGAACAGAAACCCGCTTATGGGAAGATAGATGTTGCTGTTTCGGTAACCTTGCCGCAGCCGGAGTCAGTGAATACGCTTACTCGTGCCGGTGGCCCGTATACGGATACCGATATTAAGAACGTAGACTTGCTGATATTCGACAAAGACGCAAAGTTTATGGAGCGTGTCAAAGTAGAGAATGACAGGTTGGTTGTTACCGGAACGGGGATTAATTTCACAGTCCGTTTGGATGCCACTTCGGAACGGCGTATCATTCATCTGGTTGCAAACGGGCGGAGTGCTGATGGCACTTCGGATCGCTTGAACTTTGGTGATATAACTCCGGGTATGGCAGAAAATGCGGCTATCTCTTCTTTGCAGACAGCCTCGCTCGAACATGTGAATGAAGGAGAGAGCACATTGCTAAACCATGTGATGCCTTTGGTCATGTGGGGACGTTTTGCTCTCAACGGAATCAATATCGTGACGAAAGCAGAGGGTGTGAAACTGTTGCGTTCCACTGCCTGTATACAAGTGAAGAAGGGTAGTGGGGGTGTAAATACCGGACTGGATGATTTTGTCATCGAAGGAATTACCGTACATCAGGGAGCCTGTCATGGCTTCCTGGCTCCGACCGATTGCACAGGAGAAGTTAACACTCCCGTTACCGCAAATCCGGTTACCGGTGGAACCTATCTGGATTATCGTAAGGGGTGGGTCAATAGTGCTGAACCTTCTTTATACATATACGAGCGTAACTGTTCGGCTTCCGACTATATGGGAGTAGTGATTGCAGCCCGGTATAAGGGAAAAAAGGGCTATTATAAGGTAGTAATGACCGGTAACAACGGAGCTCCTCTGAACATTGTACGTAACCACCGTTATATTGTTACGGTGGTGGGCGTCAATGGTCCGGGATATGAAAATCCGGATATTGCTGTGGCTTCTGCACCTTCGAATGCTCTGAAAGTGGAGTTGACGGATGAAGACACGGATTTGCCCTGTATTGTGGCCGACGGTGAATACCGTATGGCATCGTCTAATAATGTATTCAGCCTATATGGAAAAACAGGTGTGACTACATCGGCGACGGGCGTAGATATTTGTACCGTATATTCCAGCCGTGGTGTTCAGCCGGTTCTGACCCTACCTGCCGATTGTAATTGGCTGACCAATCTGTCTGCACAAGCTTTAGGAAGTAATAAGTATAAAATAACAGGGGATTTTACCTCACTGGCCAATAGTGCCGTATCTACAACCTTGACTATGACGTGTGATAATCTGTCTCAGCCGGTTCGTGTCAGTTGGAATCCCATTATATCGGACCAGAAAGATACCGATTCGTTTGTTTTCGATTTGGTTGGTTCAACCGACCGTAACTGGACGGTCCGGGTATTGAATCCGACGTCTGCCGGCTGGCTCTTTCTGCACCCATCCGCCGCATCTCCCGGAGCATTTCCGGGAGACGGTATGGTGTCGGAACTCAGTAGCAAATATAGTTTGCATGCTTATTTGCACGTAGCTTTCGGAGCGAACAGGAGAGGGACTGTACTGATGACTTCCGCCTCCGGCGGGGAAACTGTAGCCCGTAAGATAGTAGTTATTCAATAGAACGTTGCGGTAGTATGACCCTGGAAGAGATATTGCAAATAGAAGCACAGAATGTTGATTGTATTTTCCTGTATCAGGAAGAAGGAGCATGGTATGCCTATGAACATTCTGCCTTTTATTGTTATTCTCTTCTGGGCATACTTGATATAGACTGGTTGCCCTGTCCGGACGGAACTACTTCCGGACGAAAAACAATCAGGGTGCGTGTTTCCGAACCGGATAAGTTTTTATGTACACCTCTATTGCGTCTGATGCGGAAGCGTAAAACTGAATATGTTGTTTTATGCAAAATTTCGTGTGGAGGTTTTTACTACTGGCGGGAACAGCAGCAAATGAAATTTCGTGTATTACAGGAAAGAGAAAGCTCTTGTACGAAGGTAAATGAACATGCTGAATGATTAATCTTATCCTCTGTAGCCTTGAAAAGGCAGCTTTTTCACGAGCATACTCTTTGTATGCTATCTTTAGTGATATTCATCGGTATAGCCTGTGAAGGCTGTTGATGAATTATTGTTTGTTTTGTTTGTGTGCGCCCCTTCCGTATTTTAGCGAAAATACCGGAAGGGGCTTTTTACACAGATTGAATAAGTTTTTATTTGTCCAGAGTAATGATAAAACGGCGAAGATAAACTTCTTGTTCCGTATTGCCGGTATTGCTGAAACGGACAGCTTTCACCGGAGCTTGTTTCAGGTTAAGCGTGATCCGGTTCTTTTCCTGTTTGAAGTCAGCTTTTTGCCATTCTTTGCCATCGGCTGAAACTTCAAGTCGTCCCCAGGCGGCTACATCCGGTTTGCCGAAATCTATATCCAGGCTCTGTCCCGGATAGGCTTGATCCAGTTCGATGGTCAACGTACGTCCCGCTCCCCATTTGATTACTTCGTTGGCAGGCGATACCAATATACGGTTCGTTTTGATCTGTAACGGCTGATTGCGTAGTTGCTCTACGTCACTCGTCAGTTTGTGAGGCATATAGTCCGTTGCGGCATCCAGCTGTGTACCGTTTTGCTTGTTATAGCGTTCGGTCACCGTAGTGAACGTTTGGTCGATCAGTGGTTTGATCACTTTAGTTGCTGTTTTTACACCCGGCTGGTAAGGGTTTTGGTTATAAGTCTGGTCCACCTGGAACATCTGTTGTTGCAGTGCTTTCACATGGCGGTACTTCCGGATAAAAAGTGAGTTGTCACCTTCTTTGTAAGCTTTGACCATAGACAATACTTCTTGTCCGGTTTCACCCAATAATTTGAATTGACGGAGCCAAGGCATCATTTCTGCAATCAAAGGTTGGTTTTCGGTGTTGGTCATCAGAATATCACCGGACTCTGTCATCTTGCCGAAGGTTGCTTTCAAAGAGTTGAGATCTGCTTCGGTATACGAGCCGTTTTTCAGATAGCTGTCGAGAAAATGCTTAGCTACAGGCTGTAATTCAACCGATTCGTCCCGGCGGTATTTATGTCCGTTCGGACCCAGGTCAGAGTTGTGTGCGGCGAAGAATTCCAGTTCCTCCGCAGCACTCGGCAAAATGGTGCGTATGGCATCTTTCCATGTCTGTTCGCTGTCATATTTTTCCGGATTCCATGCATAACTGGCTACACTGTAAATTGCTATTTTAGATGCTTCGGCATGTTCCATCGGGTTGGTGACGAAGCCTGACATCTGATCAGCAATCTGGGTGTCGTTGCCGTAAACCGGTCCGAGCAGCAAATGGTCGCGTACGTAATCGGATACCGGAAAATTCCACCAGATATACGCCGGGCGCTTGATGCGCTTGTTGATCCAGGCAATACCATCTTTGGTTATGTCGGAAATCACACGGTCGCCCGTCCACATAATCTGGATAGAAGGGTTCAGTTTTTCACCCAAAGTAGTCAGGTAATTACCTTTCGGGTTCGACCAGCTTTTGTTATATTCGGTAGGGCACATGACCAGCGGGGTAACGTCCGGTTTGGCCTTTACAAATTTCTCGTCAATGTAGTTCAGTAGTTCAGCCTGTTTGTTCGGGTTGGTTCCTTCCCCCGAAATATCATCGAAGAATACTGCGAACGAACGTACTCCCAGATCATACATCTTCTCGAATTTAGCCAGCAGCAGATCACGGTCTTCCTGATTCCATTTGATATCTTGTCCCGGGTGAATGGCCCATACAAAGTCCACTTCGTTTTCATTGGCCACTTTTACTAACTCCTGTAACTGAAGCGCCTCTTTTTCCGGATAAGGCAAACGCCAGTTGGGGGAACTGTGATACGGGTCGTCTTTAGGACCATAGATATAGGTATTCATCTTATTTTCTCCGTAGAATTTCAACTGACGGAGACGGGCTTCGTGGCTCCATGGAGTTCCATAGAATCCTTCGACTACACCGCGGAAGCGGATGGAAGGATAGTCCTTGATTTCAACTACAGGCAATTGGTTATTGTTCAGCAGTTGTGATAGGGTTTGCAAAGCATAGAAGGTTCCCCGTTCGTCTTGTCCGGCCAATACGATTTCTTTGTCGTTGACAGCTAAATAATATCCTTCTTTCTGATTGGGAATTTGCCGGGCGAATTTACGGATAGCTTTATCCCCTTTTTCACCGATATAGATGCGAATTCCGTCCTTATCTGTCTTTTTTCCGGCAAGTAAAGCTTTCAGTGCACTGACGGCATGCGGGTTTGCTTCTGTTTCTCCGACAATCAGATAGGTATCCGGCAGACTCAGAGCCTGCGTTTCCGAAAGAATCTGTTGTGGTTGTGGTTGAATACTTGTGTTCTGGGCCGAAGCACTGACGCCCAAAAGGAGCCAGGCTCCCAGTAAGTAGAGTCGTTTAATCTTCATTTTAGGTAAAATGTTAGTTTTTCAGGTTTTAGTGACAGTACAAAAGTAAGAAAAAAAGTGTATACTCCCGTTTTTCTATTAATTTTGTTCCTTTGAAACATTGAAATAAGGAAAGAAGTCTATGCTGATACTTTTATCTTGCGCCAAAACCATGAGTGACGTTTCGAAAGTGAAAACGCCTCTCACTACATTTCCCCGCTTCCGGAAGGAGGCAGCGGAGGTCGCTTTGCAAATGTCTCAATTCTCTGTCGGAGAGTTGGAGCGCCTGTTGCGGGTAAATCCTAAGATTGCTGTTGAGAATTATAAGCGCTATCAGGACTTTCATTCCGAAGCGACTCGGGAGCTGCCTGCGCTGTTGGCTTATACCGGGATTGTTTTTAAAAGACTTTCTCCCAAAGATTTTTCGGATGAAGATTTCCGATATGCTCAGGACCATTTGAGGTTGACTTCGTTTTGCTATGGGCTGCTGCGTCCTCTCGACGTGATTCGACCTTACAGGCTCGAAGGAGATGTCCGATTGCCCGAACCCGGTACCCGAACCATGTTTGAGTATTGGAAGCCGGTTCTTACCGACTTGTTTATAGAAGATATTAAAAAAGCCGGTGGGATACTTTGTAATCTGGCGAGTGACGAGATGCGGGGACTTTTTGATTGGAAACGGGTGGAGAGAGAGGTCCGTGTGGTGACTCCTGAGTTTCACGTCTGGAAAAACGGGAAACTGGCTACAGTAGTGGTCTACACTAAAATGTCGAGGGGAGAGATGACCCGTTACATCCTGAAAAACCGGATAGAATCCGTTGACCAGTTGAAAACATTTGCTTGGGAAGGATTTGAGTTCAACGAACAGCTTTCGGATGAAAAGAAATATGTATTTACGAACGGAAAAACAGAATAATCCAAATGACTGAAATAGAAAAAATGCGTAGTGGCGAACTGGCTGATATGTCAGCACCCGAGTTGCAGGTACGGTTTGAGCATGCCAAAAAGTTATTGGCACGGATGCGGGGACTGAGTACGTATAACGATACTTACAGGGAGTTACTTGAGGAGCTGGTGCCCGACCTTCCGCCTACCTCTGTTATTTGCCCGCCTTTTCATTGTGACCATGGTGACGGCATCCGTCTGGGCGAACATGTATTTGTTAATGCCAATTGTACCTTCCTTGACGGAGCATTCATCACTATCGGAAGTCATACACTGATAGGTCCGTGTGTGCAAATCTATACTCCACATCATCCGATGGACTATCTGGAACGCCGTAATCCCAAGGAATATGCTTATCCGGTTACTATTGGTGAAGATTGCTGGATTGGGGGCGGAGCAGTCATTTGCCCTGGGGTGACGATAGGTGACCGTTGTGTGATTGGAGCCGGTAGCGTGGTTACAAAAGATATACCGGATGATTGTGTGGCGGTAGGCAATCCCGCACGTGTTATTCGGCGGCAGGCATCGGACGGATAACCTAAGTTAGGTTCTTCTTCAAAATTTGGTGGTAAGTTTTCTTTTACTCATGGAAATCTAATTCAGTTTTCGGAAGTGTAAGCCCTCGTTTATAGTTGACAAAAAAGCAAGTATCCCGGC
>ENA-OWPJ01000299-OWPJ01000299.1-human-gut-metagenome-genome-assembly--contig:-NODE-299-length-59403-cov-32.8789_pt1 | contig 59403 bp, 59 predicted proteins | sample MGYA00248264_ERZ651846 | MGnify/ENA primary metagenome ERZ651846 (study PRJEB26924, sample SAMEA4378271) | human gut metagenome | biome: human gut; feature: human-associated habitat; material: faeces...
ATGGAGCAGATGAGGGGAATCGAACCCCCGTATCAGCCTTGGCAAGGCTGTGTTCTACCATTGAACTACATCTGCAAAATAAAAATGGCGGTCCAGATGGGACTCGAACCCACGATCTCCTCCGTGACAGGGAGGCATGTTAACCACTACACCACTGGACCAAAATATTAAATTTTATTAAATGGCGGTCCAGATGGGACTCGAACCCACGATCTCCTCCGTGACAGGGAGGCATGTTAACCACTACACCACTGGACCATTTATATTCTCGCTTAACGCTCGTATATAATATCAAATGATTTTACAAGTGTCAATATTTTTTCCAAAAAAATTTATTTTTCTATTTTATCAAAGAAAAAAGGGCAATGCCCTTATCTTACAAAGAAAGACTTACCATAATTGCATGGTCTATTTTTTCCATTGTTTTCTTATCCAGCGTACAAATCCATTGTCCTAGTCTACTTTTATCAATTGTACGAAGTTGTTCACATAAAATCATAGATACATAACTTAAAGCAGAATTGCTAAATATAACATGTGTAGGAATTGGAGGCTTTGACATTTTTTTAGAAATAGGTGCTACGATAATCGTTTTCGAATACCGATTCCCCTTATCATTCTGTACTACAACAACAGGTCGTATTCCCCCTTGTTCACTCCCTTTTACACCAGCAAGATCTGCATAATACACATCTCCTCTTTTTATCATCACTTCATCACTGCCACCTGCATACTGGAAATTACATCCATCATCTCTTCTGGTTCTAAATCTTCAGAATACACACTAAACTCCACATTATCATACATAACACTCATATGACTTCCATCATAAAAACCTATCAACTCCATAGAATCCATCATATCCAAAGGCATAATTACGGTTTGTGTTTCATCACTTGCTTTCTTCTTTGTTTCAATGACTGTAAAATCCTTATCACCACTATATTCTAGAATATGTCGGGTTTCTCCCCCAGAGCTTACAACACTTGTGTTTTCTAGTTTTGAAGAAAATACCTGCACAGGATATAGTGGCAAATCTTCTTCTGCAATCGCAGAGGTTGATTTTTCTTTTTCTAATGTAGTCGGTGTTTTAAAGTAATCTTTTTCAAAGTTTGTATTATATTCTACTTTATTAAACACAATTTTTAATTCTACAACATTATCTTCATTATAAATTTGCAGCCATTGAATTTTTCCATCTTTATCAAAATGCATATCTTCATGATGATAACTTTGACTAGATGGATAATTTACCTTGGCACTTATCAAATATCCTTCCTTTTCCTTTTTAATTTTCGTATCTTTTTGCTGAACAATATCATTCATCGTTTGTAATAAGTATGGCTTTGGCGTATTCAAAGGCCAATCCCCTTCAAATTTGAAAATCTGATTTAAACTTGGAGTAATCACAAAAACCCCGTCTTTGTTTTTTAAAATCTGCTGCTCCTGATTTAATTCTTTATCTGTCAAAGATACTTTAAACTGCTGTACATCCCCTTTATGATATCCTACCTCCAAAGCATATGTCTTTAAATTTTCTCCCTTGCTGATTTCCATATCACCTTTTAATACATACCCATCCATCTTATCCACTTGCTTTTGAAGCGTTGATGTAAAAGATGCCGGACGAAGAACTACCAATAAAACTGCAATCAGCAATATTGTTCCTGCACCTGCAATGATTTTCGTTTTCATACTCTGTTTTCCTCCTGCTCATCCTAATGTATGCTTTCTTCTTGAGAATCATTCATAAAATCATTTACCTTTCATAAAGTAGATACAGGTGATACAAATGAAAACATATCAAAAACTAGCTTTATTATTTTCAATTCTATTTTGCATTGGATATGCATTACAAATAATCTTTTCTTTTTCTTTTCATCCCCTTTCTAATCATTCTTTTTTACAAAATGTTTTTGCTTTACTCTTGCTTTTAAGTGCATTTATCAATATACTTTTATTTCAGAAATAAAAAGAAACCAGCTGCTGCAATAGAATACCTTTTGTACTTTAAGATATTCCAAAGACCAGCTGGTTTTTTACATAAACAAAAAAATCTTAAAACATGATATACCCTAAATCATTGATAACTTTTCTGGCTACAGCAACCATATCAGAATCTCCATCTACGATAACACATTGTTTTTCCAGATTTACTTCAAAATCCACACGAGTTTCAGATAATGCAAGTTTTATTTGTTTTGCGCTCTCTTCATCTTTCAGATTTCTAACCATTAGAATACTCTTCAAACGAATCACCTCTACAATTATTATAGCATATTTCCTGCACATTTCATTGTTTTTCTTAGGATGAAATTAAAGTACCCGCACCTTTTGAAAAAGTACCCTTTAAGTATATTTCAATATGGTGCTGTTTTGCATACTCTACACATCGATCATGTAAAACGCGTGATTTCATATTAAGCATTTCATCATAACTCAAATGATCATAGCGAAGGGCAAATTCATGCAGTTTTGGATCTGAATCATATACACCATCTACATCTGTATATATTTCTACTTCTTTCAACTCAAGCATATCCGCAAATAAAACAGCACTAAAATCACTGCCTCCTCTTCCCAGGGTTGTAATTCTTCCTTGTTTACTTACCCCAAGAAATCCTGGAACGATTACTACATCATACTGTTTTAATCTTTTAATAATCGATTCTTTATGCAATTCCAATACACTTGCATATTCATATTGTTCATCTGTAAGAATTCCTGTTTCCATAAAAGACATAGCATATGCACAAATTCCCATTTCCAATAATTCGCTGCATACTTTTAAACTTGCCACCTGCTCTCCAATGGAAACAAGTCTTGCTTTTTCCTCTTTACTCAAAGAATCACATGCCATAGAAAGAAGTGTATCCGTCGCATAAGCGTCTGGATATCTGCCCATCGCAGATACTACCATTACAACTTTTCCATATTTGCCTGCTTCTAATATATGACGATATGCATATTTTCTCGTTACTTCACTTCGTAAAGAAGTTCCTCCAAATTTCATCACTCGTATATTCATAACTCTACCCTCACATTCCTTATACGATATGCAAAAACAAAGAGGACTGTGCAGGCTTTTTTATAAAAAAAATAGAAGTTTCCTTCTATTTTTTCAACACCTCAACAAATCGTTCTGTAATTTGTTTTGGTCGAGTAATTGCACCACCTACTACAGCACTGTATACTCCAACTTCATATACCGCTTTTAAATCTTCTGGTGTATTAATTTTTCCTTCTGCTAAAACCGGAACCTTGCAAGATTCACATAATTTCTTTAATAAAGGAAGATTTGGTCCATCAATTCCTTCAGAATATGGTGTATATCCGCATAAAGTTGTAGATACGCAGTCAAAACCTATACGTTCTGCATGCATACATTCTTCATAAGTTGAACAATCTGCCATAGCTAAAACACCATGTGCATGTATATAAGCAACTAAATCCTCCAGCTTTTCATTATGAGGGCGTACTCTTTCTGTCGCATCTAAAGCAATCATCTCACAACCTGTTTCTAAAAGTTCATCTACCTCTTTTTTGGTTGGCGTGATGTATACTTCACTATCAGGATAATTTCTTTTTACGATTCCAATAACAGGCAGATCCACATTCTTTTTAATTTCCACAATATCTTCTTTGCTTTGTGCACGAATTCCAACAGCACCACCTTGTTTTGCCGCTAATGCCATTCTCCCCATAATAAAAGAAGAATGTAAAGGTTCATCCGGTAAAGCCTGACAAGAAACCACAAGTCCATGTTTAATTTTTTCCAGCATATAAGTTACCTTCCTTTTCTTTATTACCTTCATTATAGCACCATTTCTATTTATTACCCAAAAGAAATATCTTTTCCATCAATTTCTTATAAACAGGTTTCATATCTTCTTCTTTTACCCAGAAAGCTATTTCATCAACTGGAATCCATTTTACCCCACTATTTTCATCCAGCTTAGGAGAAATCGTTTCTGTTTCTTTTGCCACACAGGCATAGGTTACATTTAAATGAACATGTGAAGTAACATATTTCCCCTTTTTATAATGTGGTGGTACAGGAAGAATATCAATTGCTAAAATCTCAGGACTGAGAAGATGCAGATGCTTTAAGCCGGTTTCCTCTTTGCCTTCTTGAAGTGCAACTTCCACACAATCTTCATTCCCATCACAATGTCCTCCACACCATCCCCATGAACGATAAATATTATGGTAAATCATCAACACCTTATCTTTTGTTTCATTGAGAATCCAAGGAGAACTTGTTATATGCGCAAACTCATTTTCTCGATAAAAAATATCATCAAACGTTTCCAGATATTTTAAAAATACTTTCTTATCTTGCTCTTCCTGTTCATTAAAAGGTGAAAACTGCTGTATTTCTTTATAAAAATTTTCATTCATAGGATTTCTCCTTCCACCATTCATATAGAGATTCTTTATATGTTTGAAAAGCAGAAGGAATGGCGTACGTATGTTCTAATTCTTCTTTTGTACACCATATACCTTCTTCTATCGGTTCATCAACTTCTATTAAACAAGCTTTCATATGCCATTCTATATGAGAAAAAACATGTTTTGCATCTTTTAGTTTCTTATAGCTCAACACATGTTTCGCTCCTATCCTATTTATAATATCCTTTTTCAAATAATGATCTTCTAGATTTTTAAACTCGTACATCTTTGATAGAAGGCCTTTTTCCGGTCTTTGATACAACAGCACTTTATCTTTCCACACAACTACAAGAATTGTCCTTTTTTCGATTCTGCGCTGTTTCTTTGCTTTTTTAATCGGTAAATAATGAGCTTTCCCGTTTTGATATCCAATGCAATCTTGTGCTAAAGGACAAATATTGCAGCGCGGGGCAGCATTTGGGGCACAGACCAAAGCCCCAATTTCCATCAAAGCCTGATTAAATGCATCACACCTTTCTTCTGGAATATAATCAAGAATAATTTTCTGAAATTTCTTTTTTGTACTTTCTTTCAAAATATCATCTTCGCTTACCAGCAATCGTGAAAAAACACGCAAAACATTTCCATCTACCGCAGCTGCTTTTTCTTTAAACGCAATGCTTGCAACCGCGCCTGCCGTATAACTTCCAATCCCTGGAAGCTGCAGCAGCTGTTCATAAGTTGAAGGAAGCTTTCCATCATAAAGCTCCATACACATTTGTGCACATTTTTTCATATTTTTTACACGATTATAATATCCAAGCCCTTCCCAAACTTTGCTAAGTTCATCATCTTTCGCATTGGCTAAAGAAGATATTGAAGGAAATGCTTTTAAAAATCTTTCAAAATATGGTTTGACTGCTTCTACCCTTGTTTGCTGAAGCATGATTTCACTTACCCAAACTCGATAAGGTGTTGCTTCTTCTCTCCATGGAAGCACCCTTGCATGCTCATCATACCAATCCAATAAATTAATCACTAATCTTTTCTTATCATGTATTTTTTCCATGTGGACATTATAACATGCAATCATGTTCACATAAAGGAAAATACTTTTTATGCAATTTGCCCAAAAGAAAAGGAAATATAAAGTGTAAACCTAACCTTATATTTCCTATCACTTCCATTTATAACACTTGATTAAAATGCTGTTTTATATACTTCCAGTACAAGTTCATACGTACATGGACGTGGATTTCCACCTGTACATACATCTGCCATAGCTGCTTGTGCCAAAGCAGGAAGATCTTCTTCTTTTACCCCAATTTCTTTTAATGTCTGAGGAATATTTACATCTTTTGATAGTTGTCTTACAGCTTCAATAGCGGCATTGCGATATTCTTCCTGACTCATTTCATCAACACCTTCAACACCCATGACACGTGCAATTTCGCGATATTTTTCACCAGTGTAATCTTTATTGAATTCCATAACATAAGGAAGAAGCACTGCGTTTGCCACTCCATGAGGAGTATCATAGAAAGCACTTAATGGATGTGCCATTCCATGTACAACACCAAGTCCTACATTAGAAAATGCCATACCTGTTACGTACTGTCCAAGTGCCATGTCTTCACGACCTTTTGGATCATTTTCTACCGCACTTCTTAAAGAGCGGGAAATCAATTCAATTGCTTTTAAATTTAAAGTATCTGCCAATTCCCAAGCACCTAGTGTTGTATAACCTTCAATTGCATGTGTTAATGCATCTAATCCAGTTGATGCTGTTAATCCTTTCGGCATAGAACTCATCATATCTGGATCTACAACTGCTACTACTGGAATGTCATGAGGGTCTACACAAACAAATTTACGGCGTTTTTCCTCATCTGTAATAACATAGTTAATTGTTGTTTCTGCCGCTGTTCCTGCAGTTGTCGCAACCGCAATCATTGGTACAGCTTTATTTTTTGTAGCAGCTGTTCCTTCCAAGGACACTACATCACTAAATTCTGGATTGTTAATGATAATTCCAATTCCTTTACCAGTGTCCTGTGGAGATCCTCCCCCAATCGCAATGATATAATCTGCACCAGCTTCTTTAAATGCCTCTACTCCATCTTTTACAACTTTTACACTAGGATTTGCTTTTACTTTATCATAAATAGCATATGGTAAATTTGCTTCATCAAGTAAATCTGTTACTTTTTTTACAACATTAAATTTTACTAAATCTGCATCTGTAACAATCAAACCCTTTTGAAATCCACGTGCTTTTACCTCCGTTACGATTTCTTTAATTGCTCCAGCTCCATGATAGCTGGTTTCATTCAAAATAAAACGATTTGCCATATATCGATTCCTCCTGTCATATCTTTATTTATATTTTAGAATGAAACCGTTTTCCCTCAAAGTTACACAAAAGAAAAAATGTAACATTTGTTACATCTTCTCACATTTGTAACATTCACCCTTGCAGATCCAGCAACAAAGATTCTAATGGTTTAGGAAGTGCCTGAATTAACAATTCACTTATTTCCTCACAAGACATTCCCATTCCATTTCTTACCCATTCCACCGTCATATAAATACTTCCTCTACAATACATACGCAATAGAAAAAACAGTTCTTCATCTATAGGACGTTGAAGTTTTTTCTCAATAATATCCTTATAAAACTGTAAAATACATTCATAATCATAGTTAAACAACGAGTTTTGATTATCGTGCAGAAAAGCCTCTGTGAAAAACAGACGTTCTTCTTTAATAAAGGAAAACTTTTTTATTAATCCTTCCTTTAACGTACAGCTTATCCCCATTTGTTTAAACGATTTTTGAGCAAGCACATCAAAATACCAATTTACCAAATCGTATTTATCTTGAAAATTACGATAAAACGTTTGTCTTGTCATATCTGCTTCTTTCACAATATCTTTTACTGTAATTTTATCAAGTGGTTCTTTTTTCATCACTTCAAGCATAGCATGTGCAAATCGATATTTTGTTTTATTGAATGATTGCATGTCGACACTCCCTTCATACCGTTTCATAATACCATATTCATCTAAAAAAAACTCGATAAAATCGAGCTTTCTTTTATCTTAATGTAGTTTTTCCGTATGCCTTTTTCCAGTTTTCACTAAATTCATCTACCGCAATTGCAGTTCCTGGATGATCAATCATATTGTATGCTACATCACATGGTATCGTAACTGCTTGAATTCCTGCTTTGATTAGCTCATGTACCTGTCTAGTATTTTTAAAACTTGCAGCTACGACTTTCGCATTCATGTTATTTACTTTTAACATCGTAATTAAATCTTTTACATTTTCTACTCCATCACCGTAATTATCCATGCGATTGACATATGGTGCCAAATAATCAGCTCCATTCATTGCTGCTAAAAATGCCTGGTCTGCTGTATAAATTGCTGTTGCCAAAACACCAATCCCTAATTTCTTGCATTCTTTGATTGCTTTTAGCCCTTCATGTGTCACAGGAATTTTTACATACATGTTTTTCTTGCGAAGAGATGCAATGTATTTCGCTTCTTCAACAATTCCTGCCACATCTGTAGATACAGCTTGTATAAAAAGCATTTGTTCTTCATCCAAAACTGCAATTAAATCATTTACAACATCTTCAAAGCTTCTTCCACTTTTTGTAATGATTGTTGGATTTGTTGTTACTCCGCTTACATGAAGCAATTCATTTAAATCTTTAATCTGCTCAATATTTGATGAATCTAATATTAATTCCATATTCCATTTCCTCCTATTTTCATTGTATCTTTATTTTATAATTCATACAATAATTAGATTTGTTATACCACCGTTTTTTGCCATCGTATAAAATTCTTCCATTTGTTTTGATGTATATAATGCAGGATTTTCCTTAAAACAATACTGTTTCCCCGTTAGTGCGTATTTTGCTTTTGCTAAAGGATTATAATTTAGAAGCTCATATGCAGCATCTTTATAATGCGATGTTATAAACTTCGAAATTGCAGTAATATTTTCCTCTGTCGCACTCATTCCTGGAATCAATGGTGTACGTATTGTTACATCTTTTTTTCTATCACTATGCAAAAGCCACGCTACATTATCTAATATTATATGATTATCTACTCCAGTATATTGTTTATGTTTTTCTGCATCAAATAATTTTATATCTACATATAAGTGATCAATATAAGGAAGTGCTTTTTCTAATATTTCTCTTTTCACAAACAAAGACGTTTCAATCGTTGTATGGATTCCTTTTTCTTTTAATTTTCTTAATACTTCCATCAGAAAATTACTTTGATAAAAGGGTTCTCCTCCACTAATGGTTACTCCTCCGCCATAGCGGAAAAACATTTTATCTTTTAAAGCTTCTTCTACCAGCGCATCACTCGTATATTCTTTTGTATCTAAACATAATGCTCCACTAGGACAACTATCTGCCAAATGTTTCCAGTCTTCCTTTCGATCTCGAAAGATTTGAAGATTTCCATGTTTTAATTCTACTCCATGAGCTTTACTTTCTTTTACACATATTCCACAATGAATGCAGGTTTTTTCCATATATAAAACCTGTGCATCCCCTTCCAGCCCTTCTGGATTTTGACACCATACACAACGCAAAGGACATCCCTTAAAAAAGATGGTTGTACGAATTCCCTGCCCATCATGTATGGCAAAACGTTTCACATCAAATATATTCCCTTTCATTAGACACCCTCATAACTTGTACGAGCTATGATTTCATTTTGCAGTTCTTGTGCCAATTCTACAAAGTAAGCTGTATAGCCCGCTACTCGAACAGTTAAAGAACGATACTGTTCCGGATTTTTTTGTGCTTCAAGCAAATCTTCTTTACGCACAACATTAAATTGAATATGAGGAATCTCTAAATCCACAAAGGTTCTTAAAAACATCGCAAATTTATCAATACCGCTTTCTGTTTTAAAGAATTCAGGTAAAAATTTCATATTCAGAAGTCCACCATTGGTTGTTAGAACATTATCCATTTTCGAAACGGATTTTAATACAGCTGTTGGTCCTTTTATATCTCTTCCATATACTGGTGACATTCCTCCATCTGCCAATGGACTTTTCGCATAACGCCCATCTGCACTAGCTCCAACATGTTCTCCCATAGGAACATGAGCAGATACGGTATACATTCCTGTATTATAAGGTCCATTGCGATAGTTTTTATATTGTTTTAATCCCTGCTGGAAAAATCTCGCCCATTTTGCACCTATTTCATCAACCCAGCTTTCATCATTTCCATATTTTGGACATTTATTTAACAGCATAGTACGAATAACTTGCTGATGTTCAAAATTATCTTCTAATGCAGACTCCAAATCCTTTGCTGAAATTCGATGTTCTTCATAAACAAGTTTCTTAATTGCAGCTAATGAGTCCGCTAGATTTGCAACCTGAATCATTTGAATACCACTTAAATTATAATGTGCTCCTCCCTGCGTAACATCCATTCCTTTTTCCATGCAATCATCAATAACACTAGATAGAAACGGAGAAGGAAGTGTATCAATGTGTGCTTTTTCAACCTGCTCACAAGCTTTTACCATACGTTCCATAAAATGCTGAATTTGCTTTCCAAAAGCATCTTCCAATTCCTCATATGTTTTATAAGTAGATAAACTTCCTAAATCAAGTCCTAATTGTTTTCCTGTTAAAAGACATTTTCCATGATGAAGAGTAAGTTCCAATGCCTTGTTTAAATTAAACATTGCTGCATCGCTCCAGCCAAGATTATTTCCCTGGGTTGTTACCTCCACACATCCAACAATCGCATAATCTTTCGCATCTTCTTCACGAATACCACTTTTCATCAAAGCAGGAATAATACTTTCATCATTGAAAAACTGCGGCATACCACTTCCTTTTGCGACTACACGAATCGCATGTTTCAACAAATCATCATTTGTTTTTTTATGCAGACGTACAGAAAGATTAGGCTGTGGAAGTCCTAAATGTTCCTGTGCAGTTAAAAACAAATGTGATAAGGTATTAGAGTAATCATTTCCATGCGCATCCATTCCACCAATCGCAATATTAAAACCAATAGGGAAACCAGCAAAATATTTTGCACTGTTCTTATTTCTTAAATATACGATTTGATTAAATTTCAACCATAGACATTCAATCATTTCCAGTGCTTTTTGTTCATCTAAGATTCCTTTTTTTACATCTTTCTCATAATATGGAATTAAAATCTCATCCAATCTTCCTGGAGAAAAACTGCTGGCATTGCTTTCCATATGTAAAACCGTAAATAAAAACCATACTGCCTGCAATGCTTCATGGAATGTTTGTGCAGGACGCTCACTTAAAGATTTACAAATGCGTGCTACTTCGATCATATTATCTTTCCATTCTGCATGCTCTTCTTTTTTTGATTCTTCCAGCAGCAAATCATGATAACGCATCATAAATGTGCATACACCAGACATGACAATTTGAATAGCCTCATAAAAATCTTTAGCTTCATCATTGCAGGTTTTTAAATATTGCTGTGCCTCTTCCATGATTCCTTTAGGACCAAGTCTAAGCCATTTATTTACATCTGGACAAATATGTCCCTGGGCATGATCTTTCTGATTAATTTTTACTACTTCCGCAATAGCTTTTATCTCATCGCCATAACGTTGTTTTAAAACATCCTCCATGCATTTCCCTTTCCAATATGGATAAATAACTTCTCTAAACGTCTGTATATCTTCTGGACGAACTAGAAAACGATCTTGAGGACGAGTTGGAAGTGTTTCTATTTCTTCCTCAATCCACGAACTTCCTGCTTCCGGAAATACAACCCCATAGCGTACCCCCTTGGTACGATTACCTACGATCATTTCTTCCGGTTCAATGCCAATCTCCAATTGTGTAAGTGCATTGTATAAAGATAAGGCACGTTTCAAAATAACCGGTTTATCTTCATTTTCTTTATATGTCTTTGTAATGATCATCGCTTGTTCAATCGATGCATAACGCGGCTGTGCCAGCATTTTCTCTTTTAATGTTTTAATACGTTGTGTCTGTTGCAGTTTCATAGGTGCTCTCCTTTCTTTGTTAAATTTATTATAGTACATCTCTTTATTGGTTTCAATTGTATTTTATTATTTTTTATTGATATTTATTGTTTTTTATCGTTTCTATTTTTATATGAAAGTAACTTTATAAAAAAGTAAGAATATGAAAGAGAATTGGAAAATAAAGAAAATTTCATGTTAAAATAATGTCATAATATACATTATATAAGGGGATGATTTGATGGAACAAAGAGGAAAAAGCGGTTTAATGACAGAAGGTACCATTTGGAAACAACTTCTTCTATTTTCTGTACCTTTATTGTTAGGAAATCTTTTCCAGCAAATGTATAATGCTGTCGATTCTATCGTTGTAGGTAATTATATAGGGCCGCAAGCTTTGGCAGCTGTAGGTTCCAGTGCCCCAGTCATCAATTTGCTTGTCAGTATTTTTATGGGAATATCGGTTGGGGCCGGTGTTATTATTTCACGATATTTTGGCGCAAGAAACATAGAAAATTTACAAGACAGCATTCACACATCTTTAGCTTTCAGTATTGCTGCAGGGATCATTATGACTATAGTAGGCGTTCTTCTTTCTCCTTTGATCCTTCAATGGATTGGAACGCCACAAGATGTTATGGGAAATTCTGTATTATATCTTCGTATTTATTTTTGTGGAATCTTATCTGTTCTTGTCTATAATATGGGAAGTGGAATTTTACGTGCTGTAGGAGATTCCAAAAACCCTTTATATTTTTTAATTGTATCTAGTATAACAAATATTATTCTAGATTTATTGTTTGTTGTCGTATTAAAAATGGGGATTGCCGGAGTTGGGTGGGCAACCCTGATATCACAAACCATCAGTGCTATTTTAACTCTTATCTTATTAATAAAAACAAAGCAGGAATATAAAGTAACACTTAAAAAGATACGGTTCCATAAAGAACGCTTAATAGAAATTATTCGTTTAGGTTTACCTAGTGGTATTCAAAATGGTGTTGTTTCTTTTTCAAATGTCATTGTACAAAGCAATATTAATGCTTTTGGTTCTGTTGCAATGGCAGGATGTGGAGCATATACAAAAATTGATGGTTTTGCAATTCTGCCTGTCATGAGCTTCTCCATGGCACTTACTACATTTACAGGACAAAATATGGGAGCTAACAAACTAGAACGTGTTCATCAAGGTGCGAAAACGGGTATTTTCATGAGTGTAGCTACAACCGTAGTTATATCTATTCTACTGGAATTGTTTGGCCCTCAAGTTCTTTCTATCTTTACAGATAACCAGCAGGTTATTCATTATGGTTTGTATATGCTTCACATACTTGCTCCTTGTTATATTTTCCTTGCGATATCCCATGCATTTAGCGGTATCATAAGAGGTGCTGGTATTACTACCATTCCTATGATTGTTATGATTAGCTGCTGGTGTGTTCTTAGAATGGCATGGATTCTAACAAGTGTACCTATCTTTCATGATATTGGAGTTGTCTTCATGGGCTGGCCAATTACATGGTTTGCCAGTGCCTTATGGTTATTCTTATATTATAAAAAAGGTAACTGGATGAAACAAAATTAAATAGAATTATGTTCATAGTTTATAAAAATTAAAAAAAGGCTATAAATTAATAGAAGATCTTAATTAAACAAATCTATCTATTGGAGTTATAGCCTCTTTATTTTAACTGTAATCAAATACACTAGCAGTATTCTCTTACACCTAATATTCTATATTTTTGAGTGTAAAAACGTAAGATTTTACAGAGTGGCTATTGTAAATCTTACGCTTCTTTGTTTACTTTCCTTGTAAATCCTCTATGGTCGTTACTTTCTGATTTTCATAACTTCCTTCTACAACTTCTACTTTCTCTTTTCCACATAACTCCATGATTTGGGCATCATCCGTTGCTTCAATTCCTTTTTCAAATGCAACCTCAAACGCTTCTTTTATACATTCTGTTCGAAAAGCCTGTGGAGTCTGTGCCTGCCAAAGTGTACTTCTTTGTGGGGTATGTTTCACAATTCCATTTTCCACAACCTTGATTGTATCCTTTACCGGTACCATCAACAAACACGCATTGCACGTCTCTAATTTTTCCACAATTCGATCAATACAATCGATGCTAAGCCATGGTCTTGCCCCATCATGAATCAAGACATGTGAGCAGTTTACTTTCTGCAGCCCATTCCATACGGATTCCTGACGAGTTGTTCCACCTTCTACTATACATATATTTTTTTCATCACACACTTCATGAAATGTTTCCATATCCTGTGCACTTGCGACTACCACAATTTGATGACACCTTGCATCCTGTTGAAACACCTGTAACGTTTCCTCTAAAATGGTATTTCCATTCTGCAGTTTATATAACATTTTATTATAACCTAATCCAACACGACTTCCACTTCCTGCCGCTACAACTAATGCTGTATACTCCATATATTCACCCCTAACACTACTTGCATTATACCAGTAAATTATCGTATCGTCTATGCAAAGTAAGAGGGTATTGCTATAATAGGAAGTAGTAAATGGAGGTATTTATATGTATCAAAAAAGAAGACAGCGCTTTATGGAAAAACTTCCAGACAACAGTATTGCTTTATTTTTCAGTGGAAAAGCACCCTATAAAGTAGGTGATGAAAAATATCCTTTTTCTGTTGATCGAAGTTATTACTGGATGACAGGTTTAGATAAAGAAAATATGATATTACTTGTAGGAAATATACAGGGAATGACTTATGAATATTTGTTTATAGAACCTTATGATGAAGAACTTGCAAAATGGGTCGGAGGAAGAATACTGCCAGAAGATGCATCGTATATTTCTGAAATCGAAGAAATATACGAAGTAGGAGATTTGTGGGATACACTTTCTTCCATCTTTTCACGTATGTTTAACAATATGGAAAAAATCGATGTATATGCAGACTTCACAAAACAGGAAGCTTTTCAAGAGGACAGTGAAGCCATTCGTTTTTCAAAAGAACTTTTACAACGTTATCTACATATCAATTTGTTAAATGTTGCGCCAATAATGGCAGAACTTCGTATGATAAAAGATGAAGACGAAATCAAGAAACTAACTAAAGCAATTTCAATCACTAAAGAAGCGATTGAAAATATGATGAAACATGCTCATGGCGGCATTTATGAAAACGAACTGGAAGCTTACTTTGATTTTGTTTTAAAGATGAACCAGTGTGAACATTCATTCCCTTCTATTATTGCTGGTGGAAAAAATGCGACCATTCTGCATTACGACGACAACAACCAGAAAGTAAAAGATCGCTCTTTGGTGCTATGTGATTTAGGCGCCAGCTATCAATACTTGAATGCAGATATCACAAGAACCTTCCCAGTCAATGGAAAATTCACAAAACGCCAGCGTCAAATCTATGAAATCGTCTTAAAAGGAAATAAGAAAATCATAGAAATGGTAAAACCAGGACTAACTTTAAAAGATTTAAACAATGCACTGCTTACTTTTTATCAAGAAGAATTAAGTGCAATTGGATTATTAAAACATGGAAAACAGATATCTGATTATTACTGGCATGGCGTTTCCCACATGCTAGGTTTAGAAACACATGATGTTTCCATAGCCGGTTATAAACTAAAACCTGGAAATGTTTTCACAATAGAACCTGGACTCTACTTAGAAGACGAAAATATCGGTATTCGTATTGAAGATAATGTACTTGTTACAGAAGATGGCTGTATTAACCTAAGTAAAGACATCATCAAAGAACCTGATGAAATCGAAGCCTTTATGTCCCAATTCCAATATAAATAATAACTAACTGGAAAAAGAGCTGTAACTTTTTGAGTGAAAAAACTCAAATGTTATTGCTCTTTATTAACTTTCGTTCAATCGCCTGCTATTTTTCCTGCTGTGTTAAAAACCCCCTATTGAAAAAAATACTAGTCCAAAACAACCCCAGTAAGCTTTTTGATCATTTCTTTACTAAAACCTTCCAGTTTCATTTTCTTTGCGATATCCATTTTTTCTTCAACTTTCCCTTTTTCAATTCCTTCTATGCGTCCTTCTTTTCGTCCCTGCAGGATTCCTTCTTCTTTAATATACTGACTTAAATTGCACATTTCTTCCAGCTCCTTTCCAAGTTCTTTTTTCTTTGATCCACATCATACTATCCTCCATTTTCTCTTTATCCAGTAAATTCATATATTCACACCACATCAACTTTTCATCTATACAAATTCATTGAGGTAAAAGCAATCAAAAGCTCTTCTGCATACTTGATGATTTCTTCACTCTCCATTATGACTCCTGCTAAGTTTCCGACTACATACATTTATGTATTTCTTTATTTTTCGTTATTACTCTACTTATTCTATACCACACTAAAAACGAAACCTCTTCATAAGCATACAAAGAGGTTTTCGTATGTAATTCTAATGTAGAAGGATTCCTGTTAATTCTTCTATTTCTTTTGTAGAATATCCTTTTTCCTTCATTTTCTTTGCGATATCCATTTTTTCATCAGCCTTCCCTTTTTCAACTCCTTCTACAATTCCTTCTATGCGCCCTTCTCTACGTCCTTCCTTACGTCCCTGCATGATACCTTCTTCTTTGATATACTGACTTAAATTGCACATTTCTTCCAGCTCCTTTCCAAGTTCTTTTGTCATTGGTATTCCATAGTTTTTTGTAAGAATTTCCTTTTTCCTTGTTGAATCCATCCCTGATGTAAACAGTATGTACAAAAGTGTCATGAACGTTCCATCATGAATATCCTCTACTTCTTTTGGTGGATAGATCATGACAATGTTCATCAAATCATAATGTTTCTTTGGAAATGCATAGGCTGTTCCCAAATGTTCTTCATGCAGGGAATAGCGATTCATTACACCACTTTTCTTTTTACTGTGTTTCATGCATATCCAGATGGAATACACTTTCTTTAGATCCTCATAGTTTGTCTTTTGAAATCCATTGGGTGTATTCTTCTGCCTTACCAGCAAACGACTTCCATAATATATGCTTCTTTTCAATAATGGATATCCCATATTGTCTTTTCCCTGTGCTTCAATATTCATGAACATATCTACTTTTCCTTCATGATTTGGCAAGCCCAGACCACATAGTACATCATAGCGAACAAGTCCACCCTTTCCGGTTATATCCTCTGTATTCATGCCGTTAATCTTTTCGCTTTGTTTTATACTTTCCTTTGTATCTGGTTCAAGACAGGTTAAAACTTCCTTTATGCTCATGCCTTTAAATTCCGTAATGACATGTCTTGAAATATGAGAAAGTACATATTTGTTCATAAGAACCTTCTTGCAGTATTCATCATAGCTTATTTCTTTGTTTGACATCTGATCAATAGCCGCTGCAGCTTCTATCTGCATCGTATTTCACCTCCTAAAACTCTCTACATAACTTAATACGAGAAAAAGAAGGAAAAATACAAAAAATAATGCAAGAATCTTAATTTTTTAAGATAAGATCATTTACAATAGAATGATAATATCTATCATAATCATAATACGCTAACTTTTCATAACTTACCATATACATATTGGTATAAATACAACAGTTTTTAATTCATAAGCATAGAAAAGAGACATTAACCTAATAGGATACATATTTATTCAAAATACCTTATCAGGTCATTGTCTCTTATTTTTTTTATTTACTGGGTTATTCTACCGTAACAGATTTTGCTAAATTGCGCGGCTGATCAATCTCACAGCCTCTTTGCTTTGCACAAGTGTACGCCAGCATTTGTAAAGGAACAATACTAACGATTCCCTGCAAAAATTTAGATAGTGATGGCAGAAGAAAACATTCATCATATACATCTTCGGAAATATTTCTCATGTCTTTTACAAACAGTAATACGTTCGCTCCGCGAGCTTTAACCTCTTTTATATTACTCATTGTTTTCTCATACAATCTTTCCTCATTAACAAGAGCAATCACAGGTGTTTTATCTTCAATTAAAGATATCGTACCGTGTTTTAATTCACCTGCTGGATATGCCTCACTATGAATATACGATATTTCTTTTAATTTTAAACTACCTTCTAAAGATAATATATAATCGATTCCTCTTCCAATAAAGAATACATTATCATGAGTTGAAATCTGTTGAGCTAATGTCTCATAATAAGGATAGTCAATCATCTTTTCGATATAATCTGGAAGAAGAGAAAGTTCTTCTTTTATTTCTTTTAAATCTTCAGATGATAATTTATTATGCAAGAGTGCTAAGTGTATTGTCATAAGAGAAAGAATGCATAGCTGTGAACAATATGCTTTTGTTGTGGCTACACTGACTTCTTTTCCTGCCTGCGTATAGATTACATGATCTGCTTCTTTCGATAAAGCTGAGCCAATCACATTTACAATTGCATATGTTTTTACACCATATTCTTTTACTTTGCGAAGTGCAGCCAAAGTATCTGCAGTTTCTCCTGATTGACTAATAAAAACAGCTAATGTATTTTCATCATAGATTGGGGTTTGATATCGATATTCGCTTGCACAATAACATTCACATCGAATGCGTACATATTGTTCAATCATATATTTCGCAACCATTCCAGCATACATTGCACTTCCACAGCCAACAATGTGTATATTGTTGAATTTTTCTAAATTTGGAAAAGCATTTGATAAATCGCTAACATCATTAGGCATGATAGAGTGGATTGTATCCTTTACAACCTGTGGTTCTTCATGAATTTCCTTCAACATAAAATGATCAAAATTATTCTTTTGGACACTGTTTGCATCTAAAAGACTTATCTCAGGTTCTTTATAGACTTCTTTTAATTCCAAATTATAAACATGGACATTGTCTTTTTTTATTTCTGCAAGTTCTTCATGCTGTAAAGTGATAAATTTTTTGCTGAATTGTAAAAAGGCACTAATATCACTTGCGACAAAATTTTCATCCTCTCCATATCCGATGACCAAAGGGGAATGCTTTCTCATCGCATAAATTGCTTCTTTATGATCTTCAAATAAAATCGCAAATGCAAAACTTCCCTCCAACAACTGATATGCTTTTGCCATAGCTTTCAATGCGTGTCTTTCCTCTTTATAACATGCATTTAGACATGCAGCAGCAACTTCACTATCTGTATCAGATACAAACACATAACCCTGTTTCTCAAGTGAATTTTTCAATGTCTTATAATTCTCAATAATACCATTATGTACCAAAGTGATATTACCGATTTGATGTGGATGACAATTGATTTCATTTGGTACTCCATGTGTTGCCCATCGAGTATGTCCAATACCAATTGTACTTTTAGATAAAGGATGACAGAGAATACTTTTTTTCAACTCTTCAACTTTACCTTTTTTCTTTCTTAATTCAATTTTATTCTTTCCTAATACTGCAATGCCTGAAGAATCGTATCCACGATATTCAAGATGAAACAGACCCGCTAACAACATATCCACAGCCTGTCTTTTACCAGTATAAGCAATAATTCCACACATATTTATTTCCTCCATTATCTTTTATAAAGCATGATAAGAAAATGGATGTTTAAATGTAGTTATCCATTATAAATTCACTTAATAGACCAAAAGATCCATTAGGATATAAACATACATTTGATTCATATATTAGGGATGTTTTTTATTTTATTAAACAATGAAAGCAGATGGTCTATCAAAGAAATTAAAATCATCATACTTTGTATGTGGTGAATATGTTTTTGTACTAATAAAAAGATTTTGTTCATATTCTAACGATTCACATATCCGCAATAGTACCCGCCGAAATATCGATAACTATTGTCCTCGTCAACCCATCGGTTCTGGCGCTTATTATGTCTGATTTTCTATCCTCCTCAACAGAGCATAACTGGTAGAAGTATACTATGATATATTAAATAATGCAAATCTTTTATACTTCATTCTTTCCTATCTGATATATTATTTTTCAAAAATAATATATATATCTACTTTAATAAATAATTCAACATTCTTTCTGGACATTTTAAAAACTCACTATATACTTGATAAATTTCTGTATCTTTATACTCTACTTGTTTCATGCCCTTATCAGAAAACTCATAAATCGTTGCCTCAGGATAAGCTAATAATATAGGGGAATGTGTTGAGATAATAAATTGCGAATTATCATTAACCAGCTCTTGAATACGAGAAATTAAAGTCATCTGTCGCATAGGGGATAATGCGGCTTCTGGTTCATCTAAAATATACAGTCCTTTCCCCCAAAATCTATTTAAAAAAAGTGAAAGAAAGCTTTCTCCATGTGACAGCTCATGCAATGAATGCTCACCATATCCATTAACACCAATTGTTTCAATATTAGAAGCAACATTATAAAAGCTTTCCGAACGAAGAAAATAACCATCTTTCGCATATGCCTTTCTCGCTATTTTTAAATGTTCAGCAAGTTCATATTTCGTTTCTCTTGTTGTAAATTGAAAATTTTTAGATCCACCTTCTGCATTAAAACCATAACTAACAGCAATTGCCTCTAGTATAGTAGATTTTCCTGTACCATTCTCTCCTACAAAAAATGTAACATTATTTTTAAACTTTAACCTGCATCCGTTTTTTAAATATTGCACGACAGGAATGTCATTTAAATAGGAATTCTCGTTAATTTTACCTTCTAGCCATATTTCTTCAACATATTGATTCATCATAAAATCACCTCATTTTTCATGTCTGATTTTATCACTGTAGCTTTTAGATTACTATAAATCTATCCTTGGGACAGTTTATGAAAATTATTATTTGCATAAGAAAATTATCATATAGATGTTTTAAAATTATCCGAGAACTTGTTTTTCCACTCTTATAAAAACAGATAATAGCCTCAATATAGAACTCAACAGTATGATTTACCGCCATAAATAAAGGAGCATTAAGACTTGGAAGATTACACAATCTTTCTTTTTATTTTTGTTTGTTTTTATAATCATAATATATACGACAAGTATTAATTCCTATTAAAAACCCAAGTAATAAAAAACTTAACATAGGATCAACAGAAAGTGATGGAAATTTAATACCTTTTTCATAAAGAAAAAAAGAAAATCCATCAAACAAATTCATTATTAAAAGCAAAACAACAAAAACAATCATATTTTTCACTGTAAAAATGTATTTAAAAAATCCTATCATATTTTTCATAAAGAATCCTCTCCTTTTGATTGATACATCCAGTGTACATAAAATATATAAAAAAACAGGATGTATATATATAAAGAATTCTAAATCTATAAATCATAAATACATTCACACTTACTTCAATAAACATGCTGCTCTTTTATGAATTTCTTTCTCTATCAATTTCAATCTTTCATCAGATAGATTATAACGAACATGTCTTTTAAATTTAAAATTCAATAAACGACGAAGTCCTTCTCTATGTTTTCGTGTAAGAACATCTTTTGCAGTGCCAATAAAGTCATCGTATACACATGGAAGTAAGGTATCCGCATATTCAGATAAGTTTTCCTCTGATTCAAAAACATCTTTCCCTGCAAAATTAAACAAAGAGTTTCCATGGTCAAATAATGGTGCAGGAGCTATAATCGTATTCGTTTCATTATCCACAAGAAAGCCAAAATTACCAAAATGGCGATCCGTATTGCAAATAAGAGCATCTAGTACAAACATATCATGCAATGCATCTATATACTTATCTCCTAATTTCAGATAATATTCTTCTACCGCCTTCATCCCACCTGTAGTAATGATTTTCCCAACAGGTATAAAAGAATACTCTTTACTTGTAAATAATTCACAAGTAGAACATAACTCACTTTTCCACATAGATAAACCATATTTCACTGCATCTATACCAAGAATTTCCGCAATCTGATAAGCATAGTATTCAGAGTATGGTTCATTTCCTGTATTCGATGCACCAAAAGTACCGCCTTTATAAAGTTGTACTTTTCCTTTTACCCTTCTCCAGCATTTAGGTAGCATCCCGTTTGTGGTAAATTCAGGACTAGAAGCTAAAGAAGTGCGGACACTGCTGCCATAACCAGTAAATGCAATTAACGCAAGAATATTACTGAAACGATTATCGTATAAATTATATTTATCAAAAGTTCCCTGAAATCCATCTTCAACAACCCAGTAACAATCATTCAGTGACAATCCTTTTGATACATCAATAATACGCATGGGACGATTTAGATTTAAAAAACATTTACTCAGAAAGCTATGCACATATGCTCTATTTTTAGGTACTATTCTCTTTTTCAGCCATTTTAAAAGACCATCTTCTGTAAGTTTTAAATCCAGTGGTAATAAATACTCGTATGATCATTTATCCATGTAAGATGTATTTCAGGGATACTACTGTCATTTGTAGAAGAAAATTTTAATAATATTGTATCAAAATGTCTTAATTCATAATTCATTTGAGCACCCCCTTCAAATCAAAATATAATTATATTCTAACATAGAGGATACAATAACGAAAACACATCAAAAACTCCTATTTTAAGATTTACTTATCTACTTCTTAAAAACATATGTACAAAAATACCGATGATATTACATTAACACATATAATATCATCGATATATTATGCATACTTATTTATCCTTCTATAAATGTATTTCTAATCTTTTTTTGAATTTCTTTTATAGTTAGATTTTCATTTAAGAATACTTCTAAATCTTTTTGATTTACCTGCATATTTCTCTTTTCTAAAGCTTTCGTTACGATTTTTTCTTTATCTTCCTTCGATAATGCAGAAAAATAAAAGACTTCATCACATAAGTCTAGAACCTCTGGTGAAAGATTCCTATCCATACACTTGTCTTTCATAAAATCCAAAGTGTTTTGTTTTTCTTCTGTATTCCATTCTAATACAATTAAACAATGTGTTAAATCTGCACATTCTTTTTCCTGCTGTAACTGGTTCGTTTCCATGATTTGTCTCAAAAATGAAATCTTCGCAGTACTTGCTTGTTCCATATGCGGAAAATATAAGAGCTGATTTGGATTTCTGCGAAGTTTTTTTATTACAGAAAGTGTATCTTGTTCGTCCTGGATACTTAAATAATCTTGCTGCTGAAAAAAAGACTGGGCAAAAAGTGTCGCCAGCATATCTTTTCCAGTTCCATCTTCTCCCACCAGCACCCATAACCCAAGTGGCTGATTTTCCATAGAAACAGATAAAGATCGTGCTTGTTTCAAAATCTGCTGCTTCACTGTATCCTGTCCAACAAAGCGTTCATCCAGTATATTTTGTAAAGACAGCAATCGATTTTTAAAAGATATGGAAACTCCACTAACTTCTTCTACCACTTTGTTAATCATATCTTCACTTATTTCCGATTTTTTTAAGAAACGAGCTTTTACACAAGATAAATCCAATACATCAATCGCTTTGTCCGGAAACTTGCGATTTTTTAAATACATTGCACTTTTTTCTATCATATATTTCAAAATATCATCAGAAATGTTTACGTCATGATATTCCTCATACTCTTTTTTCTTTTTCTTCAACATCTCTAAAGTTTCCGATTCACTTGGCTCTTTCATATAAACAAGCTGAAATCTTCTTTCCAATGCTCGATCACATTCCATATATGTTTCATATTCATCCATTGTTGTTGCGCCAATACAACGAAATTTTCCTCTTGCCAGATATGGCTTTAAAACACTGGATACATCAATACTTCCTTCTGATTTTCCTGCACCTATCATCTGATGTATCTCATCAATAAATAAAATAACATCTGGATATTTCATCAGTGCATCTAAAACTTTTTGAAGTTTCTCTTCAAAATCTCCACGATACCTTGTTCCTGCCACCAACGTATTTAAATGCAGTTCATATACACGAGAAGAGGATAACTCTGGCAGCATTTGGTGTTCCAAAAGCCATGCGAAATGTTCCACCAAAGCACTTTTTCCTACACCTGCATCTCCTACCAGCAAAGGATTTCCTTTATCTTTACGAAGCAATATGGATATCATAAGCTGCAGTTCTTTTTCTCTTCCTGCTATTTGTTTGCCTTTATCATCTACTCCTAAACGACGCAATTCCTTAAATTCATCCAATTCGCAATAACCGCTATGTCGCAAAGCAGTTAAAAGCTTTTGACAGTCAATCTCATAACGATCAAGCATTTGAGAAGCTACACATTCCTTTGTTCCTAGCAATGCAGATAAAAGACAATCCATATCCATCTCCTCTTCTGCACGCTCCATTGCCATTCGATTTCCCTTTTCCAGTATTTCTATAACTGTATCCGAGTATAAAACTTCACCTTCTTTTGATTTCCCACAGCCAAATAAAACAAGCAAATCCTTTTTAATCTTCTCATAATCAATATGTTCTTTTCTTAATTTATCATATAAAGGATTTTGTGTATCCCATGCAAAAGCAAGCAAAAGATGTTCACTTCCAATATACATATTTCCCATATCTTTTGCTTCTTGTTGCGCTCTTTCTAGCAGCATCGTTGTTTTATGATCCATTGAAACTTTCAATTATTTCACCATCCATTTCCATATAGTGTATGACACATCCTCTAAGTATTTGTAGTATTCCCTGTCTTCTATTTTTAAAACGATTGCTTAAGAATATTACAAAAAAATATATTCCTATTTCTACTCAACTTAATAAAACATAATATTAGATGATTTATAAATATAAAAAGAAAGAAGATGATGCTAATAAATACTATGCATCTATCTACTTTCTTTTCGTTTTATATTCCATGTACCTATTACTTCATTAATTGTAGAAACAGTTACAAAAGCTTCAATATTCGCTGTCTGTAAATAATTCAATAACTGCCGATACTCATTTACCGTCATGATTGTCACAAGCTCTGTGCGTTCTGTTTTTTCATAACCACCTTGTGCTTTGTAAAGAGTAACTCCTCTTTTCATATGATTTAATATATGTTCTTTAATAACTTCATAGTCGTTTGATAAAATACAGATTTTTTTCTTTTTATTAAATCCATCAATAAAATAATCAATTGCCTGTCCATTCGCATATGTACCTAAAATACTAACGACCAATGTACCTACATCATACACAAATATCGAAGTGAATGCCGTTACCATACCAGCTAATGTAACTGCTTTCCCAATTTCCATATGCGTATATTTACTAATTACTTTTGCGACAATATCCAAACCTCCAGAAGACGCATTGACTCTAAAAAGCATTGCCTGACCTAACGCAATCATTAAAATATAAGCTGCTATATCAAAAACAGCATTTCCTGTTATAGAACCCTCAAAAGGAAACATTTTTTCAAACATCCACAAAAATATCGGAAGAAGAAAAGAAGTATAAACTGTTTTTGCGCCAAATTCTTTTCCAATAAGCAAAAATCCTACCACCAGCAGCACTGCATTTAAGATTAAAGTAATAAGAGACATTGGCATACTTAACAGCTGCGATAAAACCATTGCTAATCCTGAAATACTTCCCACTACAATTCCACTTGGAACTAAGAAGAAATATACAGATGCAGAAATAAAAAGCATTGCAAACGTAATATAAATAAACTCCTTAAACTGTTCTTTTTTTTCCATCACGACTCTCCTCTTATATATACGTTTAAACAATACCATATTTACAGAAAAACTTCCTTAGTTTTTTAATATTTTAATATATATTAAATCTATACAATCAAATTAGTTTGAAGACAGCTCTTTTTTACTAAAACAGATGGTAACTGCATAAACTGCTTCATGTCCAGCATCATATTTTTCAGGATGTGAAAAATCTTCTACCCCATATGCTTCTATGTTTGGTTTTGAAGAAAAATACTGAATGGCAAGTGGAATATCTTTTTCATATTCTATGTTTGTCTCTCCACTTATTTTGTTTGTTGTAGTTCCCAAATCATCAAAGGATGTATCGTCTGCTGATGCTTCTAAAACACTAGAATTTTTTAGATGTTCACTTTTAAAAACGATATTTGCCCCTTTATACATTTTGTCAAATCCAACAACAAAACGTCCTTTTAAATCACTCATTGCTACTGCACCTTCTCTTTCCATTTCCCATTTTCCATCTTTTAAACGGTAAACACGCAAAGCAACACTTTTTACTTGCTCATCAACGTTATAATCAAAAATCTGCTGCTGATTTTCAGGATCAAGCAAGTTTTTAATATCAGTTTCTTCTTGCGATAATTTTGAAGGCTGTATGCTCATAGAAGAATTTTGCTGTTTTGTACAGCCTGCGCTAAGCATAAGACTTAAAGCACATATAACAACAAATATTTTTTTCATATCCAATCTCCTCAAACTCTTATTTTTATTGTTTTTCCACTTTTATAATATACAACAATAACAAACAAATATAGAAAACAACACATCAGATAATGGTCTAACTATCCCTGATGTGCTGTCTCTGTTTTCCCCTTATTTCAATGTATCTACTTTATTTTTATACAATTATTCCCCAGGAATATTTACATATATTTAACCAAAGTCGTAATGCTGCCCCTTCATCATATAAATGATATGTTCGCAGATATTTTTAATATGATCTCCTGCTCTTTCAATATTTCGTAACATACCACTTACTACAAATACATCTTCAATCAAATTTTCTCCAGATTCTTCTTTTAATCTTGCTCGTATTTCTTTTACCAGCTGATTGAGATACTGATCACGTTTTACAATTTCAAATGCACTTTCCACATTACGCTCTTCATAAGCTTTCATTGTTTCCTGCAGCATATTGATCATATATTTTTCCATCTGCTGTGCATATTCCAAGACATGAGGGAACTGCGCATCTTGTTTCAATAAGTATTTTGCTACATTTTTCGCATAATCTCCAATACGTTCCAATTCAGATGCAATTTTAATATCTGCCACAACTTTTCTTAAATCGCTTGCGACTGGAGAAAGAAGAGCCAAAGAGCGTACTGCCTGATCGTTTACTTCTTCTTCCATGTGGTTGATGATGTCATCTGCCTGCATGATTTCAAGTTCCATTTCACGATCTGGATTTTCCAATACTTCCACTACTTTTTCATGCATGCTAATTACCTGTCTTGCCATTTTCATGACATTGGCTTCCATTGTATCCAGTTCTTTATCAATTTTTACCATAATTTCTACCTCCTATCCAAATCTACCAGTAATATAATCTTCTGTACGTTTATCCTCAGGATTTTGGAAAATCTTACTTGTATTATTAAATTCAATGACTTCCCCTAATAAGAAGAAAGCTGTATCATCACTGACACGAGATGCCTGCTGCATAGAGTGCGTTACAATTACAATCGTATAATCTTTCTTTAATTCTTCAATCAAGTCCTCTATTTTACTAGTCGCAATAGGGTCTAATGCACTTGTAGGCTCATCCATTAAGATTACTTCTGGTTCCATGGCGATTGCTCTTGCGATACATAAACGCTGCTGCTGTCCACCTGATAAACCAAAGGCACTATCGTGTAAGCGATCTTTTACTTCTTCCCATAAGGCTGCTTTTTCTAATGACTGCTGTACGATTTCATCCAGTACTTTTTTATTTTTGATACCCTGACATTTAGGACCATAGGTAATGTTATCATAAATTGACATTGGAAATGGATTTGGTTTCTGAAATACCATACCTACCTGTGTACGCAAATCTACAACATTTAATTTATCGCTGTGAATATCCGTTCCATCAATTTCAATCGTACCTTGTATACGACATCCATCAATCAAATCGTTCATACGATTCAAACAGCGAAGAAAGGTTGATTTCCCGCATCCACTAGGTCCAATCAATGCAGTAACTTTGTTTTTCTTAATATCCAGCGCTACATTTTTAAGTGCGTGTTTTTCTCCATAATATAAATTTAGATTATCTACATGAAAGATCGTGTTTTCCATTTGTTTTCCTCCTAATACCATGCCTTACTGAAACGTTTGCTTAAGTATTTTACTGTAATATTTAAAATTAGTACGAATACAAGAATAATAATTGAAATAGCACATGCCAGTTCAAAGTTTGGTTGTTCACTACTCATAATGTTATAAATCTGAACTGCAAGAGATGTCCCCTGTGTTGTTAAAGTAGGTGCATCGTTTACATAAGTTCCCATGGTATAAATCAATGCCGCACTTTCACCAATCACACGTCCAATACTTAACAATACCCCAGTTAAAATACCAGGAACTGCACATGGAAGAACAACTTTAAAAATCGTTTGACTTTGGTTTGCCCCTACCGACAAAGAAGCATCACGCAAAGACTGTGGAACTACAATAAGTGCTTCTTCCGTAGAGCGAATGATCGTTGGAAGAAGAATGATTGCCATCGTTAGTCCACCTAGTAAAACATTTGTAGTTTTTGCGCCAAACAATTGTGTTACTGGGAATAAAACTGTTACCCCCATCAAACCAAAGATAATACTAGGTACTCCTGTTAACATTTCAATACCACTTCGAATAATGGAAGTTAATTTATTCACTTTTGCATATTCATGCAGATAAATCGCAGCTGCAATTCCTAAAGGAAGAGCAATCAATAAAGATACAGCAATCAGATACAAAGTTGTGATAATAGAACCGCGAACTCCTCCACCTGGTGTTTTAAAATAGACTTTTCCAATAGATACTGCCTGTGTATCCAAGGTATCTGCCAAATCTTTTGCACTTTGGCTCATAATCGCACCACCAATGCCACCAACACCATTCGCATCTGTATATGGAAGATTTTCTACCTGATACCCTACTTCCACTTGTCGTTTATCTTTTGTTTTTACACTTTCATCGATCATTTTCAAAAAAGGAGAGTTTTTATCGATGTATTCTACAAGTATGATATCATCTTTATTTGTATCTTTTGCATCTACAAAACCAATTCCCCATTTGCTGCTGAAGAAAACATTTTCATCTAAATCTGATGGACGCTCAAAATTACCAGGTTTATTATACGCTTCTTCTACACTTAACATATAATTGCTGGACCAGTAATTTCCCGTCAGCATTTTTAACCCCAATGTTCCAGAACCTTTGGAAAAGATAAATACAAAGATTGCCAAAAGTACGAAAACACTTAGTGCACTGGAAAGATAGGTTATGATATTTAAAACACTATCTTTTATTTTACGTTTCTTTTTCATTGTTTCAGATGCTGCTATCATTTCACATTCCCTACTTTCTTTTTCACAAGATTCAACAACAGATTAGAAAGCAGGATGACTGCCATCAGCACAAGACCTGCAGAGAATCGAATATCATAATCTAAACCGGATGTTTCTTTTAAACCGGATAACATCGTTGTAGTTAAGGTACGTGTAGTATCAAATAGATTTACCGTTGGTCCAAACATTTTATTTCCAGCTACCATCGCAACGGCAGTTGCTTCACCAAAAGCACGTCCAATACCTAAGATTGCCCCTGCAAAAATTCCTGATTTTGCACTTGTTAGAACAACTTTAAAGTTTGTTTGTGTTTTTGTAGCACCTAGTGCCAGGCTTCCAAGCTCAATATCTGGATCAACCGAGCGAATTGCTGTAATACTTAAAGAAGTAATTGTTGGATAAATCATAATAGCAAGTAATAAGATAACTGCCAGTAAAGAACTTCCACCAGCGGTAACATAACCAAAGCTGGCAGCTAATTTACTAACCAATACAGTAATGGTACCGGAAGCAAATACCCCATAAACAACAGATGGAATAGATGCTAAAAGTTCTACTACTGTTGTCATGACTGCAGATACTTTTTTAGGCGCAATCTTTACAATAAACAACGCACTTAATACGGATAATGGAAAAGAAATCAACAATGCTCCAAAAGAGGAAACAAGAGTATTGATGATGATAAATCCAACTCCATATACGCCCTGATCTTTTCTCCATAAAGTTCCAAATAGAAAATCTAAGAAATTTACTTGTCCATACTGATAATCAGGCATGAATGGAGAAATTCCCTTCAAACTGATAAATATGATAATTACCGCAATCGCACTGGAAGATAAAAGTGCAGCCAGCATGAACAGAAATCGCATTCGCATATCTTTCTTTAGTTTTTTCGCATTTTTTTCTGAGCTAATATACCCTCTGACATAAGTCTTCATTTCATCACCAATCCTTATTCCTATACAGTAAATAACAGCCTGACCCGCAGGCTGTTTATGCGATTACTTACGCTTTTATTTATTTAACATCTTCCCAGTTTGTTGTTTCCCCTTTGAAGATAGACTGTAACTGAGCCTGTGTCATATTGCTTGTTGGGTTGTCTTTCTGTACAACTGCAACAACGGCATCAATACAATACTGTCCACTTTCCATTGCACTTGTGATATCTCCATCTTCATCTTTAAATTCACGAGAAGCAAAACCGATATCAGTAGCGTTAGGACCATCTTTTTCTCCACCAAGAACACGTTTTACAGCATCTCCACTACCTGTCTGGTTCATAACAAATTTGAAGTTACCTGCCATTGGTGAGAATGCTTCCAATGTTGCTTTTACTGTTTTTTCTACAGAAGTAGAACCACCTGTTGTAATCGTAATTCCAGAATTATCTTTTTCTAATACTGGATATTTTTTCGCAAGTTCTGCCCATGGAGTTGCTTTTGATAAATCCACTTCTCCACCATTTTTCTGAACGATTGTCATACCTTCTTTAGAATTCTGAATGAAGTCTAAGTATGCAGCAACTAACTGTTCTTTATCTTCACTTCCAAAATCACCTTTTGCACGAGTAACGTAATTAAATGGTCTTTGTAATTTGTAAGAACCATCAAGAACTGTTTCACTAGATGCGCTTACTCCTTCATACTGTACAGCTTTTACATTGTTTTTCTCAAAATCTGTTGATAAGGATGTATATCCAATACCATTTGCATCCTGTCCAACTTTTGCGGCCATATCATCATTTGATGATACTTCTGTTGCAGATTTTGTTAATTCCTTTTCAAAACCTACACCTTTTTCAAAAGCTTCTCTTGTACCACTTGTGGAATCACGAGTGTATACATGAATTTCCCCTTTCAATCCAGTTGCAGAAGCATCTTTTCCATCTCCGCCTGTACTTCCACATCCTGCTAACATTGCAACTACAAATAAACTAGCTAATAATTTTTTCATTTATAACTCTCCTCCTTGAAGACAGTTATAGAATACAACAAGTTTATGAATTCCATATTTCATTCTTGTTAAGAAATTGTTAAATTCTGTTTTTTTACCTTATATATTGAAATATTAAAAAACGGATATTCTTACTATCCGTTTAAATAATCTTTATTTAATTATTTATTTTCCTAAACCAGCTGCAGCGCAGAAAAAATTTCTCACTTAACATTCCAGCACATAACATGGATGCAATAGGAACCGTTAATACAATTCCTAATGTTCCAGTAATTCCCTGCGCAAATTCAATTGTAATATAATTCGAATTCATCAGCTGCTTAACATCTACATTAAACGAAAACAAAACTAGCAAGGATACAAACGCACTTCCTGCAAATGCCAGAATTAACGTATTCGTCATGGTACCTATCATATCTTTTCCTATTTCAAGTCCAGAATGAAATAATTCCTTTGTGGTAATATCTGGCTTATGTGTACGAATTTCGAATAAAGAAGATGTAATCGACATTGCCACATCCATAATTGCACCTAAGGAAGAAATTAAAATTCCTGCAAACATAATATCTTTTATAGATAATCCTGTTTCAGCACTGATTAAAATTAAACTCTCTGCTTCTTCACTGCTAAATCCATCGATATGCAACAAAAAAGACATAAAGTAAAAGCATAATGAACAAAGCAACACTCCACTGATCGTAGATAAAATTGCGCTATACGTTTTGATAGAATGACCATTTAACAAAAGCAACGTGACAACTGTTGATAAGGCTATTACAAGTACAGTCATGAGCAAAGGCGGATATCCGGAAAATACAGTCGGCAATAAAACATAAATGATGAGATACAAAGAATATGCTAATCCAATAATTGATTTCACGCCTTTTCCTTTACCTATAAAAATAACCGCAAGACATAAGATGGATATAAAAAGAATCATTCCAAATGATCGGTCATATTGATAAACGGTATAATAGGGCTCAATGTTTTCCGGCTCATCAGCATTAACTATAATTTTTGTTCCTTCCTTTACTACTACATTATGAACAGCTGTTACATAATTGTTAATTTCTACCCTTTCCCCTTTATGCTTTCCTTCTAAAAATTCTACTTCGATATTTTGCTGACCTAAATTTAGTTTTAATTTTTCATCATATGTTAAAGTATTACTTTTTACTTTCGTAACCTTTGCAGAAATATAATAATTTGCACTGTTATTTACTCTTGAGTATTCTTTTTTATAAAATTTATTAAATAATAAGGAGAATAACATGGTTAAAATCATTATGATTAAAACCACCTTATTCTCTTTTAACTGTTTTATCATTTATTATTTAGATTCTTTTTTATTTTTTCTCAAGACAACAGCACTGCCTAATGCTCCAACCATCATGAAAGCATAAGGAATTACATTCATTTGTACACCTGTTTTAACATCATCTTTAGATGAAACATTCTGTGTATTCTCAGAATTTACAGGTTTTTTATCATTGTCTGACAATTGTGGTACCTCTGGCAATTGTGGTGTCTGCGTACCTGTATCTGGTTTATTTACATCCTGTCCTTCCTGATTTCCAGATTCTGTATCCCCTGTATTACCTGTACCATTTCCATCATCTGTTGCTGCTTTTTCATTCACAAGAACAAAACTTCCTAAATCTTTAGTTGTTACGATAATAGAAGAGCCATCTACTGTATAAGAAAGCTTATTTAGAGTGTAATTTTTTGCTGTATCAGATAATTTATAAACACCTAAATGATTTACATCAAATCCAGCTGGAAGATCAAATTTAATTTTAATATCTCCTGTTGGTAAAATATTTATATTATTTTTTACCAATGCAATATCAATAATATTAAATTCTTTATCTTTATATTGTGATTTTACATAATCATAAACTGTTCCTTCTTTAATATCCTGAACCTGGAACTGTGCATCCTTTTCGATAGAACCAGCAGGAGCTGTAATTTCTGTTTTCACTGATGTTTCATCAGATGAAACTACAACATCTTCACTATTTACTTGTGGAGATTTTTTTACACTAAATTCATCAAGCAGTTCCCAGCTGCTGTCATTATATAAATAGGTTGACATTTTAAATTCATTGTCACTAACTTCAACATTCGAAATTGTACGTTTTTTAGACTGATCCATTTTTGCAGCAAATGGGAAATCCATATTTGTTTTAATATCATAATACTTACTTCCACTAGCTGAGTTTGCAGTTAAATATACAATACCATCAGGATCTGTTACACTTTTTAAGTTTGTGGTATCCGTAACAACTTCTTGTCCTTTCATAACATGTGTACGTGTATAAACATGATCATGTCCCATTAAAACAACATCAATTCCTAATTCATCAAAAACTGGTGGAAGTTCATTTCTTCGCTGAATAATATCTCCATCTGTTGTATGACTTGCAGTTGAATAAACAGAGTGGTGGAATACTACAACTTTCCAGCGAACATCTTTATTTTTCGCAATTGCATCTTCCATAAATGCTTTGTGTTCTGCAGTGCTGGTATTATTTGAGTTAATATCCATAAACAATGTATTGTTGTAAACATACCAGTAATCTGTACCTGCTGTAGAATCTCCTAAATCTGCAGATTCATTTGGTAAATTAAAATGCTGATTATAAGAATTTGAACTACTGTCATGATTTCCAATACTTGTTGCCTGTGGCATGCTTGAGAAAATTTCCTGATTTAAATAACCATCATATTGAGACTCATTACTAGCTGTATTTACCTGGTCTCCAGCTGAAAGCAAGAAATTAGGATTGAATTTTTCTTTCGCATCATTTAAAGTTGCACTCCATCCTTCTGCATCACTTTTAGCATTTCCACTGGCCCCAATCTGTGGATCTCCTGCAAAAATAAAGTTATATGATCCGTCAAAATCTTTTGTTTCAAATGTTTTAATATCACTAGCTATATCACCATTTATAACACGATAAGCATATTTTGTGTTTTCTTTCAAATCTTTGATAGTTGCCTGATAATATCGTTTACCAGCATCATTTGATGGATTTGTCAATGCCTTAATTGTTTTGCAGTTACTAGGAATTTCTCCATTTACAAGATTCTTGTATTCTGTAACTTCTACCATTCCATCTGCATCCGTATTTGCATACCATGTAAGATTCATGCTTGTTTCATCACTGCCTACAGTAAGATTAATATCCTCTTGTATAACAGGTTCTTCCCCATACAATAACTGCATGTCACTCATTTCAAAATAGACATCTGAACTGCTGCTTCTTCCCTGATGAATTTCAACAGAAACAATGTTTTTTCCGTTATGCAAAACATCTTTTAAATCATCCTTTGATAATTTCATATCAACTGTTTTTGGGCTACTATCATTAGAACCACCATATTCCATATTAGATGTAAAGCCACCATCAGGTTCATCATATGCAGCTACCTTATGTCCATTTATATAAATGATTGCGGCATCATCATATTTGAAATTAGCTGTTAACTCCGTTACTTCTTCTGCATTTTCAATGTTAACTTCTGTTCTAAAGAAAAATGCAGGAACATCTCCGTTATTTTTATCACCATTGATATATTGATTTAATAATACCGTAGGTGTGCATCCTCCACCTACATCATCCAACTTGCCATTTTTAGCACCAAATTTTCCAGCTGCTTTATCCCAGCCGCTGATATCATAAGTATCTTTTGTCCACGCAAAACGATCTTCTGGTGTTCCCGGATCTACATTGTTATCCAAATAAGACCATTGTGTATTCGCATTGATTAATTGCACTTTTTCTGTTTGTTTTGTATTTCTAGTTGCTTTTACCTTTATTGGAGTAACAGGATACGTTTGTGCTACCTGTACTGCCCCCATTGTTAACAGCAACGTTGCTGCTGATGCTTTTAAAACCTTATTTTTATTCATCTTACATCCTCCTCATGAACTGAACGCCCATACTTTAACATAAGAAAAATATGAATCCAATACATTTAACGATATGTTTACACAAGGAAATCGTATCTTTACATTTCTTCGTTTTTTATGTATTTCAAAAGTAGGAACTACTACATTCAACGATAGTTTTAATTATTTCAATTTGTCTTAAACATAAAAAAACGATAACCTATGTTACCTGCTAATAACATGTTATCGTCTTTCTATATCTTATTTTTCTAATGCCATGACTTTATCAATTCTTCTTTGATGACGTTCTTCATTAGAGAATGGAGTATTGATCCAAATGTTTACAATTTCTTTTGCCAGTAATTCTCCTGTTACAAGCTGTCCAATTGCCAATACATTTGTATCGTTATGTTCTCTTGTAAGTTTTGCACTTACTGGATCGCTTATCAATGCACAGCGAACTCCTTTTATTTTATTTGCGGTAATACTTGCCCCAACTCCTGTACTGCACAATACAATTCCTCGATCATTTTTTCCTTCTCCAACAGATTTTGCTGCAGGTGCAACCGTATCTGGATAATCCATAGAATCTTTTGTATGTGTCCCAAAATCTTCTACTTCATGTCCCATTTCGACAAGCATTTCTTTAATCATATTTTTGTAATCTAGCGCGCCATGATCACAAGCCATCGCAATTTTCATATTTTATCTCTCCTTTTTACCTTCCTAATTCCATAAACATTATAACAGAAAGACTGTGTTTCTCAAAACGTTAATACAAATGATATCAGTTATTTTATAGTATTTGAGACAAACAATCCACAAGCTCATTCATGGATGCAATCATATAATACGACATTTCCTGTGTTCTTCCACAGCTAAGATGATCCCTATTCACCCAAATACGTTTCCATCCCATCTTTGCTGCTGGTACGATATCCCACCAATATCCTTTCGCAATATGACAATGGTTTGCATCAGACAGATGGAACTTATCTTCTGTTAAGGAAAAAAAGTTTAAAGATGGTTTATAACAATGACAATCTTCTGCACAAATGGCATCATCAAAAAGATAGTCTAAACTCTTCTGATGCCATTCTAGCATTTCTTTTGTACAGTTTGACATTAATATAAGCCTATATCCCTGTTTTTTACATTCTTTTAAAGCATCCATAACATCAGAAAACGGGTGAAAAAAACGATGTATATCCAAAATCTCATCATAGGAAGCAACATAAACATTTGTATTCATTTCCATATCACAATAAGAAAGAACTTCATATAATAATTCATCATAAGAACGAAAATCTTCACCATACATCAAACGATCTTCATAATTATGAAAAATTTCTACCGCTTTTTTACCAAATCCGCCCTTTTTATCTCCTATCTTTTGTATGTATGCATATAAATTGGAAGTATCAAGTAATGTTCCATAACAATCAAATGTTAATATCTTATTCATATTTCCTCCTTCTTTTTCACTAGTTCCTTTTATAGATTGCTTCTCTAACATGCAGGAATTTAAAACTAACTTCTAAAAGTGCTTCTAAATAAGTTTGTAAGATACAATAATATTTTATCATTGATCCAATATCGCAACAATCCTGTAAAATCAAGAGGACAATTTGATATCTATCTTTTCATAGAAAAAAGCGGTTTTCACCGCTTCTTTGTTATATTATTTTTCTTTGTCAAAGTATTTTGAAATTAATTTATCCAATTCTCCATTTTCTTTCATTTCTTTGATTACACCATTTACTTCTTCACAAAGTGCAGTATTTCCTTTTTTAAACGCAAATACATTCCCTTCTGAGTCTGTACCAACATCTAATCTGAAAGTTGCTAAATCATCATTTTTTTCAACATATTCATCCGCAACTGCCTTTTCTACTACAATGAAGTCAATACGTTTGTTTTTGATTTCCTGTACCATCTGTGCATAATTTTGTCTTGAATCTACCTTTAATTCATATTCATCTTTAATCTCATTTACGGTTGATTCTTGAATCGTAGTAAGCTGTACTCCTACTTTTTTTCCTTTGATATCTTTTGTCTCTTTAATATCTCCATCTTTTAAAGTTAATACATAGTTCGTAGTATTCTCACTTGCATTATAGTAAGAATCTGATAATTCTGCGCCCTTTTTACGTTTTTCATTTGGTGAAAGACCCGCTGCTACCATATCTCCTTTACCTGTATTAACTGCACCAATCAATGCATCAAAATCAATATCTTCCCATTTTACGTCTTTATATCCTAGTTTTTTTGCGATTGCTTCTGTTAGTTCGATATCAAAACCTTCTAGTTCTCCATTTGTATTTCTAATTTCATAAGGAGGATACCCAGAATTTGTCAAAACGGTTAAAGTTTCTCCTTCGTGTCCTTTTTTTGCATCTTCTCCACTACTTCCACAACCTGTCAGTAACAAAGCTCCCATAAGTACAACTGCCATAATTTTTTTCATAATCTTTCCCTCTCCTTCTCTATAACATATTTGAAATAAATTGTTTTGCTCTTTCTGTTTTTGCATTTGTAAAGAATTCTTCTGGTGTACTGCATTCTACAATTTGTCCCTTATCCATATATAGAATATAGTCCGCAACTTCTTTCGCAAAATTCATCTCGTGCGTTACTACGATCATTGTCAATCCTGTATGCGATAATCCTTTTAATACCTTCAATACTTCGGTTGTCATTTCTGGGTCTAAAGCACTTGTCGGCTCATCACATAACAATACTTCTGGTTCCATTGCCAAAGCTCTGGCAATCGCAACACGCTGTTTTTCTCCTCCAGATAACTGATGCGGATAAGAATCTACACGATGGGATAATCCAACATTTCCTAATAATTCAATTGCTTTTTTATAAGCACTTGTTTCATCCATACCTTTTACTTTCATTAATGCATACGCTACATTTTTCTTCACATCCATATGAGAAAATAAATTGAAATTTTGAAATACCATTCCCATTTTTTCTCTTATCTTTGTTAAGTCGGTAGATGGAGAATTTACAACTTCATCATCCAGTGTAATAGTACCGGATGTTGGTTCTTCCAGCATATTTAAACAGCGAATAAAAGTAGATTTTCCACCACCGCTGGAACCAATAATCGCATAAGTTTTTCCATCTTCGAAAGTAAAGCTGATATCTTTTAATACTTTAATCTTATCACTGTAATTTTTATATAAGTGTTCTACTTTAATCATATTTCAACTTCCTTTCTAATATTGATCCAATAAAGCTCAATACTTTGTTTAACAGATAATAAGAGATCAATACAAGTGTTAATGGTTCAAAGAACATATACACAGATCCCTGAACAATGGTTGCTCTACGCATCAAATCCATCATACCTACAACAGAAACTACAGATGTTTCTTTCGTTAAGGCAATAAATTCATTAAACATAGCCGGTAATACATTTCTTAATGCCTGTGGAATAATAATATCTTTTGTAATATCTTTGTTTTTTACCCCTAATGCCTTTGCGGCTTCAATCTGTCCCTTATCAATTCCATCAATTCCTGCACGCATAACTTCTGCCAAATATGCACCTGAATTTAATGAGAAGATAATAATACAGGAAACCCATCCTGGCCAGTTAAAGTTTAACAGCTGAGGAAGTGCTAAATGGAAGAAACAAAGCTGTACATAAACCGGTGTTCCTCGAAAGAAATCAATATATGCAGCCGCAATTCCTCCACCTATACCACCTTTACGTTTCGCAAAAGCACAAATCAATCCCAGCACGCAGCCAATCGCTGCAGCTGATAAAGATAATAGAATAATTACTGGAATCCCCTGAAGAATAAATGGTATATAGGGAATAAACTCACCAAATCTTAAATTCATTTTCTGCCTCCTTGTTCTATACTATGAAAAAAAATCGTCCTTTATATACAAAGGACGATTGACTCGCGGTACCACCTTACTTCCGATAAACATTATATTTATCGACACTCTTTCCTTTAACGCAAGGTATAACGGCATCTGCCTCCATTTCCTTTCGACAGAGCAACTCCCAGACACGTTCCTCTTTACTTGATCCGCTGATTTCCACCAACCATCAGCTCTCTATGCGATATTTTTCAAGAGTACTACTTCTGTTCTCAGTTTTTATGCTACTTATTATAACAATACTTTCTAAGATTGCAAGGCTTTTTTTGAAAATTTTTGGTAGAATTTTATGAAAATTATTTCAAAACAATTTTCATATAACTTACTTATGCAATACTTTCATTATCTGCTTTTCACTGATAGGGCCTTCTCTTAAAATACGCACATCCCCATCACTAACATCCACGATTGTGCTGGAACTATCTCCTTTTGCACATCCCATAACGATTGCATCCATTCTGCCATCAAGCTGTTTTAAAACTTCTTCTCCTGTTTTGCCAGGCTCTTCCCCAGATAAATTTGCGCTTGTTACAAGCAGCGGTTTTTCACATAAGTCAATTAAATGAAGGATAAAATCATCATCAGGCATACGAATTCCAATTGTATCCAAACCGTTTGTTAAATAATCTGGAAGATTTTCATTTTTCTTTAAAACCATCGTAAACGCACCAGGCATAAATTCTTCCGCTAAATCTCTTGCTTCTTCGCTCATAATTGCGATTTCCTCCATTTGGCGAAAAGAAGAAACCATAGTCGGTATCGGTTTTTCTTCTGGTCGAATTTTGCACGCTTTCAAAGCTTTTAGAGCTTCTTCATTATCATAAATACATGCCAGTCCATAAACGGTATCCGTTGGAAAAGCAACCACTTTTCCTTCTTTTAATAAGTTCGCTACAGTTTCTATATCCTTGATCTCATATTGTTCAGTCTTCAATTTCATCACCTTCTGTTTATTGTTTATTCTAACATAATTATACACAGAATACGAATTTTTTACATCCTTCTTTAAAAGAAACAAAAGATCTGTTAAACAGACCCTTTGTTTATTCCATAATACTAGTTGAATACAGACGAATAATAATCTCTAAAACTTTCGCACTGCCCACTTCTTCCATCCATTTTCTCAATTGGGCAAGATTATCAGCTTCATTCTCTATCTTCATAATACTAGCAACCATACGAAACTCTTCTTCATCTACGATATGCATTGTCCCCGATTCCCCCTTTTTTATGGATTATAAGTATACTACCATAATTTCATGAGAATTATTGATTTTCATGGGCCAATTCTTATTTTTTTTAATTATTTGTAGTTAATTCTATTTTTTTATCATTGTATCATTTCATCAAAATTATAGTGCATATATATTGCTTTTCCTGATAAAATTATTTACTATAATGCAAGCGAGGTGTTAAGTTTGTATGAAAATTTTATTTATTGAATACCCAAGATGTTCTACATGTATAAAAGCTAAAAAATATCTACAATCTTTATCTGTAGATTTTGAAGATCGTCATATCGTTGAAGATACGCCATCAAAAGAGGAATTAACAAACTGGTGGAAACAAAGTGAACTTCCATTAAAAAAATTCTTTAACACAAGCGGCAAACTCTATAAAGAAATGAATTTAAAAGAAAAACTTCCTGCTATGAGTGAAGAAGAGCAGTTAGAACTTCTTTCCAGCAATGGTATGCTGATCAAACGCCCTTTACTGATAAGTGATAAAGGTGTATGTGTTGGATTTAAGGAAGACAATTTTAAAATGTTGTGTTCACAATAATGAAAGTATGGTATATTTAAAGTAAATATTGAGGTGATGAGTGTGAGATTGGGAGAGTCTTTAGAAGATTATTTGGAAACATTGCTTATTCTTGAAAAAACAGGAAAAATTCGCTGTGTTGATGTTGCATCTAAGTTAAAAGTGTCAAAACCCAGTGTTAATAAAGCTATGAATGTATTAAAAGAAAAAGGGTATGTACATCAGGAAAGTTATGGAGATATTCATTTAAGTGATGAAGGTAGAAAAATTGCACAGGAAGTATATCATCGACATCAGGTTATTTCTTCTTTTCTAACTGATGTATTAGGTGTTGCTCCTGAAACTGCGGAAGAAGACGCATGTCATATTGAACATCAAATCAGTGATGAAACGTTTCAAAAAATTGAAAAATTTAAAAGATAATTGGTATATAAAAAGCAGGATGTGAATTGTATCCTGCTTTTTATATACGCTACTTTTTACCAAAAAGCGCTTCATAGTTTTGTTTCATCTGCTTTGCCAGAATTTCTTTATCTACCTGTTTAATCTCACACATCTTATCAAATGTAACTTCTACATATTTAGGTTCATTTTGTTTACCTCTGTAAGGATGTGGAGTTAAATATGGACAATCGGTTTCTACAAAAAGTCTATCAAGTGGAATTTGTTCACACACTTCAGGAGCACCTCTGGAATTCTTAAAAGTTAAAGGACCTCCATAAGCAATATGAAACCCCATCTTTAAGACAATATCTGCCGTTTCCCTGCTGCCGCTAAAACAATGAAAAATCCCTTTATGAGGAGCATACTCCTGCAAAATATCCAATGTATCTTTTGTAGCTTCCCGCATATGAATCAAAATAGGTTTATCATACTTTTTAGCTAATTGTATCTGTCTAACAAAACCTTTCTTCTGGTCTTCTTTTTCTACATCTTTCCAATGATAATCCAATCCGATTTCACCTACTGCAGCTAATTTTCCTTCTTGTAACAGCTGTTCTAGACGAAGATAGTCATCTTCTGAAAAATCATATAAATCACATGGATGAAATCCTAACGCAATATCAAACATATCTTCTTTCTGTTTCAAAGATTCTGCTCTTTCATACTCTTTAAAACCTGTACATATGATCATCATTCTTTCCACATGATGTTCTTTCGCATTTTGTATTACTTCATCAATTCTTTCATATAAAGCATCACATGTTATATGACAATGGGTATCAATTAATGTATACATATCGTTCCTCTTTTCTTATTTTCCTAAACAGAAATTAGAGAAAAGTGTATCCAAGAGATCTTCTCTATGTACTTCTCCTAAAATTTCTTTTAATGCTGTATAGGCATCTTGAATATCAATTTCCACAAGATCAAGCTCCAATCCATTTTCCATTGCCTCAACAGCTTGAAGCATCGATTGTTTTGCCTTCATCATAAATCCAATCTGTCTTTCATTTCCTAATACAGGTTCTTCAATTGCGATTTTATGATGGTCAAACAATTCATGTATTTTATTTACCAAAGGTGTGATTTCCTGTTTGGCTGCACTAATAGAAATCCCATCCGCTACCTCATATAAATCATTTTTATTATACACAACAATTCTAGTTTTATCTTTGGTCATTTCTAACAGTTCATCATCCTGCTCATCCAATGGACGGCTTCCATCTAATACAACAATTACCAGCTGTGCATCCTCCATTGCCTGTAAACTTCTTTGAATACCAATCTTCTCTACAACATCTTCTGTATCACGAATCCCTGCTGTATCAATCAAATTCAATGTCAATCCACCTAAATGAATATGACCTTCCACTATATCTCTTGTCGTACCTGCAATGTCTGTAACAATTGCCTTATCTTCTTCCAGCAATGCATTTAAAAGGCTGCTTTTTCCAACATTCGGTTTCCCCACGATTGCTGTGCGAATACCTTCTTTCATAATTTTTCCACTTTGTGCTCTATCTAAAATTGTATCAATGTTATCTAACCATGCTTTTGCTTTTGGAAGCACCACATCATTTGTCAACATTTCCACATCATCATATTCTGGATAATCAATGTTCACTTCAATATTCGCAATAATATCTAAAATATTTTCCAGTAAAGGATCTAATAATTTTTTAACACTTCCTTTAATTCCATGAATAGCCAGTTTCATATTTTCATTAGAATCTGCCAGTATCATATCATTAATCGCTTCTGCCTGTGTTAAATCAATTCTGCCATTTAAAAATGCTCGTCTAGTAAATTCTCCAGGTTCTGCTAATCTTGCCCCCTGCATCAAACAAAGAGAGAGTATTTTTTTTGTAACAAATCTGCCTCCATGACAATTGATTTCCACTATATCTTCTCTTGTGAACGTTTTAGGTGCTTTAAAAACACTAAATAACACTTCATCAATCTCCTGTAATGTAATAGGATCAACAATGAAACCATAACTTATCGTATGACTTTTTTTATTCAATAAATTTATACTTGCGATGCTATTGGCAATTTCTATTGCGTCATCTCCACTTAATCGAACAATGGAAATCGCACCATCAACCGCTGCAGTAGAAATCGCTGCAATCGTATCTTTCAACATAATTTTCACCTGCTTTTTTTCAGTGGTATTGTACCATATTTTAAATGTATAAAAAAGGCATTACCTTTTTGGATAATACCTTTCAATTCTTATTCTTCAGAATGTTTTGTTAATTCTTTTAAAGCATCATCAAAACTTTTTTCAACTTCTGCTTTTTCTTTTGTTTCCTTAACAGTTTCTTCTTCTGCTACTTTTGCTTCCTCTGCATTTTGAATGTTTTCGACATTGCTGTCTTCATTCTGTTCTTCTTGTTTCTTTATTTCTTCAGGAGAATGAATGCTTCCATATTCAACAAGGTTATTGATCTGTTCACTTGTAATTGTTTCTTCTTCAATTAATGTTTCCGCAATTAATGTTAACAAATCTTTATTGCCCTCGATAATTTCTTTCGCTTTATCATAACATTCATTAATGATTTTACGAATTTCTTTATCGATTTCATAAGCAATTTCACCAGAATAATTACTTCCGCTGCTGTAATCTCTTCCTAAGAATACATTTCCACTGCCATCATCATACTGAATTGGCCCCAGTGATGACATACCCCAGCTTCGAACCATAGCTTTGGCAATTTTAGTAGCTTTTTGAATATCATTACTTGCACCAGCAGATATTTCATTGAACATAACATCTTCCGCAACACGTCCACCCATAAGCCCAGTAATCTGTGCCATGAAATCTGCTTTTGTTGGGAACATCTTTTCTTCCTGTGGAGTCATTAGGTTATATCCACCAGCCTGTCCACGAGGAATAATCGTTACTTTTTCTACTTTATCTGCATCTTTCAATTTTAAACCGATAACAGCATGTCCTGCTTCATGATACGCAACAAGACGTTTTTCCTGTTCTGTATATTTCTTTGATTTTTTTGCCGGCCCCATCATAACACGGTCAATAGCTTCATCAAGATCAGCCATCGTAATTACTTTACGTTTATCACGAACTGCTAGAATAGCCCCTTCGTTCAATACGTTTTCCAAATCCGCACCTGAGAAACCTGGTGTACGTTTTGCCAGATTTTCCAAACTGATTTCACTAGAAAGTTTTTTATTTCTTGCATGTACTTTTAAAATTTCATAACGTCCTTTTTTATCAGGAAGATTTACGGTAATCTGACGATCAAATCGTCCGCTACGAAGAAGTGCAGGGTCTAATACATCAGGACGGTTAGTAGCCGCAATAATAACGATACCTTTGTTTTCTTCCATACCATCCATTTCAACAAGCATCTGATTCAATGTTTGTTCACGTTCATCATTTCCACCGCCCATACCAGCTCCACGCTGTCTACCAACGGCATCGATTTCATCAATAAATACGATACATGGTGCTGTCTGTTTGGCTTTTTTAAACATATCACGCACACGACTTGCCCCTGTACCTACAAACATTTCCACAAAGTCAGAACCACTGATGGAGAAAAATGGAACATCCGCTTCCCCAGCTACTGCTTTTGCAAGTAATGTTTTTCCGGTACCTGGAGGCCCTACCATTAACATTCCCTTAGGAATACGAGCACCCATGTCCGTAAAACGTTTAGGATCTTTCAAATAGTCAATAATTTCTTTAACTTCTTCTTTTTCCTCATCACATCCGGCTACATCTTTAAAACGAACTTTGATGTTTCCTTCAATTTTTGCTCTTGATTTACTAAATTCGAAGGCTTTGTTGCTTCCCCCTGCATTCATTTTAGAGAAAAGGAAAATAGCAACTCCACCTAACAATAGAAACGGAAAGAAATTTTTCAGGAACATCTCCATGAAAGTTTCCCTGTTTGCATCCAGTACTTCTACTTTCGTATTTTTGTTTTTCGCAAAAATATCACTTAGCCACTGAATATTTTCATCTGTCTTTGGAACAGATACTGTAAAGTTTTCAAGTTTTCCATTGTTCTCATATGTTCCACCGATATTAACAACCGTAGTCCCTACAGACATCCTAACATCTTTGAACTCCATCTTCTCTGCACTAGCAGAAAATTCGTTATAATTGAAAACTTTTGTAGCATTTCCGTTTCCAAACGTAACCAGAAGCAGCAAAATCGAAATAACCAGAATATAAGGCAGAAAATTAATTACCTTTTTGTTGTTATTCATAAACGATTTGTCCTCCTTGTTTTTTTTCTATGTCTATTGTTCGTAGACTTCTCTTTTCAATACACCAATATATGGAAGATTACGATATTTTTGATCATAATCAAGACCATATCCGACTACAAATTCATTTGGAATGGTAAATCCAACATATTCTGCTTCTATATCTACCACACGACGCTCTGGTTTGTCCAGTAAAGAGACCACGTTCACTTCTTTTGCCCCTTTGCTCATCAACATACGTTTAACTTCTTTTAAAGTTCTTCCTGTATCCACAATATCTTCTACCAGTAAAATAGAAAGATTATTTACAGAACAATCCAAATCTTTCACGATACGAATATTACCAAGCGATTCTGTACCTTCATAGCTTGATACATCCATAAAATCTATCTGAATTTCCAAATCAATATGTTTAATGATTTCTGCCATAAATGGGACACTTCCCTTTAATAGACCAACCACCAAAGGAATCTCCTTTTTATTCTTATAATCTTCGCTGATTTGTTTTCCCATTTCAGCACAACGTTTCATAATTTCTTCTTGCGTAACTAATACTTTTTCCACTACATCTAGCATGGTTTTTCCTCCTAATACAGCTAATATTTATTTTAACACAAATATGTTTGGATTGTTAGAGAAATGTGCAATATCACAACCAATTCCCGGTACAAGTACGATATTATTGGCCGCATTGACAACTACTGGCCACACTTTTCTTTGTTTTCTAGGAATTTTACGGTCAATAAACCAGCGATGCACCTTCTTTGTGCCAAATCGAAGAGTAATGCGATCCGCCTCTTTTACATTTCGAATCGTAATTGGAAAGTCTTTTTCTGAAAGGGTTAAAGCTTCCACACCTCTTCCTGTTTTTGAAATTTCAAAGTAAGGTGTCTTTCCATACTTTAAACTGTTATATTCATATGCATAGGATATATCACTTCCATCATCAAAATCCAGTTTACCATATTCCTGATATAAAATTTTATCTTTTACAGGTATTTCCCAGCTATCTTTTTTATACAAAAGCTGTTGTATCTTAGATAGCTGTTTTGCGCTTAAACTTGTCTTTGTCTTATCTTTTATCCACAAAAACAAACAGCGATAACGAAGATTTTCATCTAACTCCAATAAAGAAGAAACATCAAAATCCCACTGACTTAAAAAGTGTCTTGCTTTTTTATTTTCCTGCAGCAGCCTTTCATTTTCCTCTTGAATCTTCTGTGCTAAATCCAGTTTCTCTTCCATTGTCATATGCTCAATTTGTTCATGTCGAATCTTATTTCTTGTATAATCATCTGTCAAATTGCTTTCATCAATTCCAAATTCTACACCTTGTTTTTTACAATACATTTCTAGCTGTGCTTTTGTAAAAGATAGAAGAGGTCGAAGAATGGGACAGCCAAAAATTTCTGTTTTTTCTTTAATTCCATGCCATTCCCCTTGTGATTTTCTTTGTTTCTGCATCAAATATGTTTCTAAATGATCATCTAAATGATGTGCCAGCAAGACTCTCTGTGCCTTATATTCATCTAATAATTCTTTATAAAAACGATATCGTTCTTCTCTGGCGAATGCCTGAAAATTTCCCTGACATGTTTTATTTTGCTTTCGAATCACACAAGGTATTCCATTTTCTTCACAATACTTTCTTACAATTTCTTCATCCCGTAATGCACTATCTCTTTTCTGATAATTCATATGTGCTACAACAAGCGAATACCCCTGCTTTTTACACATATCTAAAAGAGCCATAGAATCTGGCCCTCCACTAACACCTATAATATATGTTTCTTTCTTATCTAATAATATTTCCCAGTTTTCCATGAGTGTATTATAGCACACTCTTTTTAAATTCTAAGCTTTTCACACGATATTCCATATTCTCACAAAAAAAAATCACGCGAAATAGCGCGAAATTTTACTGTTCCTTTACTCTTGCCAAAATAATGGTAGAATCATCTTTTCGTAATTTTCGTTTTAGTATATCCATAAAGATCTCCACATCTTCCTTCATACTATCCTCCTGACGTTCCCTCATCCATGCATAAACTTCCTTCATCTCTACACCATCACTCATCATAATAAATTCATCTTTATCCTGCAGTTCGATTTCAAAACAATCTGGCTGTATGGTAGAGACAATTCCTACCGGCAAAGCACTGCCGCTTAATTCATATAATTTATGTTCTCTTAAAAGCCAGGTTGGACAAGCCGCTGATTTTGATAAATAAGCAACCCCTTTGGAACGATTAAAACATATAACATCCAATGTTGCATAAGTATCACTTTGCATTAACTTATTAATGCAGCGTATTGCATTATCCTGTGGAATACCGCTAACCACCATCTTTTGAAATATACTGCTTACCAAATGAGATATCTGTGCAGCTTTTTCTCCATTCCCCATGCCATCACTAATCATGCAGACCAAACTTTGTCGAAAATGGAAAATTGAAAACGCATCTCCACTGGTTGTTGAAGCATTTTTTAAACTATCTCCATCAACTTCAATTTCAAAAGGCAAATTATCTTGTAAAACAACATCATACCCTTTAGAAAAACGATGATCTTCTACCGATATTACTTTCATTTTTCGCTGTAACAATCCTTCTAATAAAGGTTTTAGCGTTGTACATATTTCTTTTTTATGTAAATTGGAAATGGTTATATGCAAACGCAAAGACCCATCTCGAAACTCTTCTATATGTAAATTTTCTACAGCAAACTGATATCCTTCTAAAGCTTGTATGATTCTTGTTTTATTTTCTTCTCCACACATAGGATGTTCAAGTTCATCTGCCTGATACTGTAACGCAAAAGCCATGCTTTCTAAAAGTTCTGCATGTGGATTCTTCATTGTTTCATAGTAGCTATGCAAAGACTCAAAAATAGAGGCATAATTTTGCAGCTGCCTTCTTAATAAATTATCCTGCGACAGTGATTTAGAAATGCTTAGCGGTTTTGTTTCTTCACTGACAAAAGGAAGCATTTCTTTTTTTATAATAACGATACAAAGAGCATTTACAAATAAATAGATAATATGAAACAAGTTTTCTGCATACTGTATTCCAAACAAACCAAGAAGTGTCACTGCCACAATTTTTTCTTCTTTAAAAACAGATACCAGCAAAGCTACAAGCAGCCAAAAAGGCTGAGGTAAAGCGGTAAGTAAAAATAAGGCCGCAACATATAACATCATTTCCCTTGCATGACAAAAGAAAGCTGCCCCACTCAAAAAAACAAGCAATAGATTATAAGAAACAGATGGAAATATCTCTCCTGCACACAAACCTGCACCTATAAACATCCCACCATAAATAATATTCGATAAGGCAAAGGATTGTTTGATCCAGCTATATTCTTTCAACATTTCTCTTGTTAGGGCATAGACAATACTTCCAATGATAAAAACACCATAACTTCTATACTGTAATAAGGCAAAAGGCATAGCAGATATTGCATTTATAAGAGGTATCCATTGATATACATTGCGATTTGAAAGTTTTACAAGATAAATCAAAACAAAATAAAAAGCAATTCCCAATGCATAAAAATACAAATACATCATATCTTTTGTAAGCAGACTTATAAAAAGAAATAAAATCATGGAAATCGTTTCTGATGTTGAACGAAGATAACAATGTGTTAAAAACAAAAACACCAATATCGGTTCCATCAATCCCTGCACACTTCCTAACACCAAAGCAAACAGTGCACACCACACATCACCTGAACGAATTACAAATGGCTTTCTCATTTTTTCCATTATGACCTTTTCCATAGGAACACCTCTTTCTTTTCGAATCGCATTATAAACGAAGTGTCTATGCCGATTGTGTCGGAATTTGAAAAAATCCATCCTCTTTTTACAAGTTTTTATATTTTTGATACAATACAGACATATTTATAAGGGGATACTACATATGATAAATAAACGTACTTTTTTAACGATGCTGGCAAAGATTGGTTTACCCATTGTTTTGCAGCAGGTCATTTCTTTAAGTTTAAATATGATTGACACTTTTATGATTGGAAGTGTTGGAGTCAGTGAACTTGCGGCAGTCGGGGCTGCCAATAAAATCTATTTTATTTTCTCTACCATATGTTTTGGTCTATACAGTGGTGCCAGCATTTTTATTTCACAATACTGGGGTGTTAAAAATGTAAAACAAATTCAAAAAGTTGTTGCGATTGAAATGTGGATTGGTTTTTTTCTTTCTATATTTACCGTTTTTATCGCCTTTACCTTTGCCCCACAGATTCTTTCTTTGTTTGTAAGAGAGGCCTCTACCATTTCGATTGGTGCTTCCTATTTGCGTATTACCTGCTTTACATACATTCTAACAGCCTTTTCTTTTTTAATGAGTTTTAATTCACGAGCAATTCATAATCTAAAGATTCCTACAATTGCCAGTGTACTTGCTATTTCCATCAATACTGTTTTGAATTATGGATTGATTTTTGGTAATTTTGGATTCCCTGTATTAGGAGTGAAAGGGGCTGCTATTGCAACTTTAACTGCACGTATCGTAGAGCTGATTTTTATCATGAGTTATGTATATAAAAGCAAAGACCACCCTCTTGCCGCAAATCTCTCTACAATTTTTCACTTAGATAAACAATTATGTAAAAGAGTCATTAAAACTGCCTTGCCTGTTGCCGCAAGTGAAAGTGCATGGAGCATAGGCACTACTGGATTATTCGTTGCCTATGGCCTGTTAGGAACAAGTGCTGTAGCGGTTGTACAGGTTGCTGGTGTTATCAATGATTTATTTCAATGCATCTTTTTTGGACTGGGGAATGCCTGTGCTGTTATGATTGGCAATGAACTGGGAAGAAACAACAAAGATCTTGCCTTTGCTTATGGCAAAGTATTTATATGGATAAATCTAGCCTTCTGCATCGTAATGTCACTTCTTCTCTATACAAGCAGAATCGCTATTTCTAACATTTACCAATACGATGCCCAGACAACAGCGCTTTTACAATCCACGATTGCCGCATTTGCTTTATATAACACTCCAAAAATGATGTCTTATGTATTGATTTGCGGAATCCTGCGCTCTGGGGGAGATACAAGATTTTGTATGTATTGCGATGTTCTTGGTATATGGTGCATTGCTAATCCATTAGCATTTTTAGCGGCTGGTGTATGGCATCTTTCTTTGCCTCTTGTTGTAGCTCTTTCCTTTAGTGATGAAATCGTAAAAGCCATTATTACCTATTTACGTTTTCGTTCTAAAAAATGGATTCATGTACTTATCCACGCCAATGAAATTCCTGCATCCTAAGATGCAGTTTTTTATTCCAGACTTTGTATGACTCGTTCTTTAATTTCCTTAAATAGATTGCTATGTATATCCAAATGTGCTTTTACATCAATGATTCTAGCGGTATTAATAAATTTTGCATCGTTAATAAACAACACAGAAGTCTTATTCATTCCTTTGATACGTCCAAGTTTCATTAAATGCCTTTTCCCTTTTGGATTTGTTTTACTGTAAGCTTTTTGATAAGCTTCATAATTTCCACTCATAGGAATCACAAAGGCTTTGTTATGAAAAATAGACAAGATTAATCCAAAATGCTGAAAACCAATTTCATTAATATAAGCAGGTCCAAAATCAATGTAGCAAATATCTCCTTTTCGTATATCCACCCCCATTTCATTACTATTGGCTTTATACCTTCTTTGACGATAATTCACTTCACTGACAAGCAAAGGAAGCGCATCTTTTACTTCCGCATACGTATAATCATTTGCCTGCTCCTCCACCACACAATTCCACAAATCATTCCAATAGCGTTTTTCTGTAATTCGACCTTCCTTGTCCTCCTTCTCAATCATTTTATTTAATTCTTTAATATCCAAGCTTCTCATCTCCTCTAACATACATATACGCCAAAAGAAATGAGAAATACAAAAAATGAAAGAATTTTTTTATTAATTCATCCGCTTTTTGTCATACCTATAAACCTATGTTTTATACAGCAAATATAATGCAGTATATATCGGCAGAATATAAAATCTATCGTTGTGAAACAGACATTGACAATGCAAGTGTTTTTGAAACCAGCTATAATTTCACACAATGTGCCGTCGTGGTAAGAAAAAAGAAGGCTTTCCAGCAGAGAATCCTCTGTTGGAAGGTTTTTTTATATTCGAAGTGTCCACGATTGAAAAACAAACTGAAACAAAATGTATATATATTGTAAATTGTTGAAACATTTTGTGAAAATATGTTGAAACTTTTTTCTGAAAGTGTATATAATAGGAACATAAATTTCATATCTTCAAACATGACACTTGTTATAAGGATGATGAAGTTTGAATACAAAGGAGGGGTTTTACATGAAAAAATTATTTTCTCTACTCGCCTGTACCATGATGGCGATATCTCTGACAGGATGTGGTTCTAGTGGATCTTCATCTAAAAATGTATTTAATTTTGCAAGTGAACTGGATATCATCTCCCTAGATTCAACAAAAGCAAATGATGGAATGTCTTTCAATGCCATCCACGCCTTTACAGATGGTTTAATGGGAAGAGATAAAGACGGTAATACCGCAAATGCATTGGCTGAATCTTATGAAGTAAGTAACGATGGTTTGACATATACTTTTAAATTAAAAGATGCGAAATGGTCCAATGGGGATCCAGTTACTGCCAATGATTTTGTATATTCATGGAGAAAAATCATTCAGGAAGCTGGAAACTATGCCTATATGCTTGGTACAGATGGTGCCGGTGTTAAAAATGCAGATAAGCTGATGGCAGATCAGGAAGCTGGAAAAACTTTGGATGATAAAGCAATGGAAACTTTAGGAATTACAGCCAAGGACGATAAAACCTTAGTCATCGAACTGGAAAATCCATGTCCATTCTTCCTTGATTTAATGACATTCCCTTGTTACTATCCACAAAATGAAAAATTCGTAGAAGAACAGGGTAAAAATTATGCAACTTCTGCAGAAACAACACTTTCCAATGGAGCCTATAAATTAACAGCATGGGAAAAAGGAAGCAAAGCTACTTTTGAAAAAAATAACGATTACTATAATGCCGATGCTGTAAAACTAGAAGAATTAAATATGCTTTTAGTACAAGATCCAAAAACTGCAGCCATGAACTTTGACAGCAAAGCAAATGATTATTGTACTATCAACTCTGAACTTGTAGATAAATACAAAACAACAGAAAACTTCAAACAAATCCCAGAAGGTTATCTGTTCTATTTACAAATAAATTTCAAAAATGAAGACTTAGCAAACGCAAACATTCGTAAAGCTTTATCTTATGCAATCAATCGTCAGGACTTTACGGATAATGTATTAAAAGATGGTTCCTTACCTGCTGCAGGATTTGTCCCTACAAAATTATCTACTGGTCCAGATGGAAAAGACTTTAGAGAAACGGCAGATAAATATACAGATTACAACTTAGAAGAAGCACAGAAATATTTTGATGCAGGATTAAAAGAATTAGGAAAAGACAGTATTGATCTTCGTCTATTGTATGGAACTGATGAATCTCCAATGGATACCATGGCAGAATATTTACAAAATGCTTTTAGTAAGTTAAATGGATTAAACATCGAAATGGTTGCGACTACGAAAAATGATCGTATCTATACAAAACAAAAAAATGGTGAATTTGATGTATCCTTAACTCGCTGGGGACCGGATTTCTCTGATCCTATCACATATTTAAACTTATTATTAACAGGAAATACCAACAACTATGGAAAATACAGCAGTGCAGCCTTTGATCAGGCAATGGACAATGCGAAAAAATCCGCTTCTAATCCTGAGAAACGCTGGGATTATCTGGTAGAAGCAGAAAAAATCGCAATGGAAGATTATGCATTCATTCCTGTATTTGAAAAAGGATCCGCTGTACTACAAAGCCAAAAAGTTAAAAACTTAATTCAAAAACCTGTTGGTGTACCTTATGATTTCACATATGTAGAAATCGCTGAATAATTTATTCAATACCACTTGAGGGGGCATTGGTAAATACTCTATGCTCCCCTCTTTTTCATAAGAAAGGAAGGGAAACTATGGACAAATCTATGTTGAAATATATTGCCAGAAGATTGCTGATTTCTGCAGTTACTTTATTTGTCATATTGGTAGTTTTGTTTGCTTTGACAAAACTGCTTCCAGGCTCTCCCATCAACAACGAGAAACTTACGGATGCACAACGTGCTGTTATTGAAGCAAAATATGGTTTAGATAAGCCAATTTTAGTACAATTTTGGAATTATTTAACAAACATGCTGCATGGTGATTTTGGCGTTTCCTATACGATGTATAAAGATATGGAAGTTGCAGGTTTAGTTTTTGATGCCGCCAAAATTTCTTTCATGCTTGGTATTCTGGCATGTATTTTTGGTGCTGTTGTAGGTATGGCATTAGGTGTATTTGCTGCCTTGCATCGAAATACCATTTGGGACAGTATCTCCACAATCATCTCTGTTCTTGGAGTATCCATTCCATCATTTGTATTTGCCCTGCTTATTTTAATGCTTTTTGGAGTAAAACTGCATTGGCTTCCAACCATTTATAACAGTTCTCAAATGTTATATTCATCTATTTTGCCTGTCTTGGCATTATCCATGAGCGTCATTGCCAATGTGGCAAGATTTACCAGAACCGAAATGATCGGTGTTCTTGGAAGTGAATATATGACACTGGCAAAGGCAAAAGGATTAGATAGAAAAACACTGATTTTTCGACATGCACTTCGTAATGCCTTAATTCCTGTAATTACCATTTTAGGACCTATTTTAGTTAATCTAATGACAGGAACCATGGTCGTTGAACAAATATGCGGGGTTCCAGGACTTGGAAAACTGTTAATCAACAGTATTCACACCAATGATGTAAATATCATTCTGGCATGTTCATTCCTATATGCTGCACTGTATATTATCATGATGCTGATCATCGATGTTGCTTATGGGATCATCGATCCAAGAATTCGTTTAGGAAAGGGGGATTAGTATGGAAGACAAGACTTTTTTAGAAGATGATTTTACCTTTGTATCACAAGATCATGAAGTTATATTAAAAGATGAAGTTCTTCCAGAAAAGCCTTTCTGGAAAGATATTTTAAAACGTTTCTGTGAAAATAAAGGAGCCGTCATTGGAGGAATTTTTATTCTTCTTATTACTATCCTAGCTATTGTTGTACCAATGCTATCTTCCTGGGGATTTGATGATATCAATACTTCCATTGCCAATCATACACCAGATAGCACCAACTGGTTTGGTACCGATAATTATGGACGAGATTTATTCATTCGTGTTTGGAAAGGTGCTCGTATATCCTTATTTATTGCCTTTGCGGCGATGGTTATTGATGTATGTATCGGTATTATCTATGGTCTGGTTAGTGGATATTTTGGTGGTAAAGTAGATGTCATCATGCAAAGAATCCAGGAAATCATTAATTCTATTCCAACTCTTGTTGTACTGATTATTTTATTAACGATCATGAAAGCATCTTTATTTACTATCATTCTTGCCTTAACATTCACCGAATGGATTGGTATGGCACGTATTACCAGAGCACAGGTATTAAAGATAAAAGAAGAAGAATTTGTACTGGCATCCAGAACGATGGGTGCAGGAAGTTTTTTTATCATCTATAAAGAAATTCTCCCCAATATTTTTGGACAATTGATCATTATGTTTATGATGAATATTCCAAATGCTATTTTCTATGAAGCATACCTGGCATTTATTGGATTAGGCTTACCTAGACCAGAAGCTTCTTTAGGAACTTTAATCAATGATGGATTTGATTTATTCCTTGTATATCCGCACATGATGCTGATTCCAGCTGCTATTTTAGCTATTTTGATGTTAAGCTTTAACTTGTTTGGAGATGGAATCCGTGATGCCTTTGACCCTACGATGAAGGAGAGATAAGTTATGAAAGAAAGACAACGTATCCTAAAAATCAGAAACCTGAATATATCCTTTAAGACCGATAGTGGTAAAGTGAGTGCTATTCGTGGTGTAAATCTAGACTTGTATAAAGGAGAAACCATTGCCATCGTGGGAGAATCTGGAAGTGGAAAATCCGTCACAACAAAAGCCATCATGGGAATCCTTTCAAAAAATGGAACGATTGACAGTGGTTCCATTGAATATACATGGGAAGATGAACAAACCAAAGAACTTCATAGTGTAGATTTATTACAATTAAAAGAAGCACAAATGCAAAAAGAAATTCGTGGAAGAAAGATTGCAATGGTATTCCAGGATCCTATGACTTCCCTAAATCCTACCATGACCATTGGAAAACAAATCATGGAACCTATGATGTATCATTATGGAAAAACAAAACAAGAAGCCTATGCACAGGCAGTGGAATTGCTGGAACTTGTAGGTATCACAGATGCAAAAAAACGTATGAAAAATTATCCACACCAACTATCCGGTGGTATGCGACAAAGAATTGTTATTGCGATTGCCTTATCTTGTGATCCTTATGTATTGATATGTGATGAACCAACAACAGCACTGGATGTTACCATTCAGGCAAAAATCTTAGAATTGATTCAAGAGATTCAAAAGAAAAAGAACTTATCCGTTATTTATATAACACATGATCTTGGAGTTGTCGCAAAGGTTGCGGACTTTGTCAATGTCATGTATGCTGGAAAAATTATTGAAACAGGTACGATTGATGAAATCTTCTATGATCCTCGACATCCCTATACATGGGGATTATTAAGTGCTATGCCAGATTTGGATACCGATGATGATGAGCTGTATACCATTCCAGGAACTCCTCCAAACCTTACACAGCGTATTGAAGGAGATGCATTTGCCCCTAGAAACAAATATGCATTAAAAATAGATTTTCGAAAAGAACCCCCTATGTTTGATGTACCTGGTTCTTCATCCCATAAAGTTGCCAGCTGGCTGATGCATGAAAATGCACCTCATGTAGAAATGCCTGCAGCATTAAGGAAACGATTGGAAAAGATGCGAAAAGGAGGTATGTAAAATGGAAACAAAACAACCCATTTTAGAAGTAAAGAACTTAAAACAATATTTTAAGGTAAATCGTAAATTTACAGTAAAAGCTGTTGATGACATTTCTTTTTGCATCTATCCAAAAGAAACCTATGGTCTTGTTGGAGAATCTGGAAGTGGAAAATCAACGACTGGAAGAAGCATCATACGTCTGTATCAGCCTACCGACGGTGAAATCTATTTTAATGGAAAAAATATATCAAAAAAAATGGATAAAGAAACAGAAAAAATGCTGCATACAAAAATGCAGATGATTTTTCAAGATCCAATGGCTTGTTTGAATCCTAGAAGAAAGGTCATGGATATTATTGCGGAAGGTTTAGATATTCATCATGACTATAAAACACAAGAAGAAAGAAAGGAAAAAGTGTATGAGATGCTGGAAATGGTTGGCTTATCTAAGGAACATGCCAATCGTTATCCACATCAGTTCTCTGGTGGACAGAGGCAGCGTATCGGTATTGCACGAGCATTAATTATGCATCCTGATTTGGTCATTGCAGACGAAGCTATCAGTGCGTTGGATGTGTCCATTCAGGCACAAGTCGTCAATCTAATGAAACAGATACAGAAAAAAACAGAAACAGCCATTCTGTTTATCGCCCATGATTTGAGCATGGTAAAATACATCTCCGATCGTATTGGCGTACTGCATCTGGGTCATCTGGTAGAAACAGGAACAACAGAAGAAATTTTTTCCCATCCTATTCATCCTTATACAAAAAGTCTTCTAAGTGCTATTCCAAGCCCAAATCCAGCTGTAGAAAGACATCGTACCTCTATCCATTATGACTATGAAGCAAGCGGTATTGATTATACAGCAGGAACACAGCACCTGGTGGAAGGCAGCCACTATGTGTTATGTACAGATGAAGAATTTAAAACCTGGACGAAATAGTACAGTCTTGTTTCTACAATAGATTGTATAGGCGATAAGCCTAAAAAAGCGTATAATTCTCCATGAATTATATGCTTTTTTCTTTTCCACTTGTCATAATCATTAACAAGCAAAGATTTACCATACTTCACTTATTCTTTAGATTAAATTTAGCTTTCCTCTTTATGATGTACGTAAGAATTACTAAAAAGAGGTGATTTCAGTATGAAACATAGAAATATAAAAAACATTCTATTAAAGAATTTTTTCATTCTGTTTCTTGTATGGATACTTGTTAAATTAAGCGATTATATACTTGCGAAAACCATATTAAATTCAAATATCATAGATAACATAACCATCGACAAGTTATCAAATAGCGCCCTCACTCCAAATCAACAAAAAATTATTTTATTTATAACTATGACGATTACAATAGTAAACTTAATTATAAGAGAAATCATTCCTTATTATGAAAGAAAAAAGAAGAATAAGAATAATTTAACATAAAGAGAGAAAATCTACTTGTTTCTATTGAGTAAACAAAAAAATAGACAATACAAAAAGACATCTATAATAAAGGTGTCTTTTTAACAAATTCCACATGCAATATTCAAATCATCTACTAAACTCTTTAATTATAACTTTTCCTTTGGATAATATACCTTCTGTTCTTCTTTTAAATCTGCTTTTGTCAAAGCATGTACGATTTCACTTGCTTCTTCTAACTCTGAAATATTTCCATCTTCTTTTAATACCCATACTGCATGAGCAGTATTTTTTCCAGAATATGGAGCATATGGTTTTTGAAATACTATATCTCGATGCATATAATAGGAAGGATCATATCCCATATCCTGTACTCTTTTTCTAATGTCTTCAATTTCCTTTTCATCATGTATCGTTTCATATTCAAACAGTTTACGATCTAAAATACGTCTGCTTAAATCTCTTAAAATCTCATCTTCACTATTTCTTAAACAGGAAAAACCATACAAAGCAGCGCCCTCATCTAATAAGAATAAATCCTGAATACTTGCTACTTCTTCTTTTAAGAAAGGTACAAACATCGAAACTTCTTTTCCAAAATCTAGATGTTTTCTATATAATTCTTTCATTCTTTTAAAAATAGATGTAAGCAGGATTTCATAACTTCTGGCAACTGGATGAAGATATACTTGCCAATACATATGATAACGAGCCATAATGTAATCTTCTACACTATGAATTCCACTTTCTTTTACTACGATTTTTCCATCTTTTACACGTATCGTACGAAGAATTCTCTCTAAATCAAATTTTCCATAATTCGTTCCAGTAAAATAAGCATCTCGTAATAAATAATCCATACGATCGGCATCCAGCTGTCCACTTACCATTTGATTTAAACATTCTTTTGGATGGCGATATTGTATGATACTTGCGACATCTTCACTTAAATGGGGATGACAATTTTCCAGTATCTGATGAACCTCACTAGATTCTTCCATAATAATCTTTACTGTATATTCCTCATGACGAAGTTGTGAAATATTTTCAAAAGCATGAGAAAATGGACCATGTCCAATATCATGTAACAATCCTGCCAGCATAACAGTTGTTTTTTCATATTCACTTAAAGTATCATGTAATGCCTGAACCTCATTTACCATACGACGTACGATTTCATATACACCTAAAGAATGTGCAAAACGACTATGTTCCGCTGTATGATAGACTTGATAATCTCCACCCAGCTGATGAATTCTTTTTAAACGCTGCATTTCTTTCGCATTGATACAATCCCATATAACCTGTAAATCCACATGGATATACCCATGAATAGGATCACGTAATACCTTTCTTTCCTCTGTTTTCTTCATACTCCTTTCCCCTTTCCAATGCATTTACTGCATCTAATATATCTTTATCTGCTTCTTCAAACGCATATTGATACAAATCTTTCGCTTCTACAAAGCATAGTTTATGATGTGCATGTAAATGAATGTCACCTTTTATCCATTTGCATACATACGCACACACATGTAAAATACAATCTTCTCTTACATCGTGAATGCTGCATAATGCACCCAATACTTTTATTTCAATACCTAATTCTTCTTTAAATTCACGAATCAATGCCTCTTCTTTTGTTTCCTGATTTTCTACTTTCCCACCTGGAAACTCCCACATCCCATCATGAACATTGCTTTTTCTTTGCCCAATTAAATATCCTTTTTCTGTTTTAATAACTCCACATACAATATCTATGGTTTTCATACAATCACACTTTCCTGTTACCTGTATTTTAACACTTTTTATAAAAAGAAAACAGTATGCATATTTTTGTATATTCTTCTTATAAAAAAATATGGTATAGTATCCATAAAGAAGAATAGATAGGAGTGATTAGATGAAAGTCGCAACCATTGGTACAGGATTTATCGTTGACTGGTTTTTAAATGCTGTAAAACAAAATGAAGGAATTTCTTGTGTTGCCATGTATTCAAGAAATGTAGAACACGCCAAAAATTTAAAAGAAAAATATGAAGTGGAAAAAGTATATACAGACCTGGATGAAATGTTGAATGATTCAGAAATTGACTGTGTATATGTTGCGTCTCCAAACAGTTTACATTTCGAACAATCTTTAAAAGCTTTGAAAGCAGGAAAACATGTTATTTGTGAAAAACCATTTACATCTACTTTAGAAGAATTTGATATATTATCAAACTATGCAAGA
>ENA-OWPJ01000301-OWPJ01000301.1-human-gut-metagenome-genome-assembly--contig:-NODE-301-length-59328-cov-7.65731_pt1 | contig 59328 bp, 64 predicted proteins | sample MGYA00248264_ERZ651846 | MGnify/ENA primary metagenome ERZ651846 (study PRJEB26924, sample SAMEA4378271) | human gut metagenome | biome: human gut; feature: human-associated habitat; material: faeces...
GGCAGCGCCCATAAAAATCTTCCGATAGAACAATTTATCAGGCGCAAACAGCCACGCTGTTTGCGTGCTTGCACATAGTTTGAAAAACAGGCGACAGCCTTTTATAAAAGAATAATTAACTTTTCATTATATATCGAATGGCTTTCTTGTTGCTATCGCATTTAAAGGCATTCGCCGTTGTGTTCAAACCGCCAAACAGCAAGCTGTTTGGCTATCGTCAGATTGCATAAACGGAAAGTATTTGTGGGCTTTGCCCACACCCACAACCTTTAAAAAGGTTGACCAAACTTTTATAATTGCTTGGCTAAACTGTGAGCTAAACCATAATTTATTATTACCCCAATATTAAAAATAGAACCTATTTATCAAAAGTTGGTATATAGTCAAAAAAGCACTCGTCAAAAGACGAGTGCTTTTTTAATGTTTTTTGGAGCGGATGACGGGGCTCGAACCCGCTACCTCCACCTTGGCAAGGTGGCGCTCTACCAGATGAGCTACATCCGCATTTTTGGTGCCTCCGGACGGAATCGAACCATCGACACGGGGATTTTCAGTCCCCTGCTCTACCGACTGAGCTACAGAGGCAAAAAATTGGCGACCCGGAACGGGTTCGAACCGTCGACCTCTAGCGTGACAGGCTAGCGTTCTAACCAACTGAACTACCGGGCCAAATATGGTGGGAACAATAGGACTCGAACCTATGACCCTCTGCTTGTAAGGCAGATGCTCTCCCAGCTGAGCTATGCTCCCATAAAGTTATTGTTATTTGTAAAAGCACCTCTTACGAAGTGCTTTTACAAAATTTGGAGGCGACACCCAGATTCGAACTGGGGAATCGGAGTTTTGCAGACTCGTGCCTTACCACTTGGCTATGTCGCCGAAATGCTGTAATCTCAATCAGCGATATTGATTATATCAAATACGGATTGATTTGTCAAGCATTATTTAAAAATTATTCAAAAATTTTTTACGAATTAAAAAAGCGGGTTTATCTGTTTATAAGTTTGCCGATATTTTTAAGTGCGATTGAAATTGTGCCGTCGTTGTTGTTGATAAACTCAATATATCTGTCATCTTCAAAATATTCTACGGGTACGGTTATTTCTATGCCCGTATCGGTTTTTATTTTCTGACTTTTGCTGGCTCTTACGGCAGATGTTTTTTCGATTTTTAAGTCTTTGGGTATTTCTTTTTCTTCGATTTTCTTTTCAAATGCCTCTTGCATAATTGGTGACTCCGAAAAAATATTTTCGGCAAGTTCCTGTGTGGAAATGGTGTCGGATTCCTCGCAGTTTTCGACAATGTAGCTTTTTGCCTTTGAAACGGCGACTGCCGAGTTTACTCCGTATTCTTCGGCAACCTCGTTTGCGGTTTCCCTTACGATTTTTACAGCCTCTTTTGCGGAAACGCCCGATGAACATTCGAGCAGTATTTCCGGAAGTACATATACGCTGTTGCCGTCGATTTGGCGCTTTTTATCAGAAAAATGTATTTCTCCCGTTTTCATATTTATAATCGCATATGAATCTATTTTTTGCGACGGGGCAGGCAAGATAGCGTAATGCTTCATAATTTCGTTATGAATACCGTTTTCATCTGTAATTACCTGATGAGTATAGGCGGATTTGTTTGTTATAAGCAGAATTGCAAAGTAGTCGGAATCGTCATTTATATAATCTGCCGCAACACAATCTATTGCGTCAAGTTTGTCGGAAAGAGAAATATTCTCATAAAGAACATTGGCAATTTGTGAAGTGAAATCTATAAATTCAAGACCTTTGTTGCCGTATTCCGTCAGCGCCGCCGCAAAACCGCTGTCGGCATTAAAAGTACCGCTTTTTCCCGCAGAATCCTTGTGAAGTTTTTCAAGGTGCTTTTGAAGAAATGTGCTTACCGTATCGTCTGTACAGTCGAGTTCATTTTGAGAAAAAACGCTCATTCCCGAATTGAAGTCAAGTATATGTAAAACAGCTCTTTTAATAATCATATCATTTTCCCTAATCTGTGTAATATTTTGTTAAATAAAAACGAATATCGAATAATCAGGCACAAGCCGCCGACATTCCGTTGAAATTTATTATATTCTCATATTAAATAAAAATCAAGAGATACAGAAAAACCCGCACCGAAAGTCATAAAAACAACTCCTCGGTGCGGGTTTGGTTGGCGTGCCAAAAGGGAATGAACCCCCGCCCTTCTGCTTAGAAGTTCATTCCGAAGCGTTATTTCCAAGATAAACGAACCTCAACTTTTCCCATCCTAATGCGGTTTTCAGCAGGAAACATGGACGGTAAAGTCCGACAAAGCACCGCTTTTTAAAAAAACAAAAGTTAAGGTTCTCGCAATAGAAGGCGTCAAGCTCATAGTAGAACCCGTAACAGAATGAGAGGTAAATAATGTTAGGACTTATTATTTTAGGAATTATCCTTTTAATCCTGCTTATAGTAATCGTAAGCAATGTAAAAGTAGTACCGCAGGCACACGCATATGTAATTGAAAGACTCGGAATATATCATGTAACATGGTCAACAGGCTTGCATGAAAAATTTCGTTTATCGACAAGATTTCAAAGAAAATATCATTAAAAGAGCAGGTAATTGATTTTCCACCGCAGCATGGAGTGAATAAAACGATACCTTCTTGTAAATCTTAAAAAGTAAGGAAATATCGCAGAATTATAAATAATCAATAACAATTACTTATTTAATATTTTTAACATCTGAGCCATTGGGCTCTTTTTTTATGCCTAAAATTCTTGTAAACTTGTTTTTCCGTGTTACAAGAATGACTGATGAGGACGGTAGAATAGAGAGGGTGAGAGATGTTGAGAATATAGTAAAGATCCACCGGCTTAGCCGGTGGATTTTTACTTTGCAAAAATGCATATGAGATTCTTTAAAAATGTTAATTATAAATAAGAGGCAGATTCATTTTTATATTTCTGATTTATATTTCTGACTAATCGCCGACTCAAATTACGCCAAATGTGCTATATTAGATTCTTCAAAAGTAGTCAAGTAGTAGTCGGTTAAGAGGGCAGACTACTTTCAAAATCAACCGTATAACGATAATTTTATTATAGCATATAATCGTTTAATAACGACGATAATTATAAACTTTTAGGTTTTGCACATGAGTTGCGAACTTTTATTGGACAAGGCAGATAGACACGCATAGGAGAAAGATAATCGGTGCTTTTAGATTTCATCATATTCAAAATAAATCTAATGCCGTAAATACCCATTGCATATACAGGTGCGTTTACCGTAGTTAGCGGAGGGTTTGTATATCCCGAAAGCTCCGTGTTATCAAATCCCATAACAGAAATATCCTCAGGAATTTTGTAACCGTTTTCTTGCAGAGCTCTCATTGCACCGATTGCAATAGGATCGCTTGCCGCAAAAATAGCTGTGGGGAGATTTCCTTTGCTGATCATTTCTGACATCATTTTATAACCGGATGATGTTGAAAATTTGTCCTGCATAATAAACCCATCATATTTAATGTTTAGTTCATCGCAAATGTCTGTGAAAGTGTTGAGTCGTTTATCAGGAAATATCGTTCCGTCCTCAAGCTGTTCAATGCCTCCGATAAAGCCAACTGTTCTATGGCCTAAATCATATAGATATTTAATTGCATCGGACACTGCCTGACGAAAGTCGAGCGATACGGATGTGATTTCAATATTCTCAACGGTCATATCAAGAAAAACAATTTTATTATTCAATGAATGCAGTAATTTTATTTCTTGTTTACTAAACTTTCCGAGGCAGATTATGCCATCAACATCGCAGAGTACATTCTGATAGTCATTGTCTGTTTTAAATGTTCGTACAATACTTATATTATTTTTTGAACAGTAGTCCTCGATACCCTGTCTCATCAAAAAGTAATAATTATCTTCAATTTCCTGTTTGAAAGAGAACCATTGTAGAATTCCAATTCGACATGAAGGTGTTGATGTAACCCTTTTTTTCTTTACATAATTAAGTTCTTTAGCTGCTGCAAATATTTTTTGCTTTGTTTCAAGCGAGGTGCTAAGGGTAGTGTCGTTATTAAGCACTCTTGAAACAGTAGCTACTGATACATTTGCCTTTTTGGCAACATCTCTGATTGTAGCCAATTGAATCACCTCACTACCATTATAGTGAAATATTACCAAAAAATCAAGTCGTGTTTAGTAAAAAACGGAGAAAGCAAAAATGTTTACCAAAAACTATTGACAGTTTACGAAACAAAAAGTATAATTTAGTTAACATAAAAACAAAAGAAACATTATTATTAAATAATAGCGAAATCTTTTGTGCAGGTTGTCACGGCGTTTCATTTAAAATTAAAAGGAGGAAAAATTATGAAACAGACATCATCACAACCAAGACTTGATGGCAAAATCCCAGGTAGAATCAAATACACCTTTGCTTTTGGTGCCCTCGGCAAAGATATGATTTATGGTATGATTGCCACATTTTCAATGATTTATTTCACAGACATCATCAAGGTCAACCCGGTATTTATCGGCGTAATGTTCTTTGTTGCAAAGTTATGGGATGCCTTTAATGATTTGTTTATGGGTATGATTGTTGATAACACACGCAGCAGATGGGGTAAATTTATTCCATGGCTTGTAATAGGTACGCTGGTTAATTCAATTATATTTGTTGTTTTATTCACAGACTTCCACCTCAATGGCGTTGGACTTTGCATATTTGCAACAGCAGCTTACATACTCTGGGGTATGACTTACACAATTATGGATATTCCTTATTGGTCAATTATTCCTAACCTCACTTCAAATCCTGAGGAGAGAGAAAAAGTTTCGGTACTTCCGAGAATCTTTGCAAGTATCGGTCAGTCACTTGTTATTGCAGGCTTTGGTGTTCAAATTATTGAGGCTCTCGGCGGTGGCACAACAAATCAGGCAGGTTATCACAGATTTGCAATCATAATTGCAATTGTATTTATTCTTACAATCGGTATTACAGTAATCAATCTTCCGAAAAAGAGAGATGATTCTGTTCCGGAAAAGAAAGTTAAGTTTAAAGATATTTTCTCAATCATCGGCAAGAATGATCAACTTCGTTGGGCGGTAACTCTTATCTTCCTTTACAACATCGGCATTCAGTGCATTATGGGTGTTGCTACATATTATTTCAAATATGTTTGCGGCAACGCAGGAATGATGTCATCATTTATGATCAGCGCATCAATCGCAGAGGTTGTAGGTCTTATCGTATTCCCTAAGGTTGCAAAATTTCTTTCAAGAAAAACTTCGTTCCTTCTTGCGTGTCTTTTACCTGCATTTGGTCTTGTAATGCTTTTGCTCGTAGGTATTTTTGCTCCGCACAATGTTGTGCTCACATCAATCTCAGGTGTTATTGTAAAACTTGGTACAGGTCTTGAACTTGGTTGTGCAACAGTATTCCTTGCAGATGTTGTTGATTACGGTGAATTTAAGCTTGGAACAAGAAATGAAGGCGTTGTATTCTCACTCCAGACGCTTATCGTAAAATTCACAGCAGCTCTTACAGCACTCGGTATTGGCGCGGCACTTGGAAGCACACAGTATGTTCCGGGACAGGAACAGTCATTTGCTACAGTAGCATCAATCAGTACACTTATGTGCATTGTTCCTGCGGTTTGTATGCTTATTGCTTATGTTGTTTACAGAAAGAAATATAAACTCAATGACGGTATGATGAAGAAGGTTATAAACACAATCAGTGCAAGAAGAGAAGGCAAGATTGATATGACACAACAGCTTGATGAAAGCGGTAACACAGAGCCTTCTATGTTCCTTCCTACAGTTGCAGAAAAGGCAGGTAAATAAAATGATTGATACTAAAACAGCAATTGAAAAAATTACAAACGGCGAATTTGATAATCTTTTCACTGATATATATATAGATTCATCAATGATTGATTATCAGAAAAAAAGATATGTTCATGCAATTGAGCAGTATGAAACAATTTATTGCCCTGATAAAGTAGCAATATTCAGTGCTCCCGGCAGAAGTGAGGTTTGCGGTAATCATACAGATCACCAGCATGGAATGGTGCTTGCAACATCCATTAATCTTGATACTATTGCTGTGTCGGCCAAGAATAACAATGATGTTGTAAGATTTGTTTCTGACGGTTATGATATGATTACTCTCGATATAAATGACCTCGAAGTTAATAATGATGAGGCAGGCACAACGGTCAGCCTCATCAGAGGTGTTCTTCGTGGACTTAAGGATCATGGATACAAAATTGGTGGATTCAATGCTTATGCAACAAGTGATGTACTTGTTGGTGCAGGACTTTCATCGTCAGCAGCTTTTGAGGTAGTTGTCGGAACTATTATTTCCGGCTTATATAATGATATGAAAATAAATTCAGTTGAGATTGCTCAGATTTCTCAGTATGCTGAAAATGTATTTTTCAAAAAGCCGTGCGGACTTATGGATCAAATGGCTTGTTCAGTCGGAGGAATGGTTAACATTGACTTTAAAGATCCGACAAAGCCAATTGTTAAGAAAGTACCTACCGAATTTGAAAAATATGATTACAGTCTTTGTATTGTTGACACAAAGGGTGATCATGTTGATCTTACAGATGATTATGCTATGATTCCCTCGGAAATGAAAAAGGTTGCAAATTTTCTCGGAGAAGATTATCTGAGAGATTGTGATTCAAACGAATTTTATATTCACCTTGGCGAAATTCGTGAGGCTGTTGGCGACAGACCGGTACTTCGTGCAATTCATTTCTTTAATGAGGAGCATAATGTTAAAAATGCCGTTTCGTCACTTGAAAACGGTAAGTTTGTTGAATTCCTTGACGCAATCAGAAAATCCGGTAATTCATCGTTTAAGTATCTTCAGAATGTATATACAACAAGAGATATTCAACATCAGAACATCTCGGTGGCCCTTGCACTCAGCGAAAGCCTTCTTCGCAATTACGGCGTGTGCCGTGTTCACGGCGGTGGATTTGCAGGTACAATTCAGGCGTTTGTCAAAAATGAATTTGTAAGTAATTACAAAGAATTTATAAATAAAATTTTCGGAGAAAACTCATGCCATGTTCTCAAAGTGAGAAAATACGGCGGAATAAAAGTAATGTAATTATGTAGGTTTTGTTTTTATTAAGGAGGACAAAATGAAAATTCTTGTTTTAGGCGGTGCCGGATATATCGGTTCGCATACAGTTTACAGACTTATTGAAAGCGGTAATGAGGTTGTTGTATTCGATAACCTTGAAACAGGTCATATCGAGGCGGTTCATCCCAAAGCAAAATTTTATAAAGGTGATCTCAGAAACAGAAGTGAAATTGACAGCGTTTTTGATAAAGAAAAAGGTATTGATGCTGTAATTCATTTTGCAGCCAATTCACTTGTCGGTGAAAGTATGACCAACCCTCTCAAATATTATGATAATAACCTCAACGGCACAAAGGTTTTGCTTCAGTCAATGGTTGCTCACGGAATTGATAAGATTGTATTTTCATCAACAGCGGCAACATACGGTGAGCCTGAGAGAACTCCTATTCTTGAAACCGATCCGACAAATCCGACAAACTGCTACGGAGAAACAAAAAAATCCATGGAGAGAATGTTTTATTGGGTTGAAAAAGCACATGGTTTAAGATATGTTTCTCTCAGATATTTCAATGCATGCGGAGCACATATCAGCGGAAAAATCGGTGAGGCACATAATCCTGAAACCCACCTTATTCCGATTATTCTTCAAGCGGCACAGGGTACCCGTGACCACATAAGTATTTTTGGTACTGATTATCCCACATCTGACGGAACTTGTATTCGTGATTATATCCATGTCACTGACCTTGCACAGGCTCATATTCTTGCAGTTGAATATCTTATGAAGGGCGGTAAAAGTGATATATTCAATCTTGGCAACGGTGTAGGTTTTTCTGTTCGTGAGGTAATTGAAAAAGCAAAGGAAGTTACACAGAAAGATATTAAGGTTGTTGAAGAAAGCAGAAGAAGCGGCGATCCTGCTGTATTGATTGCATCAAGCGATAAGGCGAAAACTGTACTTGGCTGGAAACCTGAGTATGATGATCTGGGAACAATTATTAAAACAGCGTGGGAATGGCATTCAACACATCCCAACGGCTATAGTAAGTGAGGCGGTATTTATGAAGAACAGCGTTTACGGCTTAATATTAAGACTTGTTTCATACGGAATCAATACAGGGCTTATTGAAAAAGAGGATATAATCTACACGCAAAATAGGCTTTTATCGTTGTTCCATATGGATGAACCCGATGACAGTTGTACTTGCCTTACAGCAGATAACGAGGATACTCTTGAAGAAATTTTGTCGGGACTTCTTGATTATGCATACGAAAAAGGAATCATTCCCGAAAATACAGTAACATATCGCGACTTATTTGATGTGAAACTTATGGCTTCACTTGTTAAGCGACCGTCAGAAGTAATAAGAGAATTTTGGCAGAATTATAGCGTTTCTCCTAAACTTGCAACCGATAGCTACTATAAATTCAGCTGCGATACCGATTATATAAGAAGATATCGTATTAAAAAAGACTTAAAGTGGAAAACATCAACCGAATACGGTGATATTGATATCACGGTAAATCTTTCAAAACCTGAAAAGGATCCGAAAGCTATTGCAGCGGCAAAACTTCAAAAACAGTCAGGCTATCCGAAATGTTTGCTTTGTAAGGAAAATGAAGGATATGCCGGAAGAGTAAATCATCCTGCAAGAGATAATCACAGAATTATTCCGCTCACCATTGACGGAGATAACTGGTTTATGCAATATTCTCCGTATGTTTATTACAATGAACATTGTATTGTGTTTAACGGTGAGCATACACCAATGGTAATCAATGATTCTACATTCAGAAAACTGTTTGATTTTATTTCACAGTTTCCGCATTATATAATCGGTTCGAATGCTGATTTACCGATTGTAGGCGGTTCAATACTTACACATGAACATTTTCAGGGTGGCAGATACAGCTTTGCACTTAATAGGGCAGAAGTTGAAAGAAAGTTTATTGTTAACGGCTTTGATGATGTGGAGTGCGGAATTGTAAAGTGGCCTATGTCAGTTGTAAGATTGACAGGTAAAAACAAGGACAGCATTATTTCATTATCTTCTTATATTCTAAAGAGTTGGAGAGCGTACACGGACGCAGATGTTGGTATTTTTGCTGAAACAGACGGTGAAATTCACAACACTATCACTCCGATTGCTTTTACAAAGGATGGAAAATTTGTTATTGACCTCGTTCTCAGAAATAATATCACAAGTGAAGAGCATCCTCTGGGAGTATTTCATCCTCATGCGAATTTGCATCATATAAAAAAAGAAAATATCGGCCTTATTGAAGTTATGGGACTTGCAGTATTGCCCTCAAGACTTAAAGATGAAATGGCTATTTTAAAGGATGCTATTCTTAATCACAAGGATGTAAGTGAAATTCCGAAAATCAGCAAACATTCCGAGTGGGTAAATGAATTTGTTTCGCAGTATGATGAAATCAATGAAAATAATGTTGATTCAATAATTCAAAATGAGATAGGAAAGGTGTTCCTTAATGTTCTTTTGGATGCAGGTGTATTCAAAAGAACTCCTGAAGGACAAAAGGCGTTTGATAAATTTATAAAGACGCTGTAGTAAAGGAAGTGCTAAAATGTCAAAGATAAGGGTAGTAAATTTTGAACCTACATCCAAAGGTGAAAACACTCATCTTTATACAATAGAAAATAACAGCGGAGCAAGCGTGACATTATGTGATTTAGGCGCAAGTGTCGTTTCGATAAAAGTTCCTGACAAAAACGGTAGTATTAGAGATGTAGTTCTCGGCTATGAGCACATTGGCGGTTATGAATTTGACGGAACATACTTCGGTGCTACTGTCGGAAGATGTTGCGGAAGAATTGCTTACGGCAAGTTTACTCTTAACGGAGAAGATTATCAGCTCTCTGTAAACAATGGGAGTAACCATCTACACGGCGGATTTAACAGCTTTAGCCGCAAAGTGTGGCTTGCGGTAGTTGATGATAAAGTTCCAAATACAGTTCTATTTATGCTTGATAGTCCCGACGGTGATGAGGGCTATCCCGGAAATATGAAGGTCTTTGTACGCTACACCTTTGATGATGAAAATGCACTTACGATAAAATGGTCGGCAGTTTCTGACAAAGACACAATATGCAATCTGACTAATCATTCATATTTTAATCTTAACGGACATAAAAGCGGTAAAGTTACAGAAAATCACAAGCTGAAAATAAATGCAAATTCCTTCATACCGATAAATTCAAACCTCAATCCCACAGGAGAGATAACTCCCGTTAAGAATACATCGTTTGATTTTACCGAACCCAAGTTAATTGGAAATGGTATTGACAGAAAAAACCAGCAGATTGGTTTTGCAAACGGTATTGATCATATGTTTGTGCTGAATCATTCTGATGAAGAATTTGTGCTTGCAGCCGAAGCTGAGGGTATTGATAGCGGAATCACATTAAAATGCTATACTTCTCAAAAAGGTGTTCATGTATATACAGCAAATTATGTCGATGTTTTGTCCAATATGGGAAAGGATTCAGCAACATACGGAGAAAATCCAGCGTTTTGTCTTGAAACCCAGGGCTTTCCCGATGCGGTAAATCACAAGAGTTTTCCTACGACAATATTAAAAGCGAACGAAAACTATACACAAACTACGAAGTATATTTTTGGTATAAACAAATAAAATGAGCTGATTTCTAACTCCTTTAAAAATAAAATCTCTCTAAAATCAAGGACCACCTATTTTTCTTGGGTGGTCCTTGCTTTTTTAATCTATGAGGATGTTTTATGTTTTACAGTATTACACTGTCTTAAACATATTCTGTTTTAGCGGTTATGTGCCGAGCTGTGGAATAAAAGCAGTCGGATCCCATTTTGTTTCTGCGATAAAATACATAGCAAAGTTTTCGTTGCCCTTTTGATAGACAATCGCACAGTCAGGAGAGTAATTTCCTGCCGGAGTTTCAAGAACAAAACCGCCTTTTTTGAGCTTAGTGTATAGCATTACATTCGGATCATCGTCAAGAGCTTTTGCAAACTTCCATTCACCTTCACTGTCAAACTTATATTTCAAGTTCATAGCTTTTTTATGAGCTGGATTTGGTGTAAACAGATACTTTATCTCGTCCTCATTGACAATCTTATCCACCTCGAAAATGTCCTTTTCAAGAGCACCAATGCCCTCAATTAGTTCGGATGTCAAAAACTCCTTACTCTTGAATTCTTTGAGCAGCTTGTTAATTGTTTTAATCGCTTCTTCAAGATAATCCTGATTGTTAATTTTGTTCCTTGCTTCTGCTGATAAACCTTTTATTATTCTTATGATAGCCAATCTCGGCAACATCGTATTTGCCATTATCACATTTACAAGGTCAAAAGGGTATAGAGGTAGTGTGCGATTGTCGCTCGCCACCCCTAAATGAACGAATTAACAGGGTAACGACCGCCTTGTCCATTAGCAGGATTTTTGGCTCGATTTTTTCCGGCATTAGCAGAGAGGGCAATTTCATTAGCAAAACAGCGATTTTTTTGCTAATTTTTATTAGCAAGCCGTCCACCTGAAAGGCGGACGACATTAGTCCTAAATTCCATTAGCAGACGGAGAATTTGCTAATGAAAATTTGTGATTTTTTCGTTTTTGCTGTTTCTTCGTAAAAATGAAAAAACGCCGGAAACCCTTGATTTTACTGGGTTTTCCGGCGGAGTTTTTGGCGTTCCCGAGGTGATTCGAACACCCGACCTACCGCTTAGGAGAAGCCCCTGAGAGGCATTTTTGACTCCCTGCAAATCCCCGAAAATCCTTGATTTTACTGGCTTTTCCGGGGTTTCACTGTTAGTAAATTCTCGTCTAAAACCTGCTAATTTTTCGTGGTTTTTTACCTTCCTTTTAGCAGGGTATTAGCAAATGCAAAGAAATATGGGAAACATCATCGAGTTAATCTGTAACCCATAAATCACAGCAAACATCACTACAGTTTGCGCATTCTCTTTTGCGAACAAATAATTTGCGTTCAAATATTATAATGGTTTTTCGTCTTGATTTCAAGATATTTTTAGGCATTACAAAAGGCAACCCTGACGGATTGCCTTTTGTATGCGATTAAATTGTTTTTGCTAAAGCCTTTAATAATGCTGCTGTTTCCGGATTTGATAACAGTTTTGCGAGCAAAACAGCGTTCTCATCCGTACTGTTCCCAGCAGGCTTTTCTTCTTCGACTTTGCTCTCTTTTTGAACCTCTGCCATTGGGTCAAGAAGTTCAACCGATGTTTCAAACTTGGGCATTGGAGCAGTTTTTCCTTCCTCCACATTTTTTAGACCTTTTGCATTGTAGAACTGTTCCTCAAACTTCTGTGCGTTGTATCGCCTGTCCTCGTCTATGATATGGCTGTAAACATCGGCAACCATATCCATTCGTGCGTGTCCTGAGTCGCCCTGAACCGATTTCATATCGCCGCCGTTCCATTTCAGCTTATAGGTTATACTTGCGTGACGGAAGCTGTGAAAGACCACATCGGGTAGGTCGTTGTCCTGTATCAACTTTTTCAAAGCACGGTTGATTACCTGACCTTCCATCGGTCTACCGGACGAATGGCAGAATACCAAGTTATAATCCAAATACTCATCACCGAACAGTTCTTTCATTTCGTCAATCTGCTTTTTTCTCTCCAATAGCATTTGGGCTACGGTTGAAGGTAAAAAGATTTTTCTTACGCTGGTTTTCGTCTTTGGCGTTTTCAAAACGAGAGAAGTGTTTGTGTTTGATAAGGTTCTTGGAAAAACACGGATAATATCCTTATTATCAAGCACCTCCATTACATCTTTGTTTACTCGCTGAAGTTCCTTATCTACAAAAATGAAAGCATTGTTTTCTTTCAGGCTTTCCTCCGATATATCAATGCAGTCCCAAGTAAGTCCGAGCATTTCACCCATACGGAGTGAACAGGCAAAGGATAAATTGATGGCTAATGCGAGAATATCATCATCGCACACTTCAAGAGCGTGCATAAGCGTTTCTGCTGTCCAAATTTCTCGTTTCTGATGTTCCTCTTTCGGGAGCGTTGCATTGAGAACCGGGTTTCTTGTCATCAACTCCCATTTTACCGCCTGATTAAAGGCACTCCTTAAAAACTTATGAATTTCTCTTACGGTATGTACGGTCAGGTACTCATTCTTTGGCTTTTTATTCTGTACCACTTTGGTCTTAACTTTCAAAAGGCTTTGATAGAATTTATCCATAAGTCTCGGAGTCAGTTCATCAAGTTTCACATCGCCGATAAGCGGAATGATGTAATTATACATAAGCCCTTTCTTTGAACGGTAGGTTGACATTGCCCAGTTGTTTACTCCGTACATGGAGCAGTATTCTTCAAGCAAATCCGCCACAGTCGTAGCATTAGGAATGATGAATGTACCGCTTTGCTGTTCAAACTCAATTTGAGTTTTTCTCTTTTTGGCGTCTGCGTTTGTATCAAAGGTTTCCCATTTTTGATGTTGGTTTCCGTCATCATCTTTGTAGGTATAAACGACGGAATATCGGTTCTTTCTCTTTACAATAGAAGCCATAGTCGTTCCTCCTTATTCGTTATCCAGCCACTTATCAAAGCTGGTCTTAATAATGCGATATCCGGTTTCGAGCATTACTGCCTGAAAATAACCCTGTTTGATGAGCTTATATACGGTCTGTCGGGTAATACCCAAGATTGCCTGCACTTCCTCTACGGAATAGCTCTTTTTTGTATATGTACCGCCGTTTAATTCACGAACTCTTTCTTCAATCGACATATCCCTCCACCTCCTCAATTTCCTTGACTTTAGTGTATTTGCTTTGCGAAGCGTACCACTTATCAAAGCTCTCTCTTTTTATTCGGCGTTTACCGTCAACCCATATAAACTCAACAATGCCGTCGTTCATAAGGTCATTGGCTGTGCTTCTCGGAATGCCGAGTACCTTTGCAACAGTAAGAGGAGAGAGCGTCTTGCCGTATTTCTTGCCGGGTCTTTCTCCGTTCACTTTCTCATAGTGGAATTGTCCCGCATACCAATCCTCAAAGCTGTCCACATCAACCCTCATTTTGCCCAGTACCAAATAGGTCTTAAATCGGCACTGATTGATGAGTCGGTATGTAGCCGTCTTTCCAAGACCGAGTATTCTCATTACATCGGGTACAGACATTGTTTTTTTGTCCTGATATGTAAGAACTGCCTTGACGATTTTCTTGTTTTCTTCAACGCTTTTCTTTGAAGCTCTGTATTCGTTCCCGACTCGGTATGTTTTGAATAAGCCGCAATTCATCAGTTTCAGTGCTTCTTCTTCGGAAATGGAAAACAACCGGGATATTTCTTTGACAGAATAGGCTTGCCACTGTGCTTCTTCCTGAAGCTTTTCATCGCTGAACAATTCTGCCAAGCGTTCATTTTCCTCTCTGAGATTGAACTGCTCCACTCGGTCGTTGAACATATTAACAAATGCCATCTTCAGAACCTCCTTTCTCGCCATTGAGCCAATTTTCAAAGCTCTTTTTAGATATTCGATACTGACCTCCGACACGAACGCTATGGAATTTCTTGCTTTTAAGCAGCTCATAGACGGTAGTTCTGCTCACTTTCAAGATGTGCTGTATATCATCTACCGTGTATGCTCGTATATCAGATTCAGTCTGCCTGAATGTATTAGGTAGTCGAGTATCGCTGTTTTCAATTTTCTTTCGCATTACCGTTTACCTCCGATTTCTTATTTGCCGCTATGACTACCATATAGCCAAGCGACTTGGCTATATGGTACTGAAAATCGGAGTTTTTGTTAATTATGCGATTGGCTTAATCACATACTTGACAGCCGGAGCTTCCGCTCTCCATATTATCAAGCCATCGGTCAAAGCTCTTTTTGGAAATTCTGTAATGTCCGCCAACCTTTACAAAATGAAAAACGCCTGAGTTTACAAGAGCATAAGCGGTGTTCTTTCCAATGCTGAGAATATCCATTATTTCTTCTACGGTATAAACCCTTTTCTCAAAACCGGAATTATCATCAGCAGCGTTGGGCTGTTTGTTCATTGCTTCAATCTTATCTTCAAACATTGTCAACACCTCCCTTAGCGTGATGATGGTGCTTTTTGAAAATCATATAGTCATAGCCGTATCCGACCTGACATTTATCGCACACCTCTTTATCTGCCTGAAAAGGGTCAAGTCTTTTTACAATGTTTTCAGGGATAGATTGAAACTCGCTTCTGCAACGAGGGCAAAGACTAAGTACAATGCCTTTACGCTCTGTCTTGGGTTTAACGGGAATACCTACTGCGAATTTCAATCCTCGCTTGATTTCACTGATTTTATCTGCGTCGGTAATTCTTCCGACAAAATTATCAAGCTCTGTGGCTTTATCCACGGTGCGTAGCTGCTCAAGCATTACCATTGATGGCTCTTTTAAGCCACAATCAGTGTTTAGCTCAATATGAGTATTCATTGCCGTTTTCTTTTTAACAGCCGTTATAGCGGCAACAACGACCGTAGGACTGCTTTCATTTAAGCGATTGGTCTGAACTACAAGAACCGGTCTCATTCCCGATTGCACACTTCCGTTTGTAACCCCCAAGTCGCAGTAATAAATATCGCCCCATCTGACATTCTTAAGTTCTTTTTCTTTCATATGTAAATCCTCACTTTCGATTAGTCTGAGGTAATTCATATCCGGATTAGAATTAACCCCTTCACTTGTTTGAAATGGGGGAGCGTTTTTGGGGGGTGTTTTAGAAATATTTTCTCAACTTTTTTATTGCACTGTTTACCGATTCCCTTACAGAAGTAAAATCGACTCCTTCTTCATCTGCGATTTTTTCAAGTGTTTTGTTGTAGAAGAAATACTTAATAACTCTGCGTTTCTGTGTTTCGCTTAAGTAACACAAAACCTCCCGAAGTCGCTTAATATTGTCTTTCAGCATTATTTCTTCGATTGGGTCTGTATCGACTGCCAATTCCGGATGATGTACTTCAAATTCTCCGTCATTGATGTCAAATGCGTGTCCGAAAAGAAGCCTTCTCATTCTCTCTCTTGCTTCGTAGTTCTGATACTCCGTTATCACTTCGCCCTGAGCCATAGAAAGCAGAATGAACGGTGTGTACCGACGGATAACATCAGGGTATTTAACCCACAATTCTTCTTCCGCCAGTTCTGTTACAATCGCCCATTTCTCCGTGCCGGTGTAACCGTGGTATTCATACCGCAGATTGATGAGCTTGCAGTCGTTCGCAAATAATAATTCCTGTTGTTCTAATGTAAGTTTTGTCATTGTCGTAATCTCCTTGAATTTGAATTTTTGAGTTTGGTTTGAAATCAAAAATTCGGAGATTACGGGTATTCGGTGATATACGCCAACCACTTATATGTCACGCTTTTGCTCCTTTCGGAGCGACAAAAAAGCCGGACGCCAAGAACTTAGGATATTTCTATCCCGCAATTCTCAGCGTCCGGCAATTTGATGACTCAAGAGCTTTCGCTCAAGGACTCGTGGCTCGGTACATCTGTCCGATATTTAATTGTTCGCTCGATTATTTTACTCTTACTAATCTGTACTTTACATTGCCCCTACGCAGAGAAAGGTCAACTTCTACTACTCTGTGGCAGTTTGGGCATTTCAGTTCAATTACTCCGGTGGTCATAGTAACCTTATCAAAGATACGCCAACCGCAGTGCTTGCACCTTACGATTATCTTTTGCTCTAAGTTATTCATACGCTACATCCCTCCGGGTAAATATTGATAATGTCAAAAGGATTATCGAGGTATTCCTTTTTGAGCAATCCAAGTTGTTTCATTCTGATTGCCAATGCTTTTTTGGAACAACCTAAAAAATCGGCAAGTGCTTCAAATCTCTTATATACTTCCGGCGAGTAAATCTTATTAAGACATTCGATTTTGTCTCCGAGATTGAATAGAAACATTCCCTGTTTTATGAGCGTTTCAGGAAGCAAAATAGCTGCTCCAAGCGTATTTGCCTGCCATTCTTCCCAATCAGATATAGGCTTGTTTCTTTCGGAGTTTGCCTTGTAGTAATGTACTCCTGAAGATTTCTGCGTTACCCCGTAATCGTTCGGAAAGAGCATTTTGAAAATTTGATGACTACCCTCGTGCATAAGGGTGAAGTTTTTTCTTCCTCTCAGCTTGTTATCAAAAGCCAAGTCTTTTTCTACAAGGACGGTCTTACCGTCTAAAAAGAAAAAGGCTTCGTTATCATCAGCTTCAAATACCTGAACACCCATTTCCGTAAATGAGGTCATTCCGAGAATACTACCGTCGTAGGATAGGTGCTGGTATTCGACATTCAATCCGAGAACCTTCTCCAAGAGAAGATCCGGGTCAATTCTGTATATTTGTGTGTTACGGACATCGGGAAGTTCCATATACGCTTTAACATATTTGGCAGCTATGGCTTCGATGTCAAATCTCGATAAGTGCTTCAAATCACAAAACCTCCTATCATCAGGTTTTTGCTTCAACAAACCACTTCCCGTTTTCTTCATCAAACAGAAATGTTGGCTTGCCGCAAATCTGCACCGTGTAGCGAATACCGGTTCCGCCTACCTTGGTAGAAGCGGCTCTGCATTTTTGGATAACACGGTCTATTTCATATTTTTCACCATTTTCAAACTTGATGAAACAAGGACGAGCCGTCCCATCAGGTCTGTGTGTAACATTTACTTCAACATATACTTTTCGTCTTTCGGATTCCATTTTTATACCTCATAATTTCTCAAAGTCAAAACTAATCTTCCAAAATGCCGGTATCCTGTAATGCTTTTGTCCGAAACCTTGTACTTAGGTCGTTCATCTCCGGCAGTATTGATGTAACAGGAAAGGCTTCCTTTCTTAAAACGCTTTTTTCTGTCAAAGAAAAGAAACATCCCCTCATATATCCCGTAATCGGTAAAATGGTTTCCGCCATCCGCACGAAAGATAACAATATCTTCACTGCACCCCTGCATAAAACAAGCGGGCATTCTTACATAAGCCATAACCTCTTTTTCATCAATCACATTAAGACCTCCTTAGCCCACCATACCTGTCGGCATAGTGATTTCGGCTTTTTCCGGTGGTAGCCGCAAGTTCTGACACAGAACTCCATTCCTTATGCTGTCCTTTCCGAAACGCCTTCTGATTTCTTCAACACACTTTTCCATTCGCTCTAATTTGTCCTGCTTTGCGGCATCCATAAACATATCTATTTGACGGGGCGTGTCCTGTGGAATTAGATTTATGGCTTGTACCGTTACAGAACGGATAGGGTGAAGCCACCCATATCTCTTTTCAAAGAGTTGAAAAGCAGTCTTTGCAATAACCATCGGAGACTGTGTAGGAAGTGCTATCTTCGTTTGCCATTGCCTTGTATCAAGTGTATTGTCTCTAATATGAATTGCGACACCTTCCGCACTCAATCCGTGAACACGGAGTTTGTGTCCGATGTCTTGGGTCAATTCGAGAAACACGGGCCACACCTGCTCCGGTTTCTCTAAGTCTGCTACCGTAGTTATACCGTGTCCTACACTTTTAATCGGAGAAACAAAGTCTTTCTTTGCAACAAGAGAAAGGTCGTTGCCGTTAGCATAATTCCATAATGCGACTCCGTTTTTTCCTAACCTTTGGCGTAAGAATTCAGGGTCGGTATTAGCCAAATTCCCGATAGTTCGTATATAGTAGCTGTCAAGCACACGCTGCGTTGCCCGTCCTACACCGAGCAAATCAGCGGCAGGAAGTTTCCAAATTTGTTCTCTGAATGTATCCTTTGATATTACAGTAACTGCGTCCGGCTTTTTCATATCCGAACCGAGCTTCGCAAATATCTTATTAAAGGAAACACCAACAGAAATCGTTAATCCGAGTTCGAACTTCATTGTCTCACGAATTTCATTTGCCACCTTTTCCGGCGAGCCGAAAATCTTCTCTGTCCCACTAATATCCAACCAACACTCATCCATACCATATGGTTCAACTTGGTCTGTATATCGCTCATATACGCTTCTTGCGAGCTTTGAGTATTTTATGTACTCCTCATAATGTGGCGGTACTACTACCAAATCTTTGCACTTCTGTTTGGCTTGCCATACTGCATCGCCCGTTTTGACATCAAATGCTTTTGCCTTGTAATTCTTCGCAAGCACAATACCGTGTCGTTCTTCGACCGAACCGCAAACAGCAATAGGATACTTCTTTAATGTGGGGTCGAGCATACATTCAACGCTGGCATAAAAATTATTCATATCGCAATGAAGTATGTTTCGCATTATTTCAGAACCCCCTTGACTTTTTAGGAAGTTTAATGTAAACTATATGTAGTTAAACTTCCTGTTTTTTATTATACGCAGTTCAAGTACAAATGTCAAGAGGCAACAAGAAGTTAAACTACAAATTCTTAATTAAGGAGTGAACGCAAAGATGACATTCGGTGAAAAAGTCAAAGCCGGAAGGACTAAACTCGGTCTTACTCAGGAAGAGCTGGCTAATAAAATAGGCGTTACCGTTCGTGTAATCTGTTCTTATGAAAAAGATAAATCTCGTCCGAGAGGAATGGAAAGATATAAAGCATTGGCAGAAGCCCTCGGCGAAAATGTAAACTATCTGCTTTCGGAAGATGACGCATTTATCGCTGAGGTTGAAGATAAATATGGACGCAGAGGGGCAAAGCAGGCTCAGGAATTACTTGCAGAAGTAACCGGTCTGTTTGCCGGCGGCGAATTGGCAGACGAAGATATGCGTGAGATGGTTGACGCTATTCAGGAAGCATATCTTATTGCCAAAAAGAACAATAAAAAATACACCCCGAAGAAATATCGCAAAGACGAGCAATCCTCGAAGTGAAACTAAGTCCACTTTATGGGACAGTATTTAGTTTATACTTTATTATAGGGTAAATATCAGGTACAATTATCCTACAAGGAGGTGAGCCGAATTGGGTTATTACACTACGGCTGAGATTGTAAAAATCGTAAACAGGCTCATTGACCGCTGTGGCACTCGCAACCCTTACCGGGTGGCAAAAGAGCTTGGCATAAATATCATCTATCGGAACTTCGACAAACAGCGTGGAGCATATAAGGTCATATTAAAGAACCGCTTCATCTTTCTCAAAAACGGTATGCACCCTGTCGTGGAACAGATAGTACTGTGGCACGAAATCGGTCACGATATTCTTCATAGACAAGAAGCTGTTGCGGCAGGTGGTTTCAAAGAATTTAATATATTCGATATGCGAGAAAACCGTATGGAGTATGAAGCAAATATCTTTGCTTCTCAGGCTTCGCTGCCTGATGACACCATTTTGGAGTACATTGAAAACGGCTACGACATTCAGCAAATTGCACGAGCAATGAGTTCTGACATCAACCTGATTGCTTTGAAAGTAGATACGCTCATAGCGCAAGGCTACCAACTTCGGAAGCAAGACCACCGAAACGACTTTCTTAAATACAATCATAAAATATAAGACCGTCAAGTCTCGAATGAGATCTGACGGTCTTTGCTATTTTTCAATTATTAAGGTATTCCTGTTTTTATTTTTGAGTATATGCCGCAGGCAACACACTTCTACTTGACGAATTCTGCTATATGTAACTCCCATATCCTCGGCAACTTCTTTTTTACTCTTAGGCTTCCCCGAATATAGACCCCAAAGTTGCGCTACGATTTCTCTCTGATGCTCATTCATATTGGTATCTTCAAATGCAAACAAAAAACTGTTGCTGTCAAAATCGGGATTTAATTTATATTCAAAGGTACTTCTGGTATCGCAATACCAAGCTATTCGTTCTTTTACCTTATCTAAATAGAGTGTATCAGAAGCGACCTCATCTGACCGGTAAAGACGATTTCTTCGTCTTAACTCATACCAACCTTGGCGGACAAATTCTTCTCCGACAACACCGGAACTCATTCCACCGGCGGCAAACCTATTTATACAGACATACCCATTTCCATAAAACTTCATACCAAACTCTCGAGCGATGCTTTTGTATTTTTCAAAGAAAGTTTGCTCATCCATCGGTAGTTTGTCATAAGTAAAGCAGCGTGCTGCATAAGCCCACCATAAAGGCGCACCTCGGCTACCCCAATTCTTTGGAGGGGAAAGAAACAACTCATAACCATAATGCTGTCCTTTTTCCCGAAAGCGTAGAAAAGGCATTGTCTTGTCTAAATCACCAAAGAGATTAGGCGCTTTCATTATCTGTTCAGCCATAAACAGATAATGATTATCTCCACAACCAAGCACCGCTTTTTCAAAGCCGATAATATCCCAATCAGTAAACAACTCTTTTCCGACGCTGTCAAAGCGTTCATAGGCTGCTTGATTATGTAGAATATCATTATAGGTTAATTTATCGTATGGTATAGGCATAATTAACCCTCACAATCTCATTCTTGTTTATTCGTGCAAGAAAACCTTAATATAAATCTTTACCCACGAGCCTTTCTTTTCTTTTGAAGTTATCTTACCGAAAAGGAGCTTTCCAGCGTCCATTAGACGGGCAAATATTACATTGTCCTGCTTCGGAACATAACCGATTTTAACTCCGTCAACAGTCTTAATGACAATCGCTTTCGTATCATACCGGTTATCAGGTTCTCTAAAAAACGCCAATCTGTCATCAACATTCAGATGTGGTTCTAATTCTTCAATGCCTTCAATATGGGTCGTTCCGGCTACATAAGTATCAAAAAGAAATATGTCTTTTTCAAAGGGTTTTGGTATGGAAATCTCTCCGCCTTTGCCGTGTAACAGCCCTACAAGTCCGCTGCCACCGGATTTAACCAAATCGTCCATAATCTCACCTCAACATTTCTTCGATTTTCGCCTTATAAATAGAGATAAGCTCATTATACTGTTCAAGAATACCCTCAAGTTCTTGCTTCTTCTGCTCGGTTTTCTCTGTATCCTCAAGAATATCTTTCATCGTGTACGGATACTCTGATTTGATATTTTCAATACTATCTCTTATAGATTTAAGTAATCCCTGTAAACGCTCTCGTTCTTCGACAAGCTGTGTCATAGCGTCCTTATGCTGTTCAGGTAGCGGATTGTTTCCGACCATTTCGCCGATAATTCTTAATGTTCCCAAATCGCCGCTTTTATAGGCTGATACTGCATTATCAAATAATTGAACCTGTGCTTCTGAAACATCGGGGTTAATATCAGGGTGTAATGCCTTTACTATTTTGCGATAGAGCTTTTTGAGTTCCTTGTTATCTTCGTCAGACAGAACTTCCGCCTTGCTTCGTTTAAGAGCGTCATTCATCTTATCAATCTGCTCGTCGAGCTGTTTTTGATACTCGGCAAATTCATTGTCGAGCGTTTCCTCAATGGCGGAAATAATTACCTTTTCCTGTCTGTTTTTCTTTGCCTGAATCAATTCAATTTTTCTTTTCAGTCGCAGAGCGGCACATTGAGCTTCATATGCCTTATACTCAATGCTGCCGAGTTTCAGCATATATTCTGTCTCAATATTCTTACAGATAACGAATTGAAGCTCGTCACGCTCCAGCAAAAGCATTGACAGCTCTGTACGCATTTTTTCTACTTCGCTTTTCAGCTTTTCAAAGTCAGGAAATACAATAACATTACCCGATGAAGATACTTCTGCGGTCGTCTTGGCGTTTTCTTCTTCATCGTCCTTAAACATCACATACTCTGCGGCACGACCAGCGAGTCTTTTCCTGATTTCATTTTCGTCCATTCAATCGTACCTCACTCAGAAAATTTAGTTTGTCCTTTGTAGGAGAGTTACCGTTTTGCATTTAGACTCTGCAACTCATAATTATATGAAAGAGCTTCTTCAACGGCATCCATAATATCCGTTGAAAACTCTTTCTTTTTGATGTTCATTGCAGCAAGCATTTTTTTGTTTTTCCGGAAAGTCTTAAATAAGAGTTTCTTGTCTTTATCATCCAATCCGATTTTATAAAGAAGATTACAAAGTGAAATAATCAATGGCTTATAGTCATTGCACATTGTTTTTTCCGCTTTTCTATCTGCCCAAGCCATATACTTTTCAAATTCGCACTCGTCAAATTTAGGCAACAACCCCATTATTGGATTTACAAGAAGCTGCGTTGACGAAAGCATAAGATTCACATAGGAACCAAGTTCGTACTGCTGTGCTTCCGTCATTGCCGTATAATCTTTTCCAAAATTTTCGGCATTGAGAATTGCTTCTCTAAGCATATTGGTTTCCGTTTCAATCCTTGCAATACGCTCATTCAGTTCAACAATAGCAAGTTTGTAGGATTTTACATCACGCTCGCTGATAAGTGTAAATACATTTTCAATTCTCTTTTTATCACTCGCAGATTTCCAAAACATTAAACCGCTCGCAATGAGTGCAACTCCAGCGATTGCCCATCCGACCGGTCCCGCAAGTGCAAGGAATACGTTACCGGCAGCCATACCACCGCCGCCTGCTGCAAGTGCTCCGCCACCAAGCCAAGCTAATGCGGCGTTAGTTGCGGCTGCTCCACTCAACGCTGAAATGGCAGTCCCCGTAGAAGCCACACCGAATGTAGTTGCTATTCCCATTGCAGCCGTAGGGCCAAGTGCAACGACGGCTACTCCGGCTCCCACGCCTGCTGCACCTGCACCGGCATTTTTAACTGCTGCGGCTTTGTAATCGCTTTCTATCTTTTCAGCTTGTTGTTTCCAATTCAGTCGAATTTCTTTTAATCTTTCGCACTCTATTCTTTTGTCGCTTGGGATATTACGAATTTCATCAAACAGTTCTTGAATGGAATTTAGCTCTGCACACAAATTGCTTGAGTGTTTACCAAGTTCCTCGATTATTTGATTTGTTTCATTTATTGCTGCCTGAGCTTCAGCCTGTGCGATTTTAAGTTTTGACTTTTTCTTACATTTCATTATAAAGAGCCTCCTTGGAAATAGGCGTCTATTTCTGCTTTTGATTTTATGGTTTCATCTTCAGGCACATTGCGCTTCTTTGCGAGTAGAACTGTTTTTTCAAACGACTCTTTATATAGCCCACTTTCTTTCAAGTCAGCAACAAAAGATAAAAGTTCCTTGTCATCGTATGCCTCCGAAAGCGTCATTAAGCCATTTATGTAATCATCAACGATAACTTTTTCTCTTTTTATGAATGAACCATCAGAGGAAACTTGTTTTGCTTGCACTCCTCGCTTAATTTCTCCATAAAGAGATATTGTAAAGCGCCCAACGCCTACAATATTTAATCTCATAAAGAACTCAACGACATTAAAATTACCGCCACCGGTCGAGATTGCCCGAATTGAAGCATCTCCAATATCTATTAAGCAGAATGTACCGTGAGCAACGGTCAACATTCTTTTTACCGTTGCATTTGAAAATGGCTCGCAAGTTTTCCATAGCAACTTGCCGTTTCTGTTTTCTTTTGGCGTAGAGGTATAGTATTTTATCAGGCGTCGAATCGAATAAAACAACCTGACGACCATTTCATTGATAAATACCGGAATTGCCTGCGTTGTTTGGAATCTGCTATCATAGCCCTTTTCAAACAATTTCAAAGCCAATTCGTTTACGGACTTATCAAATTCAGATGCAGGAATATTTAGTTTTCTTTTTATTGCTATTACATCGTTACTCCAAGACCATATTGGCGACGGTATTCCCATACCTCTCCCTTTACTGCTTGAAGAACCAGACATATCTGAAATTAAATGTCCAATCCAATTTGCAATGCCACAAAAGAGCTTACTGGGTATATTATTGCCTTTAAGCTCAAACTTCCCATCAGAGTTGTTCAGCGATATAAGCTCGCCATCTGATATAAAGTCAGATGTATTTGTAAATTGATTAAGGATAGAAAAGAACAGCCCTAACAGCGTTGGATTATGTCCCAGTGATTTGAAGTGATGATTACTCGGAGTCAGATTTATTAACTCTCGAAACACCCCGCCTCCGACACTTTGGTCATAAGGAATTTTGAATTTCTGCTCAAGGTAGCTTACCGCTGATGATAAAGAGTCCTTTTCGTCCTGATAACCGCAAAATTGGGCAAAATCAATCGTCCTGTTTGCAAACCATTCATCCGTCATATCTCCCAACGACGACTCACCGGGTTTTCCAACAAGAAAGACATCAAGTATTCCACATAAGGCGCCCGAACTTGCAGACAGAATATAATCATATTTATCGCAATTCGGAGTCAAGTTCTTAATAGTTTCAAGAGTTTCATTCAATTGGACATCCAAATCATTCAACTCATCAGAAGCTTCAACAAGCGCTTCTGATATACTGCTCGGAAATATATATTTGTCCTTATCAAACGATAATTCAAGTATTATCGCTTTCTTATTATCCATTACTTTATCAGCTCCAATGGCTCATATAGTTTCAAAACAAGAGCCTACAATATTATCTAACTGTTTTCTGATTTCTGAGAAATCACAATCCAAGTCAAGCGTTTTGACCGAGATTGCATTTCCGCCTATTTTATAATTGTTATTCGGCAGCACCAATTCGTCGGTCTTGGCATAGAGCAGCATTCCCGACACATTACCGGTATTCTCCGTATCAAGGTTTTTTACATAAGTAAAAATCTGGTAGAGATTACCCGAATGCAATGTGTTCACATCGTACTGCTTCTGCGTTGTATGGGCGTAATACTTGGCGTCTATAACTAATGTTTTCTCGCCTTGTTTTAGCATTATATCGCTCTGCATTACAGGGAGCATTTCTCTGTACCCATCATCAGTATCCCACGGAATTTGAGAAGCCGACGCCTTAACTTCGTGGTGTTCTTTCTTATAATACTCAAGGATAAACTTTTCATAAAGCCTGCACATACGTTGCTCATCAAGGAAGTCCATTAACTTTGTACTTCCGTCAGAGGTTGTTTGAAGTAAGCCTTTAAGTATCAGATAACAAATTGAAATCAACATTTGATAGGTTTGATTATTCTTATTAAATTGAAGCTTCCAATTTATGCTCTCACGGTTCAAAGGTCTGACTTCCGCAAAATAAATAAGGAGCTTACGAAGCTGTTTTTTTCTGTCCTTGCTGATATTGCTTCTTACGAGAGTGTCCATTGTTGTTCGGATAATTCTGTTCATATATGAATTGACCGAAAACTCATCATAGTTGCAGATAAGGCGTTTTCTCAGCATAGTTTGCTCTTTTACCGAAGCAGAAATATCAATTTTGCCCCTTAATGAAGATAATTCCTCCGTTTGAACAATATACTCTTTGCCCAGTCCTCGTTTTAGCTGAGAAGAAACACCTTTTATCAATATGGCAGTACAGAGTTCGGCTGCATTTTCAAATTCTTCGGTAGCAACCTGCTTATAGCCATCTTCATTGAGAACCTGAAACGCATAGGAAAGCATATAGTATATGTTCTGTATGCGAATCATTTAATTGCACTCCTTAAAGTTGCAGACCAATCTCTAACTTTTGTCGGCTCGTCAAACCAATATTCTTTGATAAGCGGTATTACTTCATATTCCACAACGGATTTGAGCCATTCATCAGTAATTTCTCCATCGGTACAGAAATAGCTGTGACCGATTCTAAAACCATCTCCCAATGACTCATCAGAAGAAATGGTGTTATTAAGTGACTCAACAGCAGTTATCAGGCTCTCTAATTTCGGAGAGTTCTTTTCTGCCAAGTAATTTTTGAAGCCTTCCGAAGAAAACGCCGGAGCAAAATCAAAGAAAGCAAATCTTCTTCTCAAGGCATAATCCATTAGTGCAAGGCTTCTGTCAGCGGTGTTCATCATACCTATAATTCTGACATTCTGAGGCACAGTGAACCATTCGTTTGAATAAAGCAGTTTGATTTTTTCGCCACGCTTATCTTTCTCGATTAACATCATAAGTTCACCGAGAATTTTACTCAAGTTACCACGGTTAATTTCATCAATGATAAAGAAATAGGGGCGTTCATTATCTTCCTCAGCTTCTTTACAGAACTTATAGAATTTTCCGTTTTCAAGCTCAAATCCGTCTTTTGACGGTCTGTATCCTTGAATGAAATCTTCATAAGAGTAGCTTTGATGGAATTGTACCATTGCTACACGGCTTGTGTCTTTATGACCCATTATAGAGTAAGCAAGTCTCTTTGCCGCAAAAGTCTTTCCGACACCGGGTGCGCCTTGCAGAATAACATTGTATTTTGCTTCAAGCAATTCCGTCAAAGTGTTATATGTATCCTCATCCATATAGACTTCATTCAGAAAATCATCTTTTGAATACAACGGATACTTGATTTCCTTTTGTTCCGATACTTCCTCAGAAGTATCTTCCGCAAACAGAGCAAGCAGCTTTTGAACATAATCGGGGTAAGCCGATATGTTGGTAAGCGTTTTCATAACCGCCTGACCGGGATGTTCCCATTCGCCTTTGTTTTGCCAGTCAACTCTTCTAATGTGCTTGTATGTACTTCTTGAGGTGTCATAAATATAATCGGAAGTCACAATGCCTTTGCCGATAATTTTATGCATTCCCTTTTTAACGAAAATCACATCGCCGACTTTAATTTCATTTGCGAACTGCCAAAGGCAATGAGCGTTGTTCTTGTATGAGTAACTCGGGTCATAAGCCTTTTTCATATACTCTTTGATTTCCTCTTTTGAAGAAAACCCTTTAAGGTCTGTAACATCGTCCCAACCGATACCCATTATGCCGGATTTATAGAACTCGTCCCACATTGAAGCGTTGTCACCGGGAGAGTAAATCCAATAATTCGTTTCTTTTATATTTGAATCAACTGTGGTTGTCGTGGTTTCTTCTGTTTTGCCCGATTGGTTGCTTTTCCAAGCATAATAAGACAGTTCGGGGAAACTGTGATATTCGTATTCTTTCTGATTAAGAGCGTTCTTTGCCTGCTCGCACATAAACAGATAGTTTCTTCCGTCGGGTAAGCCTTTATTTATGTCAGAGAATATGGTTGTGAAATAATGGGGCATATTGTCCACATCTGTAATAAAAGCTCTGTTGGTAGAGTCTAAATTGATGAATGTATATGGTCTTGCCCAATAAAGTCCCATCGTAATATTCCACTTAATCATTTTCTGCTTTGTAACTGTGTCATAAGCAGCAATGAAAGCATTTTTATTATCTGTGGAGGCTTCATCGGAATATGCGATTGCTTTTTCAAGCAAATCCCAAAGGTTATCTATGTCGTGTTCTCCACGATTTTCTTTATATGCAAAGAACCACGCACTTAAATTCATTACTACCGGGATACCGTCAAACTCTGTCGGTACGGCAGCCTTAATCGAAAACTGCTTTGCGAATTGTTCCAATAACGCAATTCGATTTGCATTTGTTATGCCCTTATTAAACGAGCCGAAAACGGTAAATGGGCAGATGTCCTCATATACTTCTTTTCCTCTTTCCTTAAACGGAAAATTCATTCCGGCATCAGCAAAGATAGTTTTGAGTTTAGCAATCAGTTCACTTCTATTGTTTTTGTAATGAAGTAGGGCAGAAGCCAACTCCATATAAAATTCTGTCCATTGAAATCTCTTATCCATATTCATTCTCCATCAACCTACGCTTCCATCATATTATCTGTCCAAAGTTCGCACTGGGTCATAACCGTTTGAACTGCATCGTCCATACCCTCCGGCGGATACTTATGCTTTTTCAAAAGTTTCTTAATGAGCATACGCATTTTTGCTCTTGCCGACTCACGCTTTTGCCAGTCAATCGTCTTGTTTCTACGGAGAGTATCGGCAAGCTCTTTTGTAATGGCTATGAGTTCGTCGTTTTCGTAGAAGTCCTTGATTGCTTGTGGCTTCGTGAGAGCGTCGTAGAAAGCAAGCTCATCGGCTGTAAGTCCGAGTTGGTCGCCCTCTTTTTGCGCCGCTGCAATCTGTTTTGCCAGTTTCAGCATTTCTTCAATGACTTCTTCATTGGTCAACATACCGTTCAAATACGCATTAAGTGAACGCTGCATAATCTCACTGAACTTTTCGGACTTAACAACATTCGTCCTGCGGTAAACAGAAACCTGCTCTGCAATCAACTTTTTCAAAAGCTCAACGGCAAGGTTCTTTTCTTTCATATTAGCAACTTCTTGCAGGAACTTCGGGTCAAAGAGTGAAAATTCTTCTTTTATATCCGAGAAAAGGTTGATAACACCTTCGCTTTTGATACTCTGCTTTAAGAGTTCGTTAATCCTTGCGTTCATTTCGGGCAGGGATATTTTTTTGCCGACACCTGTGTTTGCAAGTCTTAAAACGAGTACACGCACAGACTCAAAGAACGCTGCTTCGATACGGTCGTCCTCATCGACCATAGAGGAGCAAAGTGACAAAGCCTGATGAAGCATAAGCGCTTCTTTTACGAACGAGTCCTTATCGTCAATTTTTTCTCTGCCCATAATGAAGTTGACAGCGCCACTAATAGTCTTAGACCTTTCAAGGTCTGTGCCGTTTTGGAACTTAGAATAATCAAATCCGTGGAACTTATCACGGCAGACGGACAGCTTTTCTTGGAATTTCGGGAACGCAACCTTTGCAACATCGGTGTCGCCATAATTCTTTTTATCACGGGCGGTGTAGTCGTTCATTGCCTTTTTAAGTGCTGTTGCAATACCCACATAGTCAACAACAAGACCGCCTTCTTTGTCACGGAACACACGGTTTACACGGGCAATAGCCTGCATAAGATTGTGTCCCGACATCGGCTTGTAAACATACATAGTGGCAAGGGACGGCACATCAAAGCCTGTGAGCCACATATCTACAACGATTGCAATTTTAAGCGGACTGTTGTTGTCTTTGAATTTCTTTGCAAGCTCGTCCTTGTGGTGCTTGTTGCCGATTATCTCACGCCATTCTTCCGGGTCGTTGTTGCCGGAAGTCATTACAACCGCAACTTTTTCCGTCCAAGCAGGGCGTAACTCTAAAATACGCTTGTAAATTTTCATAGCGATAGGACGAGAGTAAGCAACAATCATTGCTTTACCTGTCAGCAGATTTTCTCTGTTGTTCTCGTAGTGGTCGAGTATATCGCTTACAAGCGAATTGATGGTGTTATCATTGCCAAGGATTGCTTCCATCTGACCGAGTTCACGCTTGCTCTTTTCGATAACTTCTTCGTCTGCGTTGGCGGACATAATATCATACTCGGTATCAATCAGCCGCAGCGTTGCTTCGTCGAGATTGAGCTTGATAACACGGCTTTCGTAATAAACCGGGCGTGTAGCACCGTCCTCAACCGCCTGTGTCATATCGTAAATGTCGATATAGTCACCGAATACTTCACGGGTGCTACGGTCTTTTGAAGAAATAGGTGTGCCTGTAAAACCGATATATGTAGCGTTAGGTAGGGTGTTGCGGATAACACGAGCCGTACCGATTTTGACCTTACCGGTTTTAGCGTCCACGGTTTCAGTCAGTCCGTATTGTCCACGGTGTGCTTCGTCTGCCATAACCACAATGTTGTGGCGTTCGGATAACGCTTCGTGAGACTCCTCAAACTTTTGCATAGTGGTAAAAATAATACCGTTTGCCTGTCTGCCGGCAAGGAGAGATTTTAAGTTTTCTCTGCTTTCGGCGTGCATTGGCTCTTGCCTTAAAAAGTCTTTGCACTTTGCAAACTGACCGTAAAGCTGGTCGTCAAGGTCGTTTCTGTCTGTGATAACAACAATCGTCGGGCTGTCTAACGCTTCTTGCAACAAATGGGCATAGAACACCATAGACAGCGACTTTCCGCTGCCTTGGGTGTGCCAAAATACACCGCCTTTACCGTCGGTAACTGTAGCGTGCTTTGTAGATTCAATCGCTTTTCTGACCGCAAAATATTGATGATACCCTGCGAGTATCTTAAACGAGTTTATACCCTCGTTAGAAAAGCAAATAAAGTTTTTGATTATATCAAGCAGTCGTGCCTTTTGGAACATACCCTCAAAGAAAGTATCAAACTGTGCATACTGCGTGTTTTCATAGTCGCCGTCTTTTGTTTTCCACTCCATAAAGCGGTCTTCACCGGAGGTGATCGTACCCGCTTTAGAGGTCAACTGGTCGCTCATTACGCAAATTGCGTTGTAAATGAACATAGACGGAATCTCAATCATATAGTTGCGGAGCTGCCTGTATGCTTCGGAAGCGTCCGTTTCTTCACGGGACGGAGATTTCAGCTCAACCAATACAACCGGCAAACCATTCAAAAAGAGAATTACATCAGGGCGTTTATTGCTGTTCTCAATAAAAGTCCATTGGTTAGCTACGATAAAGGAGTTATTGTCGGGATTTTTATAGTCAACAAGATAGACGATAGAGGAACGCTCCTCGCCGTCAACAAAATATCTAACCGGGATACCGTTTTGCAGATAGTCCATAAACACGGCGTTTTTCTGCACAAGTTCTCCGTTTTCAAAATTCTTTAGTTTGAATAATGCGTCCTGAATGGCATCATCAGGTAACCCTCTGTTCAAACGGTACAAAGAGTCAAGCAGAACTTCCTCATATAACGGACTGTAAAAGTCTCTTTCTATATCGGGACCGTATGCGTACTCGTATCCCAAATCATTTCTGAACAGCTCGATTACTGAATTTTCATAATCGGCTTCGGTATATAATCCCGGCATTTTCATTTCTCCTTATTTTACAGCTCGGAGCTGCATATTCTTTCTTCGTTATACTTGATTAAATTATCGTAGTTTCCGGTTTTACAGTCAAACATCACAACCTTAGGAAGTTCAAAAATTCCTTGTGAAGTTCTAAGCAGTTTATATGGTGCATACCAAATCAAATAATCAATACCTCTATGTAAAAAGACATTTACGAGGTTTTCATCCCAAAAGAACAAATGTGGCTTTCCCGCTATCATTTCGCCTTCGTGTACTTCATCCATATTCGGGTTATTGCTTTCACATTGAAGATACGCAGAGGACTCATCCATTACGAACAAAACGGTTTTGTAACCGACGTGGTTGCTTTGATAAAGCGGAAGCTTTTTTATATGTTCGGAAACTATTCGTTCAAAGTTTGACTTGTAGAACAAATAGTTATGGTCTTGTTCTGACGGCAAAAGTGTTTTGGCATTAACTATAAGTTCTGCATTAGGAAAGATTTCTTGTATGCCGCTTTCTTTAAGTTCTTTATAAAGCTTGCTTTCTCCGGCGTTTGTCGGATTTTGAATTTTTTCCTTTTTATCTACGAAAGCGTGGTCGTCAACTCGCATAACATCCATCATCAGTTCGTCTTTTGGCGAATAGTAATCAGGTGGCGGGTCAGACTTGCCGGAACTATTTATCCAATTGCTCCATAAGGCTTTTGTATGAATTGATAAATAAACGCTTTCAATCGTCTCTGACTGAGTAGCAAACATAACCTCATTGTCGTTGACTTCCTGAAATTGAGATATTATCTTATCTTCATCATCAAACCTATTCATTTCCGACCCTCCTATCTTTATAAACAATAATTTAGCGGCTTAGATGTCTGTATCAGAGACATCAAGTTCGCCGGACATCAATTTGGGCAAAAGAGTATCACGCAAGGCTTCAAGTTTAGTAATTTCCTCAATGTTAGCAGAAATCTGCTGATATAGAGCAGTTACGAGTTCGTCCAAAGGCTTTAATGCAGAAAGGTCATCAGGTAGATACAGCTGATATTCAGGCAATGCTTTTTTACTTAAATGCAATACGGTTGTTCCATTAACATAGCCGAGACAATGTGCCTTGAATTTTTTATCTTGAAGAATAGCTGCAATGAGGAATTTAGATATATGATTGTTCTTTGGAACAACTTTAACTAAATCCATAGAAAAAACAATATCGCTATAACCCGATTTACTCATTACAGGTTCGGCATTACCGATAACCTCTGCGTTCTGTGTCAGGTCAGTATGTGCAACAAGTGTATCAAACAATTCGGCGTGCTGAGTATCTTTCAGCTTGCTTGATGGTACTATTTCCTTATAACCATCAAGTTTGAAACCGCCTTTGCGGTCAAAGTTTTTTATCGTTGCCATAGCAATATTCGATTCTGTAAGTTCGGCTCCTTTATAAGAATAACCACTAACAAAGTCTGCAATGGAAGATAAGGGCGTTTTCGACCAATCATCAGGTAACACACCGCCAAATGGAGCATAATCAGAAAGCCAAGCAGTACATATCGTTTTGATTTGCTCCGCTAAATTATTGTTTATTCTCTCATTTTCTTCGATTTTATCATCAATAGAACCGAGCATAGAGGATATTCTCTTTTGCACTTTCTTATCTGTCGGAACAGAAACAACAATATTTTTCATTGTGTTTCCTGATACCTCTTTGAATGTTGTTCCGCTTCCCATACCTTCGATTTTGTCCTTGTTGTGTTTAAGCAAATAATACAAGAAAAGCGGGTCGGTATTTTCATTTGGGACAACACTCTTAAATCCCTGATTGGTACACACCTCGTTTGCGGCGATAGCCACATATCCAATAGGCGCTCTTGAAGAAAACAATACAGTATCCTTTGGCAGCAACTGAGTAGAACAGCTTTTCAATCCTACTTCTGTAATATTCCTTTCGCCACGCTGAATATAGCGTCCGGTGAATGTAGATAAATCTTTCGGTGTTATCCAAGCAATAGTTCCATTTTCATAATTCTCAGGTTTCTTTGTTGAGGGCGTAGCCCCACCAACAACCGTACCAATGTCAGATATTTTACACTCAATCCATTCAGCCATATTCGTATCCTCTCTATCCGATATATTTTCGATGAGCAATTTTTACATTGCTTTGTTTTACCATTGCGTACTGCAAGGTCGTATCTATCTTTCTATGTCCCAAGAGCTGTTGCAGTTGCTCAATGGGCATTCCTTTGTCTATTGCCATAGTTGCAAGGGTACGCCTAAACTTGTGCGGGTGTACCTTGTGCAATCCTAATTGTTTTCCAAATTCTCTGAGTCTTGTTTCTATACCGCCGATTTTCAGCCTTTCGTGCGGTGCTTTCAGCGATACAAAAAGTGCCGGGTTATCATCGGTTCTGCTGTTTAGGTAATTCTGCAAATGTATCTTTGTTCGTGCGTCAAAATAGACCACTCGTTCCTTGTTGCCTTTACCGAACACGATACATTCTCGCTCGTTAAAATCAATATCGTTTCTGTTGAGCAACACCATTTCACCGACACGCATACCCGTTGAAGCCAGCATATCAATCATTGCCAAGTCTCTCGGCTCGGTGCAGTTATCTCTCATAAGCTCCAATGCTTCATCGGAATATGTTTCTTTAATGTTAGAGCCGGTTTTGACCTTATGTATTCGCCTAACGGGGCTTTTTAGTATATAGTCCTCGTCCTCAAGCCACGAAAAGAAGCTTGAAAGAATACGGCGGATATTATCAATCGTAACCTTGCTTGATTTCTTCTTTTCCTGATACTCGGTCAGGTATCGCCTTATGTCGTCGGTCTCAATATGTTTTACACTTTTGCCGACGGTCGCAATCATCATTTCGATAGTTGCTTTGTAGTATTTCAGAGATTTCTCGGAACAGCCCTCAATTCGTTTTGCCGACAGAAACAGCTCCACATAGTTCTGCTCCGAGTTATTCTCTTGTTGCTTGCTTTCCGTTACCTCATAATTTGCAAGGGTGTATTTCAACACCTCTTGCAGTTTTTCGCTTTGTGCGTTGTTCAAGTATGGTAACATTCCTTGAACAACATCTTTGATTAAATCTTGTTTCACAGTCAATTCTCCTTTTTATTCTTAGAGAACGACTATGGGGCGGAAGTCCCCCGATATTAACTTCCGCCACCCACGGAAGTTATGGGTATGTTATATATGCTAAACAATAATTTACTGGAGCAAGTGCTAACTTTATATCGCAATAGATTTGTCGATACCGTCAACGATGAACGCAGGATTTGCCGTGCTGACGAATACTTTGATATTTCTATTGGTAAAACACCGCCGAGGAAAGAGCCACAATGGTTTAGCACTAATCCTCAAGATGTTACTTGGGTGTCTATTTCAGATATGGGAACTTGCGGTCTTTATATTAGTAGTAGTTCTGAACAACTTACAAGAGAAGCAGTTGACCGTCATAATGTTAAAGTAGTACCTGATAACACGGTTTTACTTAGCTTCAAGCTCACTGTTGGCAGAATTGCAATTACAAATGGTGAGATGACCACCAATGAAGCGATTGCGCATTTCAAAACTGACAAGAAAGAAATAAATGAATATCTCTATTGTTATTTGAAATGCTTTAACTACCAAACTATGGGCAGTACCTCTTCAATCGCAACAGCCGTAAATTCAAAAATCATCAAAGGTATGCCATTTGTTGTGCCTACCGACAATGAATTGAAAGAGTTTCACGACTTAGCTGCACCAATGTTTGCAAATATTAAAGCTAATCAAATCGAAACCGACAATCTGGTAGCACTTAGAGATACTCTTTTACCTAAACTTATGTCCGGCGAGCTTGATGTTTTGGACATCGACCTTTAAGCCGCTAAATTATTGTTTATCTCATTATTAAGTTCGATTTTGTCATCAATAGGCTTTATATATGAAACCATCTCCCTTTGCACATCTAACGAAGGAATGACTACACTCATTCTTTTAATATCGGCAATAGTAACGTGACCTAAGCCTGTTGTTTGTTTGTTGGTTGCAATTTGAGTAAAATGTGGTTTCAGATTTTTCATCAAAAAATAGAAATAATCTCTATCGACAATCTTTTCGTCGGGTGTCACCTTAAATATGTGCTGATTAAGCCACCCTTCGTCAAGATTAAATCTAAAAATATCTATCGATGTCTGTGGGTTCCCTGACCACGAAAACAGTAAATCGCCTTTACACAAGTGGACATCTTCAGAAAATGTTTGTTGTGTGTATGCAGTTGTTCCTCCGATTCCATTATTCAACTCTGCTATTTTAATTACAGGCACTCCGGTTTCACAAAAATTGATTTTCTTAAAAGCCAATCCGTTTTTCCAAGTTGCAAGTTCAAAAAGTGAATATCTTTTTCCATCCACAGAAGACTTAATATTGTATAAGCTATTGTCATCAAAGTTCATACCCAATCGCCCCCAGTTTCTTACGGATTTCGTCCTCCAACTCGTGAGACTTTGCAAACATATCTGAAAGTTCGGAAGTAAGGCGTGTCATTTTTTCTTCAAAGGGTTCGCCGTCGTCCTCGACTTCTTCAATTCCTACATATCTGCCCGGAGTGAGGATAAAGTCTTGCTTTTCAATTTTCTGCAAATCGGCAACGGCGCAGAAGCCTTTTACATCTTCAAGCGTTCCTTCTTGGAAAGCGGTAAATGTATCTGCTAACTTCTGAATATCGTCATCGGTAAAATCTCTGTGCTTACGGTCAACCATATAACCCATTTTGCGGGCATCGATAAATAAGGTTTTGCCTTTTTGTTTCTTGTTCTTTGAGATAAACCAAAGTGTTACCGGAATAGTAACGCTGTAAAAGAGCTGCGTCGGCAGAGCAACAATACCTTCTACAAGGTCAGCCTGAATGATATTCTTTCTGATGTCGCCCTCGCCGCTTGACTGAGAGGACAACGCCCCGTTTGCAAGCACAAGACCGATTTTTCCGTTAGGTGCAAGGTGGTGTATCATATGCTGAATCCACGCATAGTTGGCATTACCGGCAGGCGGTGTGCCGTACTTCCAACGGACATCGTCTTTGAGTTTTTCCTGTCCCCAGTTGGAAAGATTGAAAGGCGGATTTGCCATAATGAAGTCAGCTTTCAAGGTCTTATGCAGGTCGTTGAAAAATGTATCTGCCTGATACGGACCGAAGTCTGCGTCAATACCTCGAATAGCCATATTCATTTTTGCCATTTTCCAAGTGTCGGCATTGGACTCCTGACCGTAAACGGCGATTTCGCCACGCTTACCGCTGTGAGCCTGAATGAACTTTGCACTCTGTACGAACATACCGCCCGAACCGCAGCAAGGGTCATATACACGGCAGTTCTTGAACGGCTTTAAGATAGCAACGATTGTTTTGACAATACTTGCAGGAGTATAGAACTCGCCACCCTTAACACCTTCGTATGCGGCGAACTGCTGAATACAATACTCATAAGTTCTGCCGAGCAGGTCTTTGCTTTCCTCGGTGTCACCCATATCCATATTAGTAAACAGGTCAACGACATCACCCAATACACGCTTGTCCAAATCAGGACTTGCGTAGTTCTTAGGCAATACATTTTTAAGAGTTGTATTTTCTTTTTCGATGGCTCTCATAGCGTCGTCGATAACCGTACCGATTTCGGGAGTATGCGCAGATGAAGCAATTTTGCTCCAACGAGCGTCCTCCGGCACGAAGAAGATATTATCTTCTACATAGGCATCTCTGTCATCTTCAAAGCCGTCGCCTTCTGCAACAAGCTCTTGATAACGCTTTTCAAACGCACTTGATATGTAACGCAGGAAAATAAGACCTACGATAACCTTTCTGTATTCTGCCGCAGGGATATGTCCCCAAAGTACGCACGCTGCGTCCCATATTTGTTTTTCAAAGCCGATATTGGCGTTATTTCCGTTAGCCATAGAAATATGTCCTTTCTTTTTTATAGTATATAATAGCGAATATGATTACTTATTTCTATCCATTCTGCATTATATCAAAGCTACTGTCCTATAAAACGGACTTTACTCTTTATCTTCGGGTAGAACTTCCATTATATCATCAACAGTACAGTTCAACGCTCTGCATATCTTGGCAAGAGTATCCGTTGTGACTGCTTCGTCATTGCCGAGTTTTCGCATTGTGTACTTAGTAAGCTCTGCTGTTTCCTGTAAATCTTTCTTTTTCATATCCCTGTCCAGCAGTATATGCCACAGTTTCTTATATGTAACCGCCATCTATTTACTTCCTTTCCAAGAATTCAAACAAGAATAGAATAACTCATTAAACATTATAGCATATACAGCTCAAACTTTCAATATAAATACTGCTATTTCGCACTTTTGTGCTTTTTATCATTCTCAAAACCAACTATCAGTAATACAAAAAAATGAGGTGCATAAGCACCTCAACTACACATCCGCTTATTCACTTGTTCGACTATTAAAGCAATAACCGTTTCCACTGAAGGTATTTGTCCATCAGGAGATACTTCTTTCCAAAATCTTTGAGCTTTCGGCTGCCTGCTTTTCATTGCTTCCTTAATTGCTTTTTGGATTTCGCTTTCAACCTCATCTCTTGTAATGCCGTTTTTTTCAGCCACTTTTTCTAAAATGTCTTTCATTTTTATTATCCTCCGTGATTATTAGTTGTTGTCTATCACTTGTAGTTATAGTTATAACACAATGTAATTGTCGAAGTCCCACAATCTGTGTCGATTGAGTAGATTTTTTACACGAAATAAGAAAAAGCCCGCCGATAACGGCGAGCCTTGTAATTTACGGAAGTATTTGCTTTGATTGTTTTATGAGCGTATCTAACACCTCATAAATTCTATCTCTATCTTCAGGAGTGAGTTTTTCAAGTTTCTCATTCAGCATTGAGTTTTTAACAGTGTATCCGGTATCCAAAACTTCACTCAAAACCATATCAGCAGATACGCCCAATGCATTGAGTATCTTTATAAATGTTTCAAGTGACGGGATTTTCTCGCCTCTTTCTACCATACCGATATAGTTAGTAGTCAATCCTGCTTTCTCCGCTAAATCTTCTTGGCGTAATTTTTTCATCAATCGATATTTTCTGACGTTCTTGCCGATTGTAGCGAGTTTCATCTCATCACCCCCCTTGGTATGTTTCTATCACTAATAGTATAGATTGAGTTAGTCAAAACATACACACACCATTTGGAAGTAATAATAACTAATAGTGATGATTTTTTAACTTTTTTATGCTATACTGTATTAAACACGGGGTGATGGTATAGTATGAGTAAAGAAAATACGGCTGTATTCATAGGGCATAATGAATGCTATGGAGTAACAAGCGAGCAGATAAAAGAAGCTATTGTTTCACTTATAGATAAAGGTGTTACTGAGTTTTTGAGTGGCGGGCAAGGCGGATTTGACCGATTATGCGGTCGCTGTGTTTACGAATTAAAAAAGGAGTATCCACATATAAGCAATTTTCTCGTTATTCCTTATCTGTCGTTCAATGTGTATAACAGTGAACTGTTCGATTCGATAATATATCCCGATGATTTTGAAAAATATCACTTCAAAGCCGCCATTCCTGCAAGGAATAAGTTTATGGTGGATAACGCAAACTACGCTATATGCTTTGTTAATCACGGATGGGGCGGAGCTGCAAAGACTTATGAAAGAGCAAAGAAGAAAGGCTTGAACATCATCAATTTCGGAAATTATGATTTTGAAAGTTAATATGTACTCGATGGCTACTCAAATGAGCAGCCATCTTTTTTAATACGCCGGGATACCGTATCCGTAGATACTGCTGCTACCGACTGCGTATTGTCTTTGTCTGCAAGTGTCACCGGAATTACCCTCAACGGTATAAACAATTCCGTTCTCGCATTTTTGCACAATGCCTGTGTGGTCGGTTCCTCCGTCGCCCTCCCAGTCAAAGAAAATGATTGTTCCGGGTGCAGGCTCGTAATTACGGTCTGCCCATTGACCTCGGTCTTTGAACCATTGAGCGCCGTTCACACAACCGGCATATTTCGGAATAATACCGGCATCAATATATCCGCACTCATTAGCACACCAAGAAACAAAGCAAGCACACCATTCCACACGGGAGTCAAATCCGTACCAAGACCAGTAAGGCTTACCTCCGACATTTCCGACCTGCGACAAGGCAACCGATACGATTTGGTCATCGCTGTAACCGATACCGTAAAGGACTTGCGACCATAGCTGATTGTTTTCATCTTTCAAAAGCTCGTCAAGATAATCTTTTTGCTCTTGATTAAAACCATAGGCAGTCGCCATTTCATCTACGGTCTTATGCGATACCGTGATATACAGAAATGTTTCGGTTACGGTGGTTTCCTTCTCTACGATATTTCCGTGTCCGTCGTCGCTTTCTTCGATTTCGGTATGAGACTTTGTTTCGGTTCGGGAAGAAATACTGTTCATCTCCCAAAAAATATCCAACAGCAGTTGCTTCTTGGTATCGTCAACCGTGGCAACCTCCATCGGATTATCGGCATTTGTATTCACTTTAACGGAATAGACTGCAAGAACATCTTTCCATACAGCTCTGCTACCGCTCATTTCAAGAACATCGTAACTTACGGAGTTCTTTTCTTGTTCTAATCGGTCATCGTATTCTTGATTGATTTCTTGCACAACAGTCTGCATTGACATTCCCGTACCGGAATCTTCTCCCGAAAAGAAAATACCGTAAACAGAACCGGCAATTAACCCCACAAGACACAAGACTATAATCACAACAACAGCAACCCAACCTCCGGCTGCTATGGCAGCAACAAGACTTTTCACTCCTGCTATAATCGCCTTTACTGCGGCAACGGTAGCTTTGGCTGCTGCTTTTACAGCAGTTGCCGTTGCTTTGGCGGTTGCCTTAGCCGCCTGCGCCGCTTTCTGCGAAGTCTTAACCGTGGCTTGCGCCGTTTTCTGTGCCGCTTTTGCCGCTTGCTGACTTGTCTTTATCGCCGTCTTTGCAGTCTGTTCAGCCGTCTTAACCGATTTCTGTGCGGTCTTTGTTGCTTCTTTTCCGGCGAACTTTATGGTTTTCTTTCCGGAGGAAGTAGCCGACTGCTTAATGGTCTTTTCCGCCTTATCGACAGTTTTAATCGCAGAGTTTGTGTTATGCGAAGCCTGTTTTCGCAAAGACTGCTCGGCTCGCTGTTGCTTGAAACGCTGAACACCGTCCTTTGCGGTGCGGATATTATCTTTTGTGGTTTCAAGTCCCTTTCGCCCCGCTTTGTCAAACGCATAAGCACCATCGTGAACCACCTCGTCAATACCGCTTTCCATCTTATCGGAAGCATATTCCTCGGCAGAGCTGCTGTTGGCATTTACCGACCGCTCTGCCTTTTCTTTTGTTGCGATATACGCCTGCTTCATTCGTTGGGTTGCAACGGCAGCCTTATCTATGGTTCGTATCGTACCTTTTGCATTGTCTTTCGTTTTAATATCAGCCATACAATCCCTCCTTTCTATGCAGGCTGAACCACCTGTTGCGTTATTCGTTAATGAGCTTTGCCACTACAACGAGTCTGCCGTTTGTCCGGGAATACTCACAGGTGGAAAGGGGCAGGAGCTTGTCGCCGTATTCGGCTGTTACTCCGGTATCGTAAAGCGACAGTTCCTTGCACTTCTCAACATAGGCTGTGAAATCCTCGTCAGTTTCCGCATTGACGAACTGATAGTATTTGAAGCTGTCGGGACTGTCCGTATATACTACGGTTTTGAACACGGCAATTACTTCATAGGTCTGTCTGTCGGTCAGCGTATCAAAGGACACCGTTTTGTGCTTTTCCCAAAAGTTCTTGTCCTTGAATTTCATAAGACTGGCGAACATTGTGCCGTCGTTCATATGATGACCGTAGATGATGATATTGTCGCTTGGCAGTTCCATATCACAGTTTTCCTGAACATAAGGACAGCCGTAGTCGGTGTATGCTTTATCAAATCCGTGCTTCAGATAGAAGTTCGGGTTGTCCTTTGACTGCATAACGGGATAATTGATTTTTGTGTCCTCAACCTTAATCCAACCGACCATATCGTTGTTTTGCAGATAAAGCTCCTGATATTCCGGGATAAAGGTCTTTTCCTCGGAGTAGTTCATCGGCTCTTTTGTTTCTTCAGGCTCGGTCTCCACAACCTCAATCAGATTGTCGTACATCTCAGCCTGCTTTGCAGAGTCGTAATAGTGCTTGATGAGAAAACCTGAACTGACGGCAAATACAATGCTGAAAGCACAGATTATGGCAATATAGATTTTGTTTTTCATAGGTGTTTCCTTTCTCATTTACAGAATAGGGCAATGGTTATGCACCCTCGCCCGGTTTGGTTGTCATCAGCTTATACAGCTTCGTATTTTTCGGGAACTTATTTGCAAACGGCACAAGCGAACTGCCGACCTTAATCAGTCCGTGTCCTGCGTCAACATTCGTGATATACGAAAGCTGAAGGTCGGAAATGTTAAGGAGCTTGGCAAGCTCAATCCTGTCGGTTGACGCCTGATTGAGCATAATCAAAAACTCGCTGTTTGCAAGCATAGTTCTTGCCGTATGGCTCTGCAACAGGTCGTCCACATTCTGCGTAATGCCGGTTGCATAAGCACCGTACTTTCTTACACGCTTCCAAAGGGTAAACAGGAAGTTTGCAGAGTATTCGTGCTGGAACAGGAGATAGATTTCATCAATGAAGATGAATGTCTGCTTTCCCTTTGCACGGTTCTGCGTAATACGGTTCAGGATAGAGTCGAGGACGACAAGCATACCGATAGGCATAAGCTGCTTGCCGAGGTCAAGAATGTCATAACAGATAAGTCGGTTATCCGTATCAACATTGGTCGGTTTTGCGAAGGTATTCAAAGAGCCGTGTGTAAACAGCTCGATGGCAAGGGCGATTTCCTTTGCTTCCGGCTCATCCTGTTTCAAAAGTTCCGCACGGAAATCCTGCAAGGTCGGTACAGTACCGGTATATCCTCTCTGCTGATAATCTCGGTAAACGCTCGCTGTGCAACGGTCGATGATAGACTTCTGCTTTGCTCCAAGGTTTGTGCCGCCGATAAGCTGTTCACAGAGGGACATAATGAACTCGGATTTCAGGATTACCGGGTTTGCACCGTCGCCGTATTCCTTGTTCATATCCATTGCATTGATATGGCTCGGAGAAGTGGCAGAGATATTGATGATTTCACCGCCGAGAGCTTTTACAAGCTGAGAATACTCTCGCTCAGGGTCGATGATAATAACATCTGCGTTGGAGGAAAGAATGATGTTTTCAATCTCTCCCTTAGCCGCAAAGGATTTACCTCCGCCGGATACGCCGAGAATAAAGGAATTACCGTTGAGTAGTTGTCTGCGGTCGGCGATAATCATATTTTTGCTAATAACATTCTGACCGTAGTAAATGCCGTTTTCGTGGTAAATGTCCTGAACTCTGAACGGGATGAATACCGCAAGACTTTCTGTGGTAAGGGTTCTGAATGCGTCAATCTTGCGTGTTCCAAAGGGCATAGCGGTATTCAGTCCGTCCATCTGCTGATACTTGAGAACCGCAAACTGGCACAAATGCTTTCGTGCCGTAGTAAGCAGAGCTTCGGTGTCGTTATCAAGCTGTTCTTTGGAGTCCGCAGTATGAATCATAGTGAGTACAGCGAACATCATTCGCTGATCACGAGTGGTGAGGTCATCAAGGAACTCCTTCATTTCCTTTTTCTGCTGTTCCATATCATACGGAACGGTAGCGGAAAAATTGTTGTTTTGATTCTGCTTTCTCTGCCAGTTGGTTATGTTCGTCTCAACACCGAGCAGTCTGCTCTCTGCTTCTCGCACGGCTTCATCGGTAGGAACGGGTACAATGTCAATTGACATCATCAGGTTGCGGTTCAGGTCGGTAAGCTCGGCTACCATACTGTCTTTGATATAGGAAGCGTACTCACGAAGAAAAAGGACTCTCCCGTAACGGTTTCCCATTTTGAAGTAGTCCTTTTCAAATTCCATTGTATCGGGACAAACATAATCTTTGAAATCGTGTCCCTTTTTTCTCGTTTCCTTAATATTGAAGTGGTAGGCTGTTTCCTCACCGACACGGAAGAAATCGTGGACAATTCTCAGTCTCTCATCGGTTTCAAGCTCCACACATTTGCTTCCGAGTCTTGCAAAGTGGGCAATCAGGTCAGCACCGACACGGGCAAAATAGGTTCTTGCGTCCTCCACGCTCTTTTTGTTGATGGAGATAGTAACATACTTATCCTGAACGATTGCATTTGCACCGGTCGCCTTGTCGAGAAGCATTTTGTTATATTCCTCTCGGTAAACATCAAGCTCATCGCCGGTTTCGGGGATAAGTATGGTTTTCTCAAAGTCGAGACGGTTGAGCCGTCTGTTGTTGATAGTCAGCTTTGTAGTAGCTCCGCTGTCAAGAGAGTTGAGAAGCTCGGAATATTCAAGGAACATTGCTTCCTTATCCTCACGGCTCGCTACGGCATAGTTAATATCCGTGAATTTGAAGCTCTTGGAATATTTGTCCTTGCCCACACGGAAAATACCGTCGTCATAAATGGCGGTAATGGGAATACAATCCTGTACGCCCTTTGGTACTACAAACTTTTCTTTGTCCTGCTTTAACAGGTTCGTAAGGGTTTTAATCATTGTTCTTATAAGCCTCCTTCTGTTTCTGTTCGATTGTCGGTTTCATCAATTCGTAATAGGTGTTGGTTGAATGAAAGACCAGCTTTTTCGGCATAAGGAACTCGGACTTGATCCACGCCCATATAAATTTCTCAGCCGTCATTCCGTTGTATTTCACAAAGCCGAGAGCCGCAAAAGGGGCAGCTCCCAAAATACACACCCACGATACGGTTTCTGTTCCGAGGTACGGTTTTAAGAGAAAGTAAAGTCCTACCGCTACCGCACAGGCGAGAACAGAAAAAATGAACTGTCTGAGCGACAGTCCAAAAAACATTGACTCTGTGTAGTTTCGTATCTCACGGTTAATTTTGACTTCCATCAAAAGCTCCTTTCTCTGCGATATGTCTGTTTTGCGTGACGGATTTCATCAGAGCAGACGCAGGTGTCCGCAAGGCAAATTACATTGCCGTTTTTCTTTCCTCCGTAGTACACACAATATTTGCAGTCGCAGTCGGCAGGCGTATAGCCCTGCCATCTATCGTTATTTTTCTTATTTTTCTTCATCAGAGAACCTCCCGTTATAAGCCCATCATTTCACGGATAATTCGGTCGCTCATCTTAACCGCACCGACAAGCACAAGCATATTGAATACCAGTTCGCCGATATATGCCCATACCTGAGTAACGGCTGCTGCGTCAGGGTTCACTACCGGCGGCGTAGAAGCAAATAGGGAGAAGATGATACAAGCAAGTACAATTACTGCTCCCTCAAGCAAAACGGCACAGTAGCTCTTTATAAAGCTCTTACCCACATTCTGCGACGGTTCTCCGGCAAAAGTGGAAAGCGGTATCGGAGCGAGAGCCGTGTACATATACAGCTTGAAAAATCGTCCGTACACCGTCATTATCATAATGAACGACAAGACCGTGATGAACAGTCCGCCGATAAGAGTAACCGCCCACAATGGGATACTCTCAAAAAATCCGCAGCTTTCAATGGTTGTTACCATTTCAGCAGGTAAGGTCGTTTGATTGGGCGTACCGAATCCCGCAGATGTCATAATGGTCGAAATCGTACCTTGTACGATGTTGAACAGGGCAAGCATAAGCTCCAGACCGTAGGTAATCACACCTTTGGCAATGGCAAATCGAATGAACAGCTTTAGTGCGTGTTCCGGTTTCTTTACATCGGTAAAACTGCCGCAGGTGCGAACCACACCGACAACAAAAAACAGAACAAGCAAGGCAAGACCGATAGCCTGAACCGCTCCGTTGATATTCACCATTACCGACCAAATACTGCCGCCTTTGAACTGTTGCGGCGAAGTGGTTAAGAGCTGCCATATTTCCGATAGCTTGCTGTTCCAAGTTTCAAGGGCATTTTCAAGGTTCTGAACTACCCAGTTATCACTCATCTGTTTGCACCTCCTTTAAGATTAGGGGCATACCTGAAATGCCAGGTATGCCCCGTTTGATAACTGTGTTCTCTTAGCCGGTAATAAGGGTCAGGATTTCCTTTGCAAAGGTGATGATGATACCGCCTGCAAGGGTCAGGAAGCCGTTGGCTCTCTGAGACGGGTCGTGGGACTTCAAAGAGAGACCGACCTGAACGATACCGAAGCCAAGCAGGATAAGACCGATGGCACGAATAAGACCGAAGATGAAATCGGACAGATTGTTGACCACGGTAATCGGGTCGCTGGCGGCAAAAGCGGTAACGCTCATGCCGCAGACAAGAGTTGCTGCTGCGATTACGCCGCAGTAAGCACGGAAGCCTTTCTGAACCTTTCCGGTCATAGGCAGCTTCTGAGTGGTTTTCTTTTCGTTGTTCTTCTTAAAAATGTTCATTGTGTTTTCCTCCGTTAAAATAAGTTTTTATTTACTTCAAAATCCTCATCGGACAGAAGCTCGTAATTGGTTTCTCCGTAGCTTTCCTCCGGAAGTTCTTCCGGGTCAATAGAAAGAACGGAAATTGATGAGTGCTTGACGGTAACTTCGCCGTGCTTGTAGGCAGAAGCCTTTCCATCGGTTGTAAGTGCCACATTCGGGTGCTTCAAGATGTCATACTTGAAGTCCATAACGGGGCGTTCTCCACGAATAAACAGAATTGCATATTGGTTATCAAGCATACGAACCTCGTCAGGGGTAAGAAGCTCTCTACCGCTAATCTGATAATTGGTGGAGTAGTTGCCGCTTCGACCGGTACTCTTTCCGAAAGTGTTGGTATCAATGGTTTCCTTGCCGAGAAGCTCGGACACATATTTGTGGGTGCTTTGCTCGTTCCCGCCGAGATATAAAAACTCGTCGCAGTTGCCCACAATGCTTTCCCATTGCTTTTCAAACAAGGCTTTTAACTGAGCCAAGTTTTGCAAGATGATACTTACCGACACTCCACGGGAACGCATAACCGACAGTATCTTGTCAAAGTCATCGGGCAGGCTCACATTCGCAAACTCGTCCATCAAAAAATGAACGGGAACGGGAAGCGAGCCGCCGTGAATATGGTCGGCAGCATAAAACAACTGCTGAAAAAGCTGTGTGTAAAGGATAGATACCAAGAAGTTAAAGCTGGAATCGTTATCCGGTATCAAAGCAAAAAGAGCTACCTTTTTCTCTCCGAGTGACGGGAGGTCAAGCTCGTCTGTGGTAGTTAAAGAAGCAAGACTTTCAAGGTTGAACTTTTCCAGTCTTGCCGCAAGGGTTATCTGTATGGACTTTAAGGTTTTCGCTGCACCCGAATGATAGGAACGGTAATACTTGAGAGCGATGTGGTCGGGATTTGACATCTCCAATTCCGCAAACAGCTCATCAAGGGGAGAAGGTCTTGTGTCCTCCTCGTCCTCAATCGCACCGGCTCTTAGCATTTCCATTATCATTGCAAAGTTCTGTTCATCTTCGGGTGCTTCGTAATGAAGATAAAATACAAGTGCAAGCAGAAGCATTGAAGCCGAGGTATCCCAAAAGGGGTCTTGTGATTGACTTCCTTTCGGAGTGGTACTCTTAAAAAGGTTCGTCACGAGCTTTTGCACATCGTTGTCATTCTGCAAATAGACAAACGGGTTATAACAATGGCTTTTCTCCATTGAAATCAAATCGAGAACACGGACTTCATAGCCTTTGCTTTCAAGGAGCTTTCCGGTATCTCGGAGTATTTCGCCCTTTGGGTCAAGAATGACAAATGATGTGTTGCACTGCATAAGATTCGGCTTGCAGTAAAACCTTGTCTTACCGGCTCCCGAACCACCGCACACAAGGGTGTTTAAGTTTCTTCGGTGCTTCTTCGCATTGAGTCCGATACAGACATTTTGCGTCATCAGCTTATTTGCAGAAGCCGGAGACTGTCTGTATTTTTTGTTTACGGCTCTTGCGTTGCCCCATTTTGCAGAGCCGTGTTCCTCACGCCTTCGGTAATTCTTCTGTGTTGAGAAGTAAATCCCGATACCCATTGCATAGCAGAGAAGCAAAACGAGGACAGTTTTTAGGCTGTCCTCGCATAGCTCAATATGGAATGGGTTGTTGAACGCAGTTAATAGGCTCGGCAGTATTTCCGGCAATCCTCCTTTTACAGAGGGTGCAATAAGAAGTGCCAGCCATACGACCGGGATAATACCGATGACGGAAAGAATGATAGCAGACTGCCTTTCGTTATCTCGATTCACAGGAGCGTTCCTTTTCGATAACTCTGAATTTTTTCTTTGGGGCAGTTCCGACCTTGATGATAAGGTCGTCCACCGCATCGGTAGATTTACCCTCGTTCATCAAATCTGTTTTCTCGTCGTTGAGAGAACGGATTATAATGCCGTGTTCGTAATCGTCCAATGCGATATGATACATTTCTTCCTTCGCCATAGTCTCACCTTATCTTTCGTAGTCTTTGCTTCGTTCCTGCTTTTTCTTGTAAAGCTCATCGGAAACACGGGAGTGAATATCCGCCAATGCATTTCTCGTCTTGGAAAGCTCATAGCGAATGTCCTTCGGCTCTTTGCCGGCGAGCTTTTCGGGGATACGGTTGATAGCAAAATTCTGTGTATCGACGCCGTACTTCTTGCAAAGCATATAGCCGATACATACCGCCTGAAAGCCCATATCCGCTCTGCTGTAACTGTCGCTGTTAATAGAGAGCTGTGCGTGGCCAAGCTCCTGTGCTACGCACTGAGCAACCGCTACGCTGTCTCCTACATCACGCTTTACATACAAGGTCTGTTCCTCGTTGTTGTAAAACGCCGCCATATTGGGATACGGAAGCTCGTTTGTTGCTTCCACTTCAACCGGGGAAGAATCCAACATTACGGTAATGAGTGCTTTCGGGTCACGGTTGACAGTCGGTGCAGGCGGTCTTTTACCGTTGGTCTGAGAAACATCAAAGACCTTTTTCACATTGTAGGAAATGCCGGTCGTACCGTCTCTCTTTGCATACTCGACAGGCTCGAGAATGGAAATGCTTTTTGCACCTTTCTGAATTTTCACATTGTCCTTGCTCCAGTCGTCAAAGTTTTTAAGCTGGCTTGCTTCGGGAAGCTGTTTGAAAATCAGAAGTGCGTTGACCGCAGAGTATCGGTCAAGTCGGCTCTGCGTATCAAGAAACGCTTTGAACTTTTCCGGGTCGGAAACAATCGCCTTTGCGGTGTCGTCCGCCATCTGATATACGGCTTCTTTTTCAGCCTTCATCTTCTCGGCGTATTCCACTTTGGAAAGTCTGTTTCTCTGCTGTCCTGCCTTAGCAGGGGTAAAATTGTTCGTCATTGTGATTACCTCTCTTTCACATTTTTGCTTTTGGGTTTCGGCTGCCTGTGTACGGTCTGTGCCGGGGCGTTTTTAACCTCCGGCTTTGATACCTCCGGCTCTTTGCGTTCTGCTTCTTTCTGCTGCTTGGACTGTGCCTTGTATCGGTCGAGCTTTGCTTTTACCGACGGCTTTCTCTGTCTGTCGCTGACAGTACCCTTATCAGTTTGCATATCTACCGGCTCTGAGTTTTGCCTTGACGGAGGGTTTTTGTCCGTTTTGGCGACTGTGGGGTTTGATTGGGAATACCCCTCTTTCTGAATAGGCTTTCTGACGGCTTCCTCAGTGATGATTTCGTTCTTTGTTTTTGTCGGCTTGTCTTTTTCCAAAGCTTCACGCTTTTCGACAGCCTTCTGAGACTCGGTAACAATCGCAGCCTTATCAACCTTGCCGAGTTCAAATCTCTCAACGATTCTTTGAATTTTGGAAGCGTCCTCTGCACGGGCAATAATATCAATCGGTACATTATCACCCTTCGTGTTTTTATCCCTGAGTACGCAGTAGAGAACGCCGTAGCGTTTTGCCTGCTCGGTAAACTTCTTCAAGTCCTTGTTGGGGATAGAAAACACCTTCAGCTCCTTGCCCGACTTAATCATATTGGTAAGTCGAGCCTTGCCTTTTGTTTTCTGTTCCTGTTTGAGAACAGACACTAAAAGAACGGCAATATTCTTTGCTGCCGCTCCGCTTAATTTTGCGGCTACTTCAAAGCCCTCAAGCGATAGCCTGACGACCTGTTCTGCCGCATCACCTCCGTTTGTCATTACGGTTCTGCTCCTTTCGTTCTTGTTTTTCTTCGTAAACTCTTACCGTTTCAAGGTTGGCTTCAATGACCTTTGACCTTTCGGCTATGTCATCACAAAGACCAACCTCTTTGCGGAGAGTCCACAGCTTGCTCGTGATTGCCGTAATCTGCTCTTTGACATTTGATAGCTCATCGTCACTCAAATTTCTTCTTAACTGTTTTCGCAGGTGCGTTCTATCGTCAGTTAGGGATTTGATTTGCGACAACACGGACTCTTTATATGAGAAAAGCTGCTCGTCGGTTGAAATGTTCTCCCGTCCAAGCAGCCTTGTCTCCTGAGTGATTTTGTCGAGCTTCAGCAAATCTTCTTTCAAAAGATAGTGAAGCCTTGCGGTATTCTGTTTTTTGTACTTCGGCAGATAACCCAGCTTATAGCAGTAATGCAGATACAGCCCATACAGTCCGCCGACCTTTTTGATTTTGTGTTCTCTTGTGGGCAATCGGTACTGTGTGACTTTTACCGTTGCCTTTGCAAAAGGAACGATGAGAACCTTTTGATTTTCCGTCAGCCTACGCTTGATTGCGTCCTCGGTATAATTCTCTCCGAGGGATTTAAGTCGTATCGGCTTTTTGTATCCTTTCGGAACAATCGTCCAATACTTTCGGCTGTCGCTGAGGCAATGCTCATAGCCCATCTGCGTGAGAATATAATCAAAGGTCTTTAAGTTGGTGCTGTGTGCAATCGCTTCATCAATGGCGTCACGGGTAATGGAGTATCGGCTCGGCATACCGGCTTGCTCCTGCTTATAGTAATATGAGGATTGCTTACTGCGGTTCGGGTTCGGATTGTAATACAGTCCGTACTTTTCACAGATTTTATCTGCAACCAAGCGAAACTTGAACCACGCTTTTTCATCTCCCCATAACCGCTTGCCGTCCACAAAGGAAACAGAATTGATTACATAGTGGCAGTGCAGGTGCTTCGTGTTCAGATGAGTTGTAACCACCACCTGAAATCTTTTGCCCCACACTTCGTTTGCAAATTCCATTCCGATTTTCTGTGCAAGCTCCGGGGATATATCCTGTTCCTTAAAGCTCAGGTATCCGTGATAAGCTTGAATGCCGTCGTCCTTGCCGTATGCTTTTTTCACAGATATGAACTGGTCTCTTGCGGTCGCAGGGTTGCAGTTGATCCCCTCAACGAAAAACTCACGCTCGGTTTTTTCTTCGTCCTTTGCATAGCTGAGAACATCACGGAGAGCCTGATACTGTTCCTCGGTATAAATGTCTGCCGCTGTCTTTTCGGGATTGGCGGCATAGTCGATTACCTGACCGAGCCTTGATGTGACCGACCACAATTTACTTACTGCCATTTCATATCGCTCTTATCAGGTCTTAAAAAAGTACGCTCCACATCAGCCTGAAACTTGTGCCAACGCTCGGCTTCCTTTTTAAGCTGCGGTGCGTCCACAAATCCGAGGGTGTTTGCTTTTGCCGCAAGCTGATTGATGTTGTTGCCGATAGCTGAAAGCTCACGCATTACATCGTAAAATCTTTCATCGGGCTTTTCTCTCGGCTCGTATCCTTTGAGAAGCAAACGAATAAGTCCGCCTTCGGAAAGACACGCCCGCTTTGCTTTTTTCTGCAAATCCTGAGCTTCTGCCTTGTTCATCAGAATGTGCTTTTCAATGTTTCTCTTGCTCATTTTTATCGCTGTCCTTTCTGTAAATATAGTGCCTGTCCCGATTTATCTGAAACAGGCACATTGTTGTTACTCCGAAAAAGCCGCCGATGATTAACCCGGCGGCGACCAATACTATCTCCCGCATTGCTTATGCTCCTTTCTTGCTTGGGGTATTAGGGGCAACCCCTAACGATTGTACCGTTTTGGACATTCCTGTCCATAAATGGTCTGCTCGCTAAGATTATGCAGACACTCAGGGTTGCCCCATAGATTGACTTTTATCTCTCCATATCCTTTGAGACCGGCTTATACGGCTTTGCTTCAATACCGTCCATAGACTTGTAAAATCTCTCTGGGTATTTGAACTTTTCCTCGTACTTACGAGCCAGTTCTTTCGGCATACTGAGAAACTTCTCCGACTCAATCGGTGCGTATGCAATGAAGAACTTGCCGGCAATAATGTCGAGCATTTCACGGTTGCTGTCATCTTTCACATAGCATTTTTCAATCTTCCAACCGTCCTTGCCGCCGTGTTCATCAGCCATATACGCTTCCAGTCGCACACATTTATCCGAGCCGTCGAGGGAAGAAGCATAGATAGAATATCCGCCCATACCCTCAATGAAAGCCTTGTTGTTACTGCTGACAACATAGGTTCTTTGTTCCTCTGTGTAAGGCTTGTCAAAGCTGTCAGCCGTAAAAACAATATATCCGGTTGTGTGGTTTCTTTCTTTTTCTGCCTGCCGGAAATGAGACTTCAACTGCGGATAACTCATCTCAACATTTTCAGGCTCGGAATAAACACCCCTGTTCAGTGGCATACCGTTCATCTTTCCTTCCTCGTTGCAGATGATGGCAACCTCGTCCTCAAAGGGCATATATTCTTCAATATCTCCCTCCACAAGAGACTGCATTGCTTCCAGCGTATCCTCAATCTCAATGAGCTTCGGATACTTGCCCGGCTCAACAAGAATGACGGAAATTTTCTCCGGTGCTTCAACCTTTTCAAAGGTGTCCTCGTGAATATTCAAAGCGAGGGAGCTTCCGTTTTCCCAACGCATATGAATCTGTCCGGCGTCGTCAACGAACTTAACCGTTCCTTTCAGACCGTATGGCATTTGACTTTCGCCAGCCATTTCAGCGAGTACAATCTGCGTACCCTCCGGGTACATTTCTCTGATTTCTTTTAGTTTCATCGTGCAAAACTCCTTTCGGTTTTATCTTTTATCCCTAAGCGTTTACAAAGAAAGTCGTTGACATCTTTCCCGTATTGGGGAGGGTCGTCAACGACTTCATACTTATCTGACAGAATCGTCTGCAACGCTTTGGTCGCTTTTCTTCCGGCAATATCATTGTCCAAATGAAGAACAATTCGCCTGATTGTTTTGTCCTTTTCAAGCAGCCTGCCGAGTGTAACAGGCACTTTCGAGTCCTCAATTTTCTGCTTTGGAGAATACACTCCCGCAAGAGAAACAAGGTTAAACTGTCGCCAGTCTTTGCCATCCAGCTTCATCAAAGTGGCATAGGAAAGCAGGTCAATGGCACACTCAAAAAGATGAACCTCTCCGGTGCTTTCGGCAGTCAGGCGAAAAGAATATTGCTTTTTGCTTCCGGTGCAGTCGCCCATAATCCTTGATTGATTTGTTGCTCTGTATGCGGCGTATTTAGGTTCTTTGTTATCGTCATAGCCAATAAAAACAGCATTATGATACGGAAGCGACTCAATAATTAGCTCCTGTTCCAAGCAGTAATTGATGATTTCATAATCAATGCCACGCCCGAAAAGGTAATCAAATACCACATCGGTCGTAGGACTTTTTTCGGGCAGAAGCAAAGGCTGTTTCTCATAGCTTTTGATATTTTCGCAAGTCGGAAAGCTGACTGAACCGTTTCCCATAATGGTCTGAACCGCCTCGACAAAATCCATTCCACGGACTTTGATAAGGTAATCGAGGGCAGATTTGCCCCCGATACCTCTCGACCACCACATCCATTTTCCGTTGGAAATCTTCAAGCTGTCGTGGGTTCTTGTGGTGTAGGTGTTGCTTGAAAACTTAACAAGCTCGCTCGGTTCATACTCTCTGAGATAGGTTAATAAGTCCATTCGTTTGGCTTCTGTTATGACTTCCGGTGCAATATACGGCATAGGTATCACCGCCGTTCTACATCAGCAAATCGGCAACCGCTTTCTGTATCGGTTCGTTGATACTGAGCTTTGCAATGATAATGAGTATCTTATCAACAGGGCAGCCGATGTCATTCCAAACAGTCCAAGCACCTTCCGCAAGGTCGTCGTTTTCATACAAAGCAATGATTTCTTCCGGCGGGAACACCGTTTCAATGCTCTGTCGAACCAACTCTCCATAGAAAGAGAGTTTTGCATTTCTAAGGGCAAATTCTGCTTCCTTTGCGGGCGGTTTGCTTCTTTTCAATTCGAGATATGCTTTATCAAGTCTCTTGACCACAACCATCATCATTGCGTCAAAAGGGTTGATGATTACTTTTCTGCAAGGGCAGTTTTCTCTTTCCTTATCGGGTGTCATTTTATCGTTCATAGGTTTTCTCCTTTCGTGTGTTCGGCACTTCGCCCTCATCAGGCTCACCGCCGACAATTTCATTTTCTGTTTTGTCCATATTGAGCAGGATATTAAGTTCATCAAGCCTTGCAAGTTTAGACCTCAATTCGTCCTCTTGGATAAACGGTTTTTGGACTTCTTTCTTTGCGGTTTCCAACTGATTTTTGGTGTTCTCAAGGTCGTTTTCCGCAAGCGATAAGCTCTCGGCAAATCTGTCAATACCGTTATCAAGACGGATAATATTGCCGTGTGCGTCATCGCCGAGAGAAACATTTCTGCTTGTCGCACCTTTCAGTCGAACCTCATAATTTCGCTCTGCGGTATTAAAAAGCAGCTCCGTTTCAAACCCTCGGTACTTGCCGAGAGGAATAGGGTCGGGACTGTTCATCTGCTTGCAGGCTTCAATGATTGCTTTACCGGCGTCGGCTTTTTCGGAATAAAAAACACCCTTAACCTCCATACCGACAAAGCGGTCGTCCGTTGGTTTCGGGTGCTGTTTCGCAGTTTCTACATCTTGCTTCAAGCCTTCAATGCGGTTTTTCAAAGCCGTAATTCTCTGCGGATAATATTTGATTATCTTATCTTCCAAAGCGTATCTTTCAGAGAGAAAGTTGGATTTTAAGAGCTTCAGCTTTTGGACTTGAATATCCAAATCCATCTTCTCCTTAATATACGGGTTGCCGGTGGCAAGCATTTTAATCTCTGCATAGGACAGAGCGGTTTCATCAATATCCTCGGCAGAACGCACCGGGGATTTGCTCGTCATAATCTGACTGGCGAACTTTTGCTTACCCTCTACAAGCTGATACAGGTATGCGTCGAAGGTCTGCTCCGTTACATAGCGGTAAATATCTACATCGGGGTTTGAGTTGCCCTGACGGATAATTCGACCGGAACGCTGCTCCAAGTCTGACGGTCTCCACGGGCAATCCACATCGTGAAGTGCGATAAGTCTGTCCTGAACATTCGTGCCGGCTCCCATCTTCTGCGTGGAACCGAGAAGCACTCTGACCTCGCCCTTACGGGTCTTTTGGAACAGTTCTTTCTTCTTAACATCGGTATCTGCTTCGTGGATAAAGAGGACTTCGCTTTCGGGGACACCACGCTCTATGAGTTTCTTTCTGATGTCGTTATACACCGAGAATGTGCCGTCATTCTTTGGGGTTGAGAGGTCGCAGAACACAAGCTGTGCCGATTTTTTATCGGCTGTTTCCTCCCAAATTCGATAGATGTTATCGACGCAGGCGTTGATTTTACTGCCCTCAAAATCAGGCAGCATATCGTTTAGCATACGCTGGTCAAGTGCCAGCTTTCTGCCGTCGTTTGTGATTTTGAGCATATTATCTACACTCGAATCCACACCGCCGCCACGGACTTTCTCGGCTCGTTCCGCAAGGGAAGCAACCATTTCTTTCTGCATTTCCGACGGCTTGACCGCAACATTATGGAAGTGTGCTTCCGGCACAGGCAATTCCAGCATATCCGCCGTCTTAATGTCGGCAACCTCCTTGAACATCGCCATAAGCTCCGGAAGGTTATAGAATTTTGCAAAGCGGGTTTTCGCTCTGTAACCCGTTCCCTCGGGGTCGAGTTTGTCAAGATACTTTTTGTGGATTTTCTAAATTAAACGATTTGTCCGTAAAAAAGCCGCCCAAAACCTCGTGCTTGCAGATGTCCTGAAACACCGTATTCAAAGGCTTTTTGGCACTTTCGGACTGCTTTACATTTACGATGAATGTTGTCTTTCCAATTCGCTGTGAATAAGAATATTTCTGTTCTTTCATATAGTCAGTTCCTCTCTTTCATAAAATTTGATTGCTGGGCATTCACATTAGAGCACCCAGTAACCGCAGATTTTCAATATATCAAGAAGTCATTAAGTCGTGAGTATAATGGAAATGGTTATCTTTCCATACCACGCTTGTTTCTTCGAGCCTTGATACGCTCCTGTCGTTCTTTTTCCCTTGCTTCTTTTTCGGCTCGTTCCTGTGCTTCCTTAAAAGAAAAAAGTTGCTTCACTTTTTCGGTAAAAAGTTTAGCAACTTCGGGGAAATGCTCCAACGCTTGAAGAAAAGGTCTGCACTTTTCTTTCAGTTCGTTGTATTTAGTTTTCATTCTTTCGAGTGCGTTTGCACAGTCAAAATATTTCTGTCGGTAATAGTTGGCACTCTGTTCTAATTCGCTAATTTCCGCACGACTTGTAATGCCCTCCTTGGCAAGGGCAGTAAGCTCAGAATAATCCTCTTTGGAGATTGCCATTTTACCTGTGATTGTTTTCTGCCCCATACGGTCAATCTCGTTATAGGTTTTAGAAACATTACGGGCAGGCTCATATTTTATCTGTTCACGCTGAATGCGCTTCTGCAACTTCTCCAAGCGTTCCTTGTCCTGCTTGATTTGATATTGCAGGGAAGTCAGGTGTTCTGCTGTACTTCCGTATTCGCCACGCTGAAAGCCTTTGAAGCCTTGCTCCGTCATATGGTTAAACAATTCATCTTGCAGAATACTGTATGAAGCTCGGAACATCGGTTTTCCGTTCTTTCTGAGAAGCGGATTGCCTTTTTCGTCGGTCAGCGGAATATCCGATTTCCATTTCTTTGAATGGCTGATTTGATGAACAACTTCCTTAACCGTTCCTCGCAGTTTTTCATCTTTGCAACGCTTGCTCCATAGGATTTCTTTCTCCACCACAGGCAAAACCATAGCGTGAAGATGATAGTGGTAAACCTCTTTTCCAAGTTCCTCGGTTGCCGCTACATTGATTTCATCAGCGTGCATAACAGCCGATATGACATTATCAGCACCGAATTTTTCCTCGATAAAATGGAATGCTTCTTCGTAAAACTGCTTTGCATATTCGTAGCCGCCGTTACGCTCGAAGTACATTGTGTTCACATCAATCACAATCTCATTGAACAGCGTTGCGTCTTTCCTCAGCCCTCGAAGCGACACCATACCGTCAGTTTCCATCTGCTTTAATTGTTCCATATAGGTCGGGGCAAAAGGCTTTTTGAAATGCACATTATAGGGTATGCGTTCCTCAATCACATTCATATTTTCATAGGTTTCATTCTTGCGTTCGTTGTGCCTTTCTGCCTTGCTCACATCAGAAGCGGTGTACTTTTTAACCCTTGCACAACTCATATCCGCCTTGTTGTTTTTCGCCATTTTTGCTCTCCTTTCTCGGCAGGGCGAAGCCATTACACAACATTCTTTGAATGTGTGTAACCCACTATGACACTTTCAGACTTCGTCTGCAAAGATGTCGTGGGCAAGGGTGTTCCCCCTTGACCTCCTTTGATACCTCAATCATAAAAACAGACTGTCCCATCAGCAGACAGCCTGCATTTATTCTCTCGGTATATCGCCCATCGGCAAAGACCAGTACCACAGAAAACCTTTCTTTCGGGAGATAACTCCTGCGTTCTTCTTTGCCTTTTTAATGGTCGATTTCCTGAACCCTGCGGCTTCAAGTTTTTCTTCACAATCCGAAGAAAGCATTTCTCCGTCTTTCAGCATTTCAATCAGAAATGCTTTCGCCTTGACTTCCTTATCGTTGGGTCTGCCGATTTTCGGGGCGAGGGATTGGAACGCTTCTTCCGCTGTCATTTCCATTTCGGAAATAAAGTCCACACCTTTCTCAGATACTTCAAACAGAATGGCAGAGCCTGTCGGGGCAAGGTTGGATTTTACCTGCACCAAATATCTTTCCGCAGGTACTTCCTTGTTCGGTGTGCGTGTGATTGCAAGAATACTTCTTGCAGCACCCGCAATGTCAATCGAACCGTTAGTACGGTAAAGGGGATTGGTATCTCTCATCTTGTTCATATGAGCGATAATCACAATCGCACAGCCTGTATCTTTCGCAACCGCTATCAGATGATTAAACTCGGCTCGTGTTTCGTTGGCATTGTTCATCGAACAGATTTCTCCGATATAGGAACTCATCGGGTCAAGAATTAAAAGTTTTGCGTGGTACATCTCAATCGCTTCACGAATACGGTTATCCCCAAAGGACAAAGATTTTTCATCTTCCTTGATGAAGATGAGGTTTTCTCCGTTCCCACCAGCCGAATTGAAGCGAGGGACTACCGTATCATCGGCGTCATCTTCCGTTGTCTGATAGATGATAGTCATAGGCTCGTTTTCTTCCGTTTCGGTAAAGGGCAGAGGTTCGCCCTTTGAGAGCAGGGCGGCAATGGAAAGCATTAGCTTGCTTTTTCCATCGCCGGGATCGCCCTGCAACAGCGTAACCTTGCCAACCGGAATATACGGATACCACAGCCATTTCACTTCTTTCGGCTCGATTTCGCTTGCCTTGACAACTTCAAGAGGTACGCTGACAGTCATTTCATTTTCAATCATTTTTATTTGTTCTCCTTTTCGATAAATATTTCGGGCAAAGCACCACGATACAGCGGAAACTCTGCTTACAGTCATTCCTGCATTTTCTGCAAAGTTCGTTGTAGGTAATGCGATTACGGTCATTCAGAAACAATGCCCATTCTTGTTTCCGTTTCTTGCTCATTCTTGGCATATCAATCCACCTTTCCGTTTGAAAATAAAAAAACCACAGGAAAGATACTTGAAACCTTTTTGTGTATCTTTTAGGGGCGAAAATCGGAGAAAATCCCCGTTCTAAGCCTTTCAAAAAATCACACAAGGTATTTGTACTAACCTGTGGTTATGTATGAATTTGTTGGTTTTAGGTAACAAAAAAACACCGTATTGCTACGATGTTTTTCGTTGTTCATATTCTGTCTAAGATACTGGCAAACTGGAATTTATAGTCCTCTCAAAACCAATTTGCTTTTTCTTCTCGAAATACGGGAATATCACTATCTCGATATGGATTGTAATTATGAAGATTGCAACCAAACTCTTTTAATGATTTTATTTTGTTATCCTGTGTCCATACAATTAAAGATATTCCGTCAAATTCTTCAACATTTCCATTATTCATTTTGCTTTTAAAATACCACTCCACGATTGTTTGATTGCCTTGATGAAAAAATTGCTTAATCTCCCAGACAAGAACACTTCCGCGTGTATTCCATTCGTCAAACCAGTGCTTTACCGTTTTGCGGTTTTCATATTTAGGACTCCAACTCTCAGTATATACAACATCATCTGTAAAAATATTGTCAATTCCTAAATCTGCTTTCTTAATCCACATATCAAACCATAATCGGATAATTTTTTCTCTCTCGTTCATAAAGTACCTCCATAACTTCCGATTTGTCGCTCACAAGCAAAAGTATTGTACCACATCTTTACGAATTTTTC